>Ga0172371_10001874_pt1 | contig 33413 bp, 27 predicted proteins | sample Lak12m_FD_114543 | JGI IMG/M metagenome (GOLD analysis project Ga0172371, IMG submission 114543) | Freshwater microbial communities from Kabuno Bay, South-Kivu, Congo - kab_022012_12m | ecosystem: Environmental > Aquatic > Freshwater > Lake | place: Democratic Republic of the Congo: South-Kivu...
ACGCTCTGGCCGGACGCCGGATTGCCATCGAGATCAAGGACTGTCGCCGTGAAGCGTTTGGGGCCGTATTCCTCCTCAGGCGGCAGGGGGGCGAATGTCGGACAGCCGTCCATCACGAATGCATGCTCGGGCGTCAGTGATATCACCAGTTGGGTGGTGACCGGGGGCGGGGGCGTCGGTCGACAGACGGCGCTCAGGTGGACACGGAAGCTGCTGATGCCCGGGGGAACACGGTATCTGACGGTGATGTTGCCCGTCGCGGCGTCAGGCAGATTGCCGATGCCGATCGGCAGCGGAGTTTCCACAGTGACACCGTTGTCAGCTTCGATACTGGAGACATCGATGGCGCATGGCTGGCAGCCGCCGATGTTCTGCAGCGATTCGCGTACTGACAGGCGCCGCTCACGGAAATCATTGTAGGAGGCCCAGTACGGGGCCACGGCGCTGGTCTGAATCTGCGGATCGCAGGTGGGCGGATTCGGCGGTGTGACCCCGGCCGCAAATGCCTGAGTCGCCGACCAGAGCACGGACACCCAGATCGCCGACACAACCAGAACTAAAAATCTGACCTTATGTTTCCTTACCAACGCTGCTCCCTGTCACGGAACTTCGTACTAAATACAAAAGCCGGTCAGCAGCCTCAAAAGGCGGCCTGACCGGCTCCGTCCTATCCCCACTTAAAAATTACCCCAACCCACTACCGGAATGCCCACGTACTTCTGAATCACCGGCAAAGAGAATCTTAGCACGGAGGCGCTGGTTTGTCCATGCTGCCAGAGGATAGAATGTGGCACCGGTTCGACGTTCCTTATGATCATAATCGTGGAGGCACTGCGGATGGACATGCAACAGCTGATCATCAAGAAAAGGGACGGCGGCGAGCTGACTCCCGAGGAGATCTCCTGGCTGGTTAACCGCTATGAAGCGGGGGAGATCCCGGATTATCAGATGTCCGCCTGGCTGATGGCGGCGCTGATCCGTGGGCTGTCACTGCTTGAGACGTTGGCCATGACCGATGCTCTGGTAGCCTCCGGGACCCGTCTTGATCTTACATCGCTGGGGCGCCCGGTCATGGATAAACACAGCACCGGAGGCGTCGGGGATAAGGTGACGCTGGTGCTGGCGCCGGTGGTGGCTGCCTGCGGCGCTTATTTCGGCAAGATGTCCGGGCGGGGCCTGGGCCATACCGGCGGCACCGTCGACAAGCTGGAGTCGATCCCCGGTTTCCGGACCGGGATCGATACGGCGCAGTTTATCCGGCAGCTGGCGGAGATCGGCATCTGCGTCGCCGGGCAGAGCTCCGAACTGGCGCCGGCCGACGAGCAGCTTTACGCGCTCCGGGACGTCACCGGCACGGTGGAATCCACCGGCCTGGTGGCCAGCAGCATCATGAGCAAAAAGATCGCCGCCGGCGCCGCCGCTGTCGTGCTCGATATCAAAGTGGGCCGCGGCTCTTTTTTCCGTTCGCGAGGCCAGGCTGCCGGCGTCGCCCATCTCATGCAGGAAGTCGGACAGGCCAGAGGCGTCCACACCAAAGCGGTGATGACCTCGATGGAGCAGCCGCTGGGCAGCGCCGTGGGCAATTCCCTGGAGGTATTGGAAGCTGCCCGGGCGCTGACCGGTAACGGTCCGCACGACCTGGAGGAAGTAGTCGTGAAGCTGGCGTCGGTCCTGCTGCCCCTGGCCGATCTCGGCTGGGATGAGGAAAAGGCTGCCGGTGAGGCCCGCCAGGCGGTCACGAGCGGCGCGGCGCTGGCAAAATTCCGCCAGTGGGTCGAGGCCCAAGGGGGAGACCCGGGCTTCATCGACGATCCGGAGCGCCTGGAGATCGCCGCTTACAGCGCGCCGGCCACCGCCGCGGGCAGCGGTTACGTCGCAGGCATCGACGCGATGGCGATCGGCTGGGCCGTCCAGGCGCTGGGGGCGGGCCGCCGCCACAAGGGCGAGGATGTCGATCATGGCGTCGGCGCCATACTTGCCGCCAAGACCGGCGATCTGGTAGAAGCCGGCCAGACCCTGGCGAAGATCCATGCCCGCAGCCAGGAGCAGGCTGATACGGTAGCGGCCAGGATCGCGGCGGCCTATGAACTGGCGCCGGAGCCAACAGAGCCCCAGCCGCTGATCGTCGGCTGACCCGGGACGATACGCGCCCTTCTTGCCCAACCCCGCCCGATTCTGTTAGCTTTAGCTGTCCTTTCGAGAACCGCGGGGCGAATGTCCGCAAGGAGCGAAAATAGCTACCAGACTCGTAACAATGCCGGCAGGGCCGCTACAGGCCAACTGCCATTTCATCCACGACCCGGAGGTGGGCGGGGTTATCATCGACCCCGGCGGCGACGCTCCGGAACTCATGGTGATGATTGAGATGGCCGAGGTTGAGCTGAAGGCGATCCTCCTGACGCACGGTCATTCAGACCACGTGGGGGCTACGGCCGAGATCGCCGCCGCGACCGGAGCCCGCATCTTCGGCAGCGAAGAGGCACGCGAGGTGCTCGCCGCTCCCGATGAACACCAGATCTTTCCCGGCATGCCGTCGTTCCTGCCAGCCACGGTCGATCAGGTCGTCACCGATGATCAGGACATCGATCTGGGCGGCATGACGGTACGGGCCATCATGACCCCCGGCCACACGCCCGGGTCCATCACCTGGTTCGCTGAGCCGGGGCTATTTTGCGGCGACTTGCTGTTTCGCGGCTCGGTGGGCCGCACCGACCTGCTCGGCGGCTCTTTTGAGGAGCTGGCAGCCTCGGTGCACAAACTGATGCTGCAATATCCACCGGACACAGTGGTATATCCCGGTCACGGCAGCTCGACGACGCTCGGGCGCGAGCAGGAGACCAATCCCTTTTTAAGCGATCTCGGCTGGTGAGGCAGATGCAGGGTCCCAAGGGTACATATGACGTCTTGCCCGAAGATCAGCCGCTCCGGGAACGGGTGGCACAGGAGGCCCGCCGCCTGTTTGCCGCCGCGGGTTATGGACGCATCAATACCCCGGCATTCGAGGAGACGGCACTTTTCGTGCGCGGCGTTGGCACTTCGTCAGACATCGTCCGCAAGGAGATGTACACCTTTGAGGATAAGGGCGGCCGCAGCCTGACGCTCAAGCCCGAGGGCACGGCCCCGGTGGTGCGCGCATTCGTCCAGCACGGCATGCATAAACGGCCGCTGCCGGTGAAGCTCTGGTATCAGGAGCGCATGTACCGCTTCGAGCGTCCTCAGGCCGGCCGTTTCCGTGAGCATTATCAGTTGGGATGTGAGGCCATCGGCTCCGCCGACCCGGCGCTCGATGCCGAACTGATCATGTTGCTCTCCGGACTCTATGAAGCCCTGGGTGTCCCCGACGTGGAGCTGCGGCTGGGCAGCATGGGCTGCCGCGCCTGCCGCGACCCGTACCGGCGTCAGCTGAAGGAATTCCTTGACGCTCACACCGGTGAGCTGTGCGAAGATTGCCGTGAACGCGCCGGTCTCAACCCCCTGCGGGTCTTTGATTGCAAGCAGGCGGTCTGCGCCGCGGTGCTGGCCGCAGCGCCCAAACTTGTTGATAACCTGTGTGATGAATGTCAGGATAATTTCGCGGCAGTGAGAAAATATCTCGATCTCTTCGGCCGCACATACCGCGTGGACGGCACTCTGGTCCGCGGTTTTGATTACTATACCCGCACCACCTTCGAATATGAATGCGCCCGGCTGGGAGCTCAGAAGGGTATCGGGGGCGGCGGACGCTACGATGACCTCGTCGAGGAATTGGGAGGCCAGCCACAGCCGGCCGCTGGTTTCGGCACCGGCATCGAGCGCATCGTCCTGGCGCTCAAGTCGGCCGGCGTGGAACCGCAGCTCGCGGGAGTGGATGTGTTCTTCATGGTGCTCGATGAAGCCGCTCGCCCCGTGGTGATGGAGCAGATGCACCGGCTCCGCGGCAGCGGTGTGGCGGCGGATGCCGATTATGCCGGACGCAAGCCCAAAGGCCAGATGAAGCAAGCCTCCCGGGTCGGCGCACGGTTGGCGGTAATTATCGGTCCGGACGAACTGGCTGCCGGCAGCGCCACCGTGCGCGATATGCAATCGGGTGACCAGGAGCAGGTCCAGGTCGCGGATCTTGTGCACATTTTGCGGGAAAAACTGAAAGAATAGCCGGAAAGCGGTTCAGTATGCGGATAGATCGCGGAACCGCGCAGCACACAAAACCTTAAACCAGGAACGGGACCATCATATGCGGACGCACTATTGTGGCAAATTAACTAAAGCTGATGACGGCAACCAGGTAGCGATCTGCGGCTGGGTCCACCGCCGCCGTGATCATGGCGGGCTCATCTTCATCGACGTGCGAGACGTCACCGGCCTGGTGCAGATCGTTTTCGATCCGGAACGCTCCGGCGAAGTACATGCCGAAGGCCATACCCTGAGGCCGGAGGACGTCATCCGCGTGGCAGGAGCCGTCGCTCCGCGCACACCCGAGACCGTCAACCCTAAATTGGCCACGGGTGAGATCGAGGTCAATGTATCCGCGGTCGAGGTCCTGAGCCGCGCCGAGACGCCGCCGTTTAGCGTCGAGGAGCGGGGCGACGTCGATGAGAACCTGCGGCTGCGTTACCGCTACATCGACCTGCGCCGCGAGGACATGCTTGCCAACCTCAAGCTGCGGCACGCTGCCAGCATCGTGATCCGCCGCTTTCTGGAGGATAACGGCTTCACTGAAGTGGAGACGCCGGTGCTCACCAAAAGCACGCCGGAAGGCGCCCGCGACTTCCTGGTACCCTGCCGGCTGCAGCCGCGCAAATTTTACGCGCTGCCGCAATCGCCACAGTTGTTCAAGCAGCTGCTGATGGTGGCCGGCCTCGACCGCTACTATCAGTTCGCCCATGCTTTCCGCGATGAGGACTTAAGGGCTGACCGCCAGCCGGAGCACACCCAGGTCGACATGGAGATGTCCTTCATGACCGTCGCTGGCATCACCGGACTGCTGGAGGAGCTGATGAGCGGGATCTTCCGGCAGATCCTCGGGGCGGAGCTGGAGACGCCCTTCCCGGTGATGACGCATGAGGAAGCGATACTCCGGTACGGCTCCGATAAACCCGATCTCAGGTTCGATCTGCCCATCGTGGAAGTTTCAGGCATCTTCAAAGAAACCGGGTTCGCGGTCTTCGCGAACACCCTGGAAGCCGGTGGCTGCATCCGCGCCATCCGCGCACCCGGAGCCGCGACCTTGTCACGCCGGGAGGTCGAAGAACTCACCGAGTTCGCCATCAGCGAGGGCGCCCGGGGGCTCGCCTATCTTTACGTGCGGGAGAAGCTGGCTGTCACTTCGCCGATCGCCAAGTTCCTGTCACCCGATGAGATCAGCGCCGTCATCGAGGCCACCGGCGCCGGCGAAGGGGACCTGCTCCTGTTTGTGGCCGACACGGAAGCCACGGCGGCGTCGGTCCTGGGCGCGCTCAGGACGCGTCTGGGCCGGCAGCTGGACCAGATCGTGGACGGCTGGAAATTCCTCTGGGTGACCGACTTCCCGCTGTTTAAGATGGATGAGGAAACCAATGAGATCGTCTCCGAGCATCATCCCTTCACCTTGCCGACAGCCGCGACCATGGACTTTCTCGATGCTGAACCGCTCAAGGTGAGAGGCAGCCTTTACGACCTGGTATTGAACGGCGTGGAGATCGCCAGCGGCGGTCTGCGCATCCATCAGCCGGAACTGCAGCGGCGCATCCTGGCGATCCTGGGTCACGAGGAGCACAAGATGGAACAGGATTTCGGGTTTCTTCTGGAAGCGCTCAAGTACGGCGCCCCACCGCACGGCGGCCTCGCGTTCGGACTGGACCGGCTGGTGATGCTGATGGCCGGGCTATCGACCATCAGAGATGTGATCGCCTTTCCCAAAACAGCGAGTGGCGGTTGTCCGCTGACGGGCGCGCCGGCCTCAGTCGAACCGTCACAGCTGCGCGATCTTAAGATTAAACCGACCTAATTGCAGGCGTTATAAGTCATTAACGGGTCGCCGGGCAGCTACCATTAAAAAAGGGATTTCCACCATATTGCCGAAAAATAAAACCGTGTGTTACTATAAATCATAAGCTCGACCTTGTACGTGAGCCGTTACTTTATTGAGCCAACACATTGTATAAGGGAGCTTGGTCTTCGCCATCTGCCTGTGGGTAGATGGGGAGCGGGCACCCACCTGCTGGAGCAGGTTCAATAAATGGACGGAATTACGGCTTGGTGGAGCTTATTTTTGGGATAAGATTGGGGGAGAATGTCAAAACTCCGTAACCTTTCAGCCACTGCGCTGCTTCTGGCGCTGGTGGTTTTTTTATTGGCTGGCTGCGGCGGCAGTGAGCCGGCGCCGACTTCTACCAAGAAGACTACAACGAAAGCGGCGGCTGCGGCAGGTGGAGCCAGCACGAACAAGGCCGAGAACCTGATCGGTTCCGTGATCGCGCCAACCGATCTGACTCCCAATGACTTCAAGCGGTCGCTGGAATCGCGGCGTCCCATAGTGGTTACTTTTTACATGACCGGTCCCTATGATGATTACCAGGTGCGTTCATTCGTCACCACTCTGGAGAACAAGTACCGCGGTTCGGTCGATTTCTATAATTATCTTTACACGGATGGCCAGCGCTATGGCGATCTTGGCGCTCTGTTGATGGTAAACAGCACGCCCACGGTCGTGACCATCAACAAGCAGGCGAAGGTGCAGAGGGCCTGGACCGGTTACGTCGACTCACTTTCGCTGGAGCAGGGCATCGTCGAAGCAATGCGTTAGTACGGCGCGACACCTGCTTTTCCGCAACAGATCCATTCCTTTACCGGGTCCAGCGCCTTATTATTGATGTGTGAGCGATTCCGCTGACATACACGATCTTGGGGCGGGCAATCCTGAATCACCGCTGCGTGCTCACGGAAACGGCCGCGCCGGCGAGACCGGCTGTGGCGCCGCCATCGAGGTGGCCCTGCGCTTTGCCGGGCAAGACTTCATCGAGGCATGGGTCTCTGGCGCCGGCCCCGACGAGGCTCTGGAAGCGGCTCAGACACTCGAAAAGTTGCTCAAAGGAAGCAACTGGCAGCAGGCTGCGTCGATCTCACCGGAGCATTTGGCCGCCGAGATCCAGAACCTGGAGTCGAGCGGCAATTCCGGGCTTGAGCAGGAAACCGGTTGGCGACTGCCAGGCGCCGGTACGCGCCACCGCGCCCGCCAGTTAGTAGCTGCCGGTTTCGCTGTTGAAGCTCTGCACCGGGCATTCGAAGATGCACTGAGACGCGATACTTTCCCGGTCGCTGACCAAACCGATGAGAACACCGTGCTGGTAGCCATGAGTGGGGGCGTGGACAGCTCCGTGGCCTGCCTGATGGAAAAAGAGCGAGGGCGGCAGGTAATCGGCCTCACCATGCGGCTCTGGAGCGATCCTGCCTGCCAGGAGGATACCGGCAGCAGCTGCTGTTCACCGCTGAGTATTCGCGATGCTCGGGCGGTCTGCCACCAGCTGGGTATACCCCATCTGACCGTAGATTTGGCCGGAGAGTTCGAGGAAATGGTGGTCGAGCCGTTCGTCCAGGCATACCTGTCCGGTCAGACACCGAACCCCTGTACCGCCTGCAACGGCAACTTCCGCTTCCCGGAGCTGGTCGCCCTGGCGGACCGCCTGGGCGCGGCCAGGGTCGCCTCAGGTCACTACGCTTGCATCACCTGCACACCAGCCGGCGCCCGCATCGCTCGCGGCGCCGATGCCGGCAAGGATCAGTCGTACATGCTCTGGGCTATATCGCCCCCGGCTTTGGAGCGCCTGGAGTTTCCGTTGGGCGAAATTAACAAGGATGAGACCCGCACCCGGGCCCGCCAGGCTGCACTCCCTACACATGCCCGGCCCGAGAGTCAGGATATCTGCTTTATCCCGGATGGGGACCACCGGCGCTTCTTGCGCAGCCGCAGCGTGGCGCTGCCCGGACCGGGCCGGATCGTTGGCGCTGACGGCGTCACCATCGGCCGGCATACCGGATTCACCGACTATACTGTCGGTCAACGGCGGGGCCTGGGCGGTGGCGCCACCGAACCCCTGTTTGTCATCGCTACCAGGACCGCTGAAAATGAGATCGTGGCTGGCACACATGAGGAACTGGCGGTCAGCTCTGTAGTCATAAGAAATGTCAACATGTTTGTTCCAGCTGACGAGCTTGTTGCCGCCGAGGGGTTGTCGCTCCAGGCCCGGTACCGTTCCGAGCCGGTGGCGGCGCGCGTGCAGAAGATCGCTGAGGGCCAGCTCACCATCAAAACGCAGTCGCCGCTGTTCGGGGTGGCGCCCGGTCAGTCAGCGGTGCTTTACTGTGCGGATGAAGTGCTTGCCGCCGGGATCATCGTTTCCGCGAATTGAAGCAAGCACAGCAGAACGCCGTTCTTCAGTTATCCAGCATCTGGGATCCCTTTCCCACCCAGTAACACCGATCCTGCTCGACCACGCTGGTGATGACCTGGTTCCGGCCCCGCCGTTTTGCTTCGTACAGCGCACCGTCCGCCAGCGTGATCATCTCATCACGATGAAGAATATCCTTTTTCCATTCCGCTATGCCGGCGCTGATCGTGATGTGCAGAGGCGGATGCCCCGCCTCTCCGAAGTTGGTCTCCAGAACAGCACGCCGGATTCTTTCCGCCACCTCTGCGGCAGCTGGGCTGGCAGTATCCGGCAAGATCACCAGGAATTCCTCGCCGCCGAATCTGACCGGCATGTCGACCTCGCGCACTTCACGCGAGATGATGGCGCCGATACTCGTCAGTAATCTGTCGCCCGCGGTATGTCCGTGAGTGTCGTTGTAACGCTTGAAGTGATCGAGATCCAGCATGATCAATGAGAACGGCTCATGCGACCGCTTGGCTCTCGCCATGCATTTGATTAGATCTTCTTTCATCAGGTTGCGGTTCGCCAGGCCGGTGAGCGCATCATGCAGCGATAGTTTCTCGGCATCCTCGTAGAGCTGGGCATTGGCTATCGCCAGGCCCATTTGTTCGCCGATGGCCTTAAGTGTATTTCGCTGACGCTGAGTCACTTCGGCGTTTGCCGGAACATAGAAATACATCACACCCACCACTTTATTTTGAGCTTTAAGAGGGACAATCACGTGCCCGTGCGCTTTCATCCCGGGATACCTGATGGTGTGCCTGATATCGCTGCCGGAATCATCAGATATCACCATCTCACCGGTCCGGGCGGCCAATCCGCAAAGGCAATCGTAAATAGTGATGTGCTCGTGTTCGCGCAGAAATTCATCCGCGTGGCCGAGATGCGCGATCAAATGCATTCTGTCACCATTGACCAGCATGATACCGCCGGACCGCTCCAGACTAAGGATCTTCAGCCGCGAGATGGTGTAGAGAGCCTGGTTGAGCAGGTCGCCGAGCTTGAGGTTCTGATTCACGGTGGAGGCGACCCGGTACAGAGCTTCCAGCTCTTCACTATTTTCCTCCAACTCATGCTGCTGGCTCTGCTGCTGTTCCTCGGCGAGCTTGCGCTCAGAGATGTCGCGGGCGATCCCCAGAACGCCGGTGACGCTCCCGTCGTCCCGGATGGCCTCGACATTGAGTTCCATCGTGACAAATCCAGTGGCGGACAGGAAACGCAGCTCAAAACTCCCAGGAAGCACGTCCCTGCTGATCTGCTCGATCAGATCGATGGTTCTCTGCAGATCGTCAGGATGGATGATCAACCCGAAAGGCTTTCCCAGCCAGTCACTCACTTTCCATCCAAAATACTGTTCGAAGACCGGATTGAGATTAGTAAACGTTCCCGTTTTCAGATCGATAGTGAATATCACGTCTCGAGCGGTCTCGACCAGCATGCGGTAGCGCCTCTCGCTCTGTTCGAGCTGACCCAGCGCCGCTTTGCGTTCGGTGATGTCCTGCGCCATAACCTGGATGACCGGGCCGCCTTTGAACAAGATGGGAACGGCGGCAACTTCGACGTCTACCGTGGTGCCATCAACGCGAACGAATTTCTCTTCAACCACATCGGCGGGCTGCATGGTTTGCAATTGATGCCGCATTCGCTCCTTGACGATTTCCTGGGAATCAGGGTGGACGAACAACAGCGCTGATTTTCCGACGACATCCTTCTGGTCCGCAGCTCTCAGCAGCCTTAAAGCGGACGGATTTGCGTAAAGGATGCCTTCGCCGTTGTACAGGACGACGGCATTGGGAGTATGGTCCACAATCGCCCTGTATTTGGCTTCGCTGAATGCTAACTCCTCCTCAGCCGCCCGGAGATTGGTCACATCACGGATCATCGCCGTGAAAAATCTTTGCCGGCCAGACTCGGAAATCGATAGTGACATTTCCGCCAGGAATTCCTCTCCGCTTTTTCGCACGGCGGTGATCTCGATGCGCTGCGCATCGGGTCCTAAACCGGCAGTGTTAGCCCGGGCGATGACTTCCCGATACATGTGCCGCTGATGCGCCGGCATCAATTGGGAAACATTCTTGCCGATGATCTCGTCCTCGCCATATCCATAGATAGCGCCCGCAGCCCGGTTCCAGTAGACGATCTTCCCTTCAGTATCGATAGATATGACGGCTTCCATCGCCGAGTCAGTCACGGCACGGTATTTCTCCTCACTTTCTCTGAGCGCCATCTCCAGGTTTACGTGGACTTCGATCTCGTTATTGAGATCGCTCATGCGTCGATATGAAAACACTGCGAAGGCGGCCCCGAGGAAGAGCAACAGCAGGAGAAATTCGTCCAGATGTAGGTCGAAGAAAGAGAGGTCACCGACAGCTTCGTCAAGATCCTCGTGCAGGGGGGTCAGGGCGAGCAGCAGAAAGAACAGCATGGTCCCTCCTGCTAATATGCACAGGTCGACAATCGCCCGCCGGCGTAGAAGACGTCTGCTGGAAGCCTCGCTCGCCAAGTCCATCTCCTTTAAGGTCGCGCAGAAATCAGGCAACAACGGCCAGCATGGGAGTAGCGACAGGACACCTCAAAAAAAACAGCAGGTCATGCTGACAAAAGATATCTCACCAAAACGGAAGGCTTCCAAACCAGGGGGGACCCTGATATCCAGCTATTACAGGTTAAGTAATCAACTTTCGCGCCGGCGCCGGAACCAGCGTCCAGCCGCGAAGACGATGCCACCGATCAGGGCCAGCGGGACGATCACGCCCAGCGACATGATAATGAAGTTAAGGCTCTGGACAGCCAGCCAGCCGGCGTAGACCAGGGAGTCGACAAAACCCCAGTCGGTGGTGGTGTCCGAGGATGGCGTTACCGCCGCGGCGCCCGATTCGCGCAGGCTCACCGAAATGGTGGCGAAGTCGGTGCGGGATTCCATGTAGTTGATGCGGCCCTTGATCTGTTCGATCTGTGACTGGATCTCTGACAGCCGCGACTGCACGATCAGGATCTCGTCGATTGTCTGCGCTTTCTGCATGAGGGCCAGCAGCTGGGCTTCCTGGGCCTCGGCGTTGCGCAGGCGGCTCTGGAGGTCGACGAACTCTTCGGTGACGTCCTGGCCGCTGATGTCGCGGACCAGCACCGTGCCGACGCCGTCAAGCTCCGCCAGGGCGCGGGTGAAACCGTCCTGGGCGGTTGCCACCCGGATCGAGATGGTGCCGGTCAGCGGCTGGTCTTCGCCGCTTTTACGGGTCTCGGCCGACACTACGTAGCCACCATACTTACCAGCCATGGCGTTGATGCGGTCATAGCTTGCCTGGAAGTCACCCTTCGGCACTTCGATCTCGTAAGAGGCTGTCTGCATTACCTTCTGCGTCGAGGGCAGTCCGGCGATGGCGCTGTCACCAGCAATTCCGGAAGTGGGAAATGGAGCGCCACTGATCCCGGCAGGCCCGGCGCTCCCGTTCTCAGCAGAGCGACTCTGCGAACCACCGTTGCCGGCTGGACCGTAGAGACCGTCGGGGCTTCCTTCGTTCACTTTTGAGGAAGTCCCCGTCGTGGTATCGGATACACTTTGCGCACCGTTTCTGACGCCACCGAACTCACCGCTGATCATGGCTCGAGTCAGGCCGAAGGCGCCTAGTCCGATCACCAGCACCGCTAGCGCCCCCGCTGCGCGGTGAAGCGTCAGCCATGTTGGCAGCGACCAGAAACGTAAGGAACCTCCATGACTGGCGGCGGTTTTCCCGCTTGGGTTTTCCGCGGGAATCACACCGGTGATTGACGCGATGCGCTCATCGAGCATTGCCGTGAATTCGGGCCGCGGTTCGGGACGGGCGCCCACCAGCTCGGCGCTCAGCTCCAGCATTCCATCATCGGCAGACCCGGATTTCCTGCCGGTCTGCTTACCGGCGAGCATTCTTTCCAGTGATTTATGAAAGTTTTTATGTCCTTCAGTTTTCATCTTCAATCCCACCTTCTAGGCGGTTCCTTAGTTTTTCCAGTGCACGGAAGAGGATGGTGCCGGTGTTGCTTTCAGATATCTCTAGGAGGCCGGAAATCTGACGGTTGGTCAGTCCCGCCCCGAACTTAAGCGACAGTATCTCGCGCTCGCGTTCCTCCAGGCCGCGGATCGCCACGCCCAGCTGTTGTCTCCGCTCGGCGGAAATGATCGACAGCAAAGGATCTGGCGCCGCCGAATCCTCCTGAGGCTGAATATCTGCACCCGGGTCGCCGCCGGCGTCCGGCGCTTGAGTCTGAGGACGGCGGGAGCTGTGCCGGAGATGATCCGTGACGGTGTTGCGCGCGATGCTCATCAGCCAGGTGACATACATGCTTTTACGCCGGTCGTAACCATCCTGAGAACGCCAGGCCTTTTCAAAGACCTGAGCGGTCAGGTCTTCCGCAGTTTCGCGGTGTCCCACACGCCAGGCGATATAAGCGTAGACCGGCCGCAGATGCTGCCGGTAAAGGCTGGCGAATTCCCTGGCGCCGGAGCGCGGTTCGCTGCTTTTATCCTCTGTCAGAGTCGTAGTCATCAATTCTGTCACCGCAGTGGCCATATCCAATGTCCCCCGGAATATTGTTTTCTATCCTTATATACGCCGGGGGAGCGAGGGTATCACAACCAAAAGGGTCTCAGGTCAATCACCTATACCATGACCGTATTGGTCAGGGTTTTATATACGGCGTTTGCGGGGGATTCCCCGATAACGTTCCGGACGCCACTCGCGATATAGTGGCAATCCACCCCCGGGAAGCCGGGTGGCGGAGAGTTCCAGGAAACACCGTTATCTGGGAATTCCTGCTGTGATAAGATACAGCCAAACAGGCTTAACACGGGAGGACAACCCCAATGGATTTTACGGACATTCTTGAAGCGTCTCTGAGTTTCTTTCTGGTAGTAACGGCGCTGGCGCTGGCTTACCTGCTCCTCAAGGTAGGCGGTACTTTTTCCAGGCTGAACGTGTTTTTGAAACGGCTGGACGAAGAAGTGATACCGCTCCTTTCGAAACTGCAGGTCACGATGGAAGAAGTGAACAGCCAGCTGGCCAAGGTGGACGACATGATGGGCACGCTGGTCGGGGTGACCGACCGGGTCGACTCGACCGCCAGAGCCGTGCAGACGGCGATTGTGTCGCCGGTGAAAAAGGCAGCCGGCCTTTCCGCCGGGGTGTCGGAGGCGATCTCGTCCCTGATTCACGAGCGGGGGAGGGGGTAACCGTGAGGTTCACCTCGGCATTGGGAATGATGGTCAGCCTGGCAGGCGCGGCGGCACTGGTTTACGCGGAGCGGCGCGCCGAGAAGACCGGAAAGGACGTCGGAGCGGTGCTTTCGAACCTTCCGGAGGAGCTCAAGGACACGCGCCAGGAGCTGAAAAAGAGCCTGAAGAAGGCCATGGAAGCAGGCAAACTGGCGGCGACGGAGAAAGAGGCCGAGATCGACCGCCAGCTGGAAGCAGCGGAGGCCCAGGCGCCGGATTCAGGGCCGCTGGTGCAGGAATTTGTAATTTAAGGGAAATTTTAGTGAAAGGGGCTAAAGTATTTTCCGGGCCTACCGAAGGGTTTAGCCTCAGCATGAGCGGGTAGGCCCAGATTCCACCATCGATGGCGGAATCGCAGGCAGGGTAGGCGGGTTGGGGGAACCATCGAATCAACGGTATCAAAAACGCTGTCAGGGCGTTATCGATGGAGGAGGGGCTATGAGCACCACTTGTTACGCCGCCAACCATGTACCAGCTGGCATGCCGCATTCCCACATGCGGGAAAACCAGCTGCTCGTCGCTTACTGCGAGTACGGTGATACGCTCGCCCGCGATGAGCTCATCACCCGGTATCTTCCCCTGGTTTATGGCGTTTCCCGCCGTTACTGCCAGCGCACGGAGCAGCTGGAAGACCTCGTGCAGGTAGGCTGCATCGGCCTGATCAAGGCCATCGACCGTTTCGATCTTTCCCGGGGCGTCGCCCTCTCCACTTACGCTACTCCGAACATCATCGGTGAGATCAAGAGATATTTCCGGGATAAAGGCTGGGCGGTCAAGGTGCCGCGGGGCCTGCTGGAGCTGAATATGCGGCTGGAGCAGGTCACGGGAATGCTGGCCGGCAGTAACCGGCGCTCTCCCAACCTGGTCGAACTGGCCGACGCGGTCAGCGCTACTCCGGAAGAGGTCATGGAGGCCATCGAAGCGGGCCGCTCCCGCAATTCCCTGTCCCTGGATCACTCTCTGGGCGGCAGCGACGAAGGCGACGAACGGGCGCCGATCGACATGATTGGCAACCTCGAAGGCGGCTTTGAAACCACCGATCAAAGGCTGTTGCTGGAGCCGGGTCTCGAGAAACTTTCCCCCCGCGAGCGCACCATACTGCACCTGAGATTCTTTGAAGGGTTGACTCAGTCGCAGATAGCGGCGAACATAGGCGTGTCACAGATGCATGTATCCCGCCTGATTCGCCGGGCCCTGAACAAGGTGCGCACCGAGATAGAGCTGCGGGAGGGAAAGGAGAGTCGAATCGCCTAGTTGAACAGCAATGAGATCCGCAGCAGCTTTCGAGAGTTTTTCACCCAAAATGGACATGAAAGCCGGCAGAGTTCCTCGCTGGTGCCTTCGGGCGACCCCAGCGTCCTGCTCACCACGGCCGGCATGCAGCAGTTCAAGCCCTACTTTTTAGGGATCCAGCCGCCGCCACATCCCCGCCTGACCACGTGCCAGAAATGCTTTCGCACGACTGACATCGATCGCGTCGGCAAGACCGCCCGGCATCTGACCTTCTTCGAGATGCTAGGGAACTTTTCTTTCGGCGACTATTTCAAGGAAGGCGCCATCGATCTGGCCTGGCGTTTTTCCACGCAGGGACTCGGCATGGACACCAGCCGCATCTGGGTGAGCGTCTTCAAGGGCGACGACAAGGTCGGCGCTGACGAAGAAGCGGTCAGTGGCTGGCGCGCCGCCGGCATCCCCGAGGGGCGCATCGTCAGGCTGGGCGCCGAAGACAATTTCTGGTCCGCCGGCCCAACCGGCCCCTGCGGCCCCTGCACCGAACTTTACTACGATCTGGGGGAGGCCGCCGGCTGCGGCTCGCCGGACTGCGCTCCCGGGTGCGACTGCGACCGCTTCGTCGAATTCTGGAACCTGGTCTTCATGCAGTTTGACCGGGATGAAGCCGGCGTGCTGACGCCGCTGCCCAAGCAGAACGTCGATACCGGCATGGGCCTGGAGCGCATCACGGCTGTCATGGAAGGCAAGCTCAGCGTATTCGAGAACGATGTCTTTTGGCCCATCATCGAGTATGTCTGCGACACCGCCGGCGTTAAATACGGCGCCGCGTCCAAAACCGACCGGGCCATCCGGGTGCTGGCCGATCACAGCCGCGCGGTCACTTTCCTGATCGCAGCCGGGGTTTTTGCCAGCAACGAGGGCCGCGGTTACGTGCTCAGGCGGGTGATGCGGCGCGCCATCCAGTCGGCCTCAGTGCTGGAGATCCCGGCGCCGTTTCTTTCCTCCCTGTGCCATAACGTTATCGAGACCATGGGCGGCATCTATCCGGAGCTCAAGGAGCAGAGCCAGCTGATCGAGGAGATGGCGCAGGAAGAAGAGCGCCGCTTCGGCCTGACCCTGGAGCAGGGGAATGCCATCCTGATGCAGGCTATCGGTTCGGTGAAGAGTTCCGGCGGCCACCGGGTGGACGGCGAGGTGGCCTTCCGCCTGCACGATACTTACGGATTTCCTTTCGATCTCACCCGCGAGATCATCGAAGACGAGGGCCTCGATGTGGATGATGAGGAATACGACCGCCTGATGGACGAGCAGCGCCACCGGGCCCGCACCTCCATGAAAGCGGTGGGGGAAAGGGAACGCGAGGCCCTGACCCAACTCGGGCGTGAGGCTAAGGTGAAGACGGAGTTCGTGGGGTACCAGAAGAATGAGCTGTATACATCGATCGGCGACCTGCGGGTGGTCGAAGGCAACACCGTGGTGCTGAAGCTGAGGGAGTCGCCGTTCTACGCTGAGTCGGGTGGCCAGGTGTCGGACACCGGCTGGATTCATACAGAGGATGGCAAAGCCGACGTCATCGAGGTCATCAAACAGGATGGTGACCAGGTGATCCTGGCTGAGGTGGAGGAAGGCCGGATCGAAGCCGGCGCTCGCGCCAAGGCGATGATCAACCGGGTGCGCCGTCACGCTACCGCCTGCAACCATACAGCGACTCATCTGCTGCATAACGCGCTGCGGTCGCTGCTCGGGGAGCAGGTGCGCCAGGCGGGCTCCGCGGTCGGGCCTGATAAGCTCAGGTTCGATTTCTCGCACACCCGGGCGCTCACCGATGATGAACTATCACGGGTAGAAGACATCGTCAATCGCAAGATCTATGAGAATCAACCCGTCAGGGCATTCACGACCACGATGGACTATGCCCGCGACATGGGCGCCATTGCCTTATTCGACGAAAAATACGGAGATTTTGTCAGAGTCATCGAGGTCGGCGACTTCAGCCGTGAGCTGTGCGGCGGCACCCATGTCACCGCTACGGCGCAGATCGGTGTGTTCAAGATCGTCTCGGAATCGAGCGTGGGGGCGAACCTGAGGCGCATCGAGGCGATCACTTCCAAGGCGGCGATCGACTACCTGCGCGGCCGGGACCGCATGGTCGGTGAGCTGGCGGCGGAGCTGAAGACCGATCCGGACCGGCTGCCCGCGGCCATCGCCCGGATGGAGGAAGAGCTGGCCGGTCTCAGAGGCCTGGCGCGCGAGGCCTCCGCCGGCAAGGTCGCGGACCTGGGGCAGGAACTGGCGGCGGCGGCAGAGGAGGCCGGCGGCGTCAAGATGCTTGCCGCCCAGGCGGAGGTCGGCGCTGGCGAGGCCATGGATCTCGCCGACAGCCTGGCGGACCGGCTGCAGCCGGCGGCCGTGGCGCTGGCAGTGGCCGAAGAAGGTAAAGTCATCCTTGTGGCCAAGTTCTCCGACCAGGTGGTGGAAAAGGGCCTCAAGGCCGGCGACCTGATCAAGGAGATCGCACCGTTCGTCGGCGGCAAGGGCGGTGGGAGACCCCACATGGCCCGCGGCGGCGGCGACCAGCCCGAGAACATCGGTGCGGCGCTCCAGGCAGCCAGGGAATGGCTGCTCAACCGCCTTTCGTAAGTTCTGCTACCATTGAGTCTGATGCTTTCCGGGGAAAAACAAGCAGGCGCTGGTGTGCGGGTGCTGGCGCTGGATTATGGCCAGGCGCATACCGGGGCCGCTATCTGTGACCCGACAGGAACGATCGTGAGGCCGCTGCCGGATATCAGCCACGCTGGCACACCGGACGGCCTGAATAGTATCAGCACGCTGGTGTTCAAGGAAGAAGCCCGGATGGTGGTAGTAGGCATGCCGGTGTCACTTAGCGGCATGCTGGGAACCCAGGCGCAGGAGACGCAGCAGTTCATCAGGGCTCTGGAAGCTCAACTTCAGATTCCGGTGAAGGTCTGGGACGAACGCTTCACCAGCCGCATCGCCACTGCCAGGGGCCGTTACTCGACCGCTTCAAAGCATAGTCTCGCCGCGTGCGTCATCCTCGAAGATTTCTTAAGCAGCGAAGAATTCAAGACTCAGGAATAACATGATGGAAGATAACCAGCCCGAAGATCCCAGGTTCAGCCGAGCGCATGAGACACTGCGGCGGCGGCGGCTGCGCCGCCGCCGCCGCGACCTCATCCTCTACAGCCTCTTTGCCTTTGGCCTTCTCATGGCGGTGATCATCGCCATCCTGGGCCGCGGCGGCGGGCAAAAACAGGGTGAGGTGACCCTGAGAGTCGAGACCGGCGCCAGCGCCACGGCGATCGCCAAACAGCTTAAGGATGAGGACGTCATCGCCAGCGAGAAGGATTTCATGACCGAGGCGGAAGACTCAGGCGCCGCCGACAGCCTTAAGGCCGGAGTCTACCGGTTCCAGCGCGGCGAGCCGGTCAGCGGTATCATCGACCGGCTGCAAAAGGGCGACCAGGCTCCGGAGGGAGTCATCACGATTCCCGAAGGGTACGATATCGCCGACATCGCGCAAGACGTGGCCGGCAAGACCAATATCACTAAACAGCAATATATCAAAGCAGCGGTGCCAGCGGCTAACACGTTGCCGGTGACGGGAGCCGGGAGCGCTGAGACGCTGGAAGGAATGCTGTTCCCCAGCACCTACGATCTCGACCCGTCGCTGAGCGCAGCGGACCTGGTGACCCAGCAACTGAAGGCATTTAAAACTCAGACAGCGGACCTCCCCTGGGAAAATACCAAAGTCATCGGCGTTTCACAGTACGAGGTCTTGATTGTGGCGTCCATGATCGAGAGGGAGGTAAAGTTGCCCGAGGAGCGGCCTCTGGTAGCGGCGGTCATCTATAACCGCCTTGCCTCGGGGATGAAGCTGGAGGTCGACGCCACGGTCCAGTATGCCCTGGGATACTGGAAGCAGGATCTGACGCAAGCAGACCTGGCGCTTGATTCCGCGTACAACACCCGTCTGTATGCCGGCCTGCCGCCAGGCCCGATCTGTAACCCCGGGGCAGATTCCATCAAGGCGGCATTACAGCCGGCCGCCGTCGATTATCTGTTCTATGTGGTTACGGGCGATGACGCCGGCCACCATTTCTTCACCTCGTCCTTTGACGAGTTCCTCGCTCGCAGTCAGGGCTAATGATGCCCGCCGGGCTGTCACACCTTCGGGGCTGACGCACTACCAGGGTTCCACCTTCAGGCGGATGCCCAGATGGAATTCGCAGATCTCCCTGATGGCTCGCCGGATCTCCCGCTGCGCGCTCTCAGAAACCGCCACCTGCGCCGCGCTGGCCAGCGGACTTGCCAAAAGCGCATGCATGGCTGTCACCGCCTCCTCCGACACCGGAAACGACCTGCGGTTACAGCGTGTGCAGATCACACCACCGGCATCGGCGGAGAAGCCGATCAGATCCTCAGCCGCGCCACAAACGGCGCATGCTTCCAGATGCGGCAGAAATCCTGCCAGCAGCAGCAATTTGAGGTGGGCCGCCAATGTCAGCACGGACGCTGCCGCGGCCAGGTCCGGGCAGAGCCGGTCCATCTGCGCCAGATAGTTCAACAAAAGATTGAAGGAACGCGGCTTCCGGTGCAGCTCGGGCGTCGAGCGGCTGATCATCTCCGCCAGCGACAGCCCCGCCCTTAAGCACGCAGGATCAGAGCGCAAGCCGGCATGGGTGAGGACGGTATCGGCTCCAGTAAGGGTATGCAGGCTGCGGCCGGCATGCAATTGCACTTCCAGCTCGGTGAACGGCTCCAGCCGGCCGCCCCAGCGGGACGACACCTTGCGAACTCCCTTGGCGATCGTAGGAACACGGCCCTGGCTTTCCGTAAACAGGTCGAGGATGCGGTCAGCTTCGCCCAGTTTGCGGTAACCCAGGACGACAGCTGCAGTGGAGTACTGCCGGGTCAAGGCAGATGATATTCCTGCAGCCGGAAGAAGGACTTAGCCGACCGGAAGACATCTTTCTTCTCGCCAGGCTGGCTGATGATCTCCGCCACCCGCCCGACACCGGGGACGAACCAGATGTAGTCCCAGGTCACCGTCGAGACGCCACCGCTGGTGACGGTCACCTTGTTCTGCAGCAGGTAGCCGTTGTTGAAAGCTCCTGCGGGTACCCGCACCCGTCCCATGGCGAGCACCGTATTCTCGGCGGTGACATCAAGCACGCGGCCGCCTTCGGTCTCGGTGTAGTTCTCGGTCCAGGTGCTACCGACCCCCATGGGGAACTTGAGCACATTCACGCCATCAGAATAACTGCGCAGCCGCTCTAACGGGCCCATGCGGCCGAAGGAGCGCCATCCGGCATCATCCTTGTTCTGGAAATTGTACTCTTTGCCGGACACCACGTATTGTCCCTGGGAAGCGTTGTCCTGCGAGGTTCCGTACTGAGAAGCCGCTGCGCCACTGGCGGTTGTGCTGCCCAGCGATGCAGACCCGCGCGCACCGCTTAGGGCGCCGTTGCTGTTCGGATTGCCACTGGAAGCGCCTTCTCCGGTGTCGTAGGGGATCTGCCCGGTGATGCGGCCGTTACTCGAATAGATGTTAAGGCCGCCGCCGGGAGCCGCTTCCTCATCATCGGCCGGCTGGCTGTAATTGGTCGCTGCGGCGCTGGCGGTGGCGGAAGTGCCCACACGTCCATTTGATGCCCAGGATACGGCGGCCACCAGGTTGGCGTCCGGGAAGGTATCGGTCTGGAAACCACCAGCCTTGGCAGCGTCCTGCGGGCTTTCCAGGGCAATCGTCAGTTTGAAATCAGTCGGGCCGGATGTGAAGTTCCAGGGGCCGTCCAGATCGAAAGAGACCGATGTCGCCGCTCCGGGGACATTGGCCATGTAAATGAACTCAGACCCAGGATCAGTAGGCAGGTCCTCAGCAGCGAAGTCGGCCTCGATAGGAGCCGCAGCCTGTTCGACGATGACTTCTTCCTCGGGTGGCGGCGGCGCCTCGGCGCTACCGCCGCAGCCTCCCAAAAGGAGGGCAGCCGGCAGCAATAACGCCAAAATCGCCATGATCAGCAGATTAAACTTCAGTTGCACCCTCCTGGACATGTATCCATATTACCATCTGGCGGCCGATTTTTGACCACTTTGGCCCCGAACGGTTCACCCGCTTCTTGTTTATCACCGCGCCATTTAATAGAATTACGCCCCGCTGTGACCGGACCGCTCACCTTCCAACAGATCATCCTGACCCTGCAGGATTATTGGGCCCGGCAGGGCTGTGTCCTCATGCAGCCATACCATACTGAAGTGGGCGCCGGCACGTTCAATCCCGCGACATTTCTCAGGGTCCTCGACGACAAGCCGTGGCGCGTCGCCTATGTGGAGCCTTCCATCCGCCCGGCTGACGGCCGCTACGGCGAGAATCCATACCGCCTCCAGCATTACTATCAGTTCCAGGTCATCCTGAAACCGGCTCCCGAGAACATCCAGGACCTTTACCTGGGTTCCCTGGAGCGCCTGGGCGTCGACCTGAGGGCCCACGACGTGCGCTTCGTCGAGGACGACTGGGAAGGCCCGACGCTGGGCGCGTGGGGCCTCGGCTGGGAGGTCTGGATCGACGGCATGGAGATTACCCAGTTCACCTACTTCCAGCAGGTGGGGGGCGTCGATCTGAAGCCGGTCTCCGTCGAGGTCACCTACGGCCTGGAGCGCATCGCCATGTATCTGCAGCAGGTGAGCAGCGTCTACGACCTGGTCTGGGCGGAGGGCGTCACCTACGCCGATGTCTACCAGCGCAACGAGGCCCAGTTCTCCCGCTACAATTTCGAGACCGCGGACACCGGGCTGCTCTTTTCCCACTTCACGGATTTCGAGCAGGAATGTGAGAGCTGCCTGGCCAGCGAACTGCCGCTGCCCGCCTACGATTACGTGCTGAAATGCTCGCATACTTTTAATCTGCTGGATTCCCGCGGCGTCATCAGCGTCACCGACCGCACTGGTTACATCGCCCGGGTGCGGAACCTGGCCCGCCGCTGCGCCGAGATGCATCTGGCGCAACTGGCCAGCAAGGAAGCGCCGCCCGAGGAGGAGTTATGACAGCGGGAGCAGTCCGTGATTTCCTGCTGGAGATCGGTGTCGAAGAGATGCCCGCCGCTGCTGCTGCGGATGCGGCAGCGCAGGCCGCGCCGCTGGCGCGGGACTCATTTGCGGCACATCATATAGCCATCGCCCCGGAACAGATCAAAGTCTGGGTGACTCCTCGCCGCATCGCCATCTTCATCGCCGGCTTGCCCGAACTGCAGGAAGACCGGGAGCTGGTCGACCGCGGCCCGGTCGTGGATGTGGCATTCGATGCCAACGGCCAGCCGACCAAGGCCGCTGCAGGTTTCGCCAAAGGTAAAGGCGTGAAGCCGGAGGAGCTGGAGGTGCGCGAGCAGGACGGCCGCCAGTTCGTCTTTGCCGTCAGACAGCAGACGGGAGCTCCCGTGGTTTCGCTCCTGCCGGAGATATGTGGCGGCATTCTCAAAGGTTTCTCTTTCCCCAAGACCATGCACTGGGATGGGGCGCACATCCGCTTTGCCCGTCCGGTCCGCTGGCTGGTGACGAAATTCGGCACAGAGACTCTCGAGTTTGCCGCCGCCGGTATTCAGAGCGGTGCCACGAGCCAGGGGCACCGGTTCCTGGGAATGCCGCAAGTGGAGATCGCCGCCGCGGACCAGTACATCGGCGCACTCGGCGCCGCCGGCGTGGTGGTCGACCAGGAGGAGCGCCGCAGCCTGATTCTGGAAGGCTTGGCGATCGAGGCGGGCAAGCTGGGCGCACGGTTCATCGATCCCGCAGGTGAACTGGAGGAGGTGCTCTATCTGGTAGAGCATCCCAGTGTCCAGGCCGGCACTTTCGCCGAGGAGCATCTGCGCCTGCCGGACCGCGTGCTGATCACCGCAATGCAATCGCATCAACGATATTTTCCGCTGACCGGCGAGGATGGATCCCTCGTGGCCGGCTTCCTTTACGTCATGAACGCCGATCCGGCGTCGGCTCCCGGGATCACCAGAGGCAATGAACGGGTGCTTGAGGGCCGCATCGAAGACGCGGAGTTCTCCTTCGACCAGGACCTCAACGTGGGCATCGAGGAGATGGCCGTCCGTCTCGGCCAGGTCGTCTTCCACAGCCGCCTCGGTTCGCTGGCGGAAAAAACCGCTCGTCTGGAGGGTCTGGTTGCGGTACTGGGCGAAATGCTCGATATCGGCGAGACCGATCTCAAGAGCGCCGCCTCTGCGGCACGACTGGCCAAGGCTGATCAGGTCAGCGTCATGGTGCAGGAATTCTCGGACCTCGAAGGTTACATGGGCTCTACTTACGCCCGCATGGAAGGTTATACCTCGGAGATCTGCACCGCGATCGCGGAACATTACCTGCCGGTGTCCGCCGGAGGGGAGATCCCGGCCACGGTGGCGGGAGCATTACTTTCGATCGCCGACAAAGTGGACAACCTCATGGGTGCTTTTGCTGTTGATGAGCTCCCCAGCGGCTCCCGGGACCCCTACGGCCTCAGGCGCGCCGCAGCTGGCGTCGCTATCATCTCCGAGCGCTACAGCTTCGACATCGACCTCAGGGAGCTGCTGATGGCCGCTCACCGGCTTCTGATCGAACAGAAAGCCGATGTGAACCGGGATGCCGCCGTGGTCACAGCCGCCCTGGATTTCGTCTTCGACCGCGTCCAGCACCGGCAGGTGGAAGCCGGAACGCCGGTAGAGACGATGGAGGCAGCCCGCGCCGCCGCTCCGGCGAGCATCATCCGCCTGCTGGAACTGTCGCAGGCGATCGACAACTTCAGGCGCCAGCCGGCCTTCGAGGACCTCCATACCGCTTATTTCCGTTGCAGCAAGATCGCCGCGAAAGCGGGTGGGGAATCCGGCGCAATCGATCCAGCGCTCTTTTCCGAGAACACGGAAAAAGAACTATTCGAGGCTGTTAACAGTCTGCAGCCACAGATCGACGCGAGCATCACGGCCAATGACTACACCGCCGCCATGCAGCTGGCAGCCACCATCCGCCCGGTAGTCGACCGCTTTTTCGACGAAGTGATGGTCATGGATAAGGACGAGCAGGTGCGCCGCAACCGCCTGGCGCTGGTCACAGCCACTGCTCGCATGCTCCTGGGCGTCGGCGACCCCATTCGGGCCGCGGCTACGCCGGAGTAGACTTAAAAAGCCCGCTTGAGATACAATTGTCACCCCCGTACGAGGCAGCCATAGGAGGATTGATGAGCAAGAAGTATGTTTACGATTTTTCCGAGGGTTCCAAGGACATGAAAGATCTCCTCGGAGGCAAAGGGGCCAACCTGGCCGAGATGACCAATCTGGGTATCCCGGTGCCTGATGGATTCACGATCACGACCGAAGCCTGCATCGCTTATGGCAAGGAAGGCAACCAGTTTCCCGGAGGCCTCGATGAGGAGATCGAGACCCACCTCCAGAGGCTGGAGCAGTCGACCGGCAAGCAGCTGGGCGACGCTGACAACCCGCTGCTGGTAAGTGTGCGCTCCGGCGCCAAGTTCAGCATGCCGGGCATGATGGACACCGTCCTCAATCTGGGCCTCAATGACGACTCCGTCAAGGGGCTCGCCAAGAACACCAACGACGACCGTTTCGCCTACGATGCCTACCGCCGCTTCATTCAGATGTTCGGCAAGGTAGTCATGGAGGTCGAAGGCCAGCTGTTCGAGGACGCCCTCACCGAGGCGCGCGACAAAGCCGGCGTCAAGTTCGACAATGAGCTTAGCCCCGATCAGCTAGGGGAAGTTGTCGTGGTCTTCAAGCAGATCCTGGAAAAAGAAACCGGCCGGTCTTTCCCCGACAATCCCCGCGAGCAGATGGGCCTGGCGATCCAGGCGGTCTTCCGCAGCTGGGGCAACCCCCGCGCCGTCACGTACCGGCGGCATTACAATATTTCTGACGACCTCGGCACGGCGGTCAATGTACAGCTGATGGTATTCGGCAACATGGGCGACGACTCCGGTACCGGGGTCGCCTTCACGCGCAACCCGTCCACCGGCGAGAAGGAGATCTTCGGCGACTACCTCACCAACGCCCAGGGCGAGGATGTGGTTGCCGGCATCCGCAAGACCAAGAAGCTCCTTGACATGCAGGTCGAGTTCCCGGATGTATTCAACGAGCTCACCGGGGTGATGCAGAAACTGGAGCAGCACTACCGCGAGATGGAAGACATCGAGTTCACTATCGAGAAGGCCAAGCTTTACATGCTGCAGACCCGCGACGGCAAGCGTACCGCCGCCGCCGCGGTGAAGATCGCCTCCGACCTGGTGGAGGAAGGCCTGATCTCCAAGGAAGAGGCGGTTGCCAAGATCGACCCGGGCCAGCTCGACCAGCTGCTCCACCCGATGATAGATCCCACCCAGACTTATGAGGCCCTCACGCAGGGCCTCAATGCATCTCCGGGGGCAGCAGTCGGCAAGGTCGTCTTCGACGCCGACACGGCCCAGGAGCGCGGCAAGGCTGGCGAGGCGGTCATCCTGGTGCGCTGGGAGACCAGCCCCGACGACATCCACGGCCTTATCAGCGCTCAGGGCGTGCTCACCTCGCACGGCGGCATGACCAGCCACGCGGCGGTCGTCGCCCGCGGCATGGGCAAGCCCGCCGTCTGCGGCGCCGATCAGGTCAACATCAATGAAAAAGACAGGGAATTCACGGTCAACGGCACGACCGTCAAGGAAGGCGACATTCTGACCATCGACGGCACCACCGGCAAGGTCATCCTCGGCGCCGTGGAGCTGGTGCCCCCGCAAATCAACGAGAACTTCCAGGCCATCGTCAGCTGGGCGGACGAGATCCGCACCATGGCGGTGCGCACCAACGCCGACACTCCCGAAGACGCCGTCAAGGCGCGCGAGTTCGGCGCCCAGGGCATCGGCCTGTGCCGCACTGAACATATGTTCATGCAGGAAGACCGCCTGCCGATCGTCCGGCAGATGATCATGTCAGAGACCACCGACGAAAGAAAGACGCATCTGGCCAAGCTGCTGCCGATGCAGCAAAGCGATTTCGAGGGCATATTCGAAGCCATGCACGGCCTGCCGGTCACCATCCGGCTGCTGGACCCGCCGCTGCACGAGTTCCTGCCCGACTTCACGGAACTGATGGTCGAGCTGGAGCGCGCCAAGCTCACCGGCGCCACGGAAGCCGAGATCAAGGAAGGGGAAGACATGGCGACGCGCGTGCGCTCCCTGAAAGAGATGAACCCGATGCTGGGCACCCGCGGCTGCCGCCTCGGCATCCAGTGGCCGGAGATCTACGAGATGCAGGTGCGCGCCATCATGCAGGCCGCGGTGGCCGTACAGAAGAAGATGGGCGATGCCCCGCTGGTGGAGATCATGATCCCGCTGGTAGGTTATGCGGAAGAGCTGCGCATCATGCGCGAGCTGACCGTGACCACCTGCGACGCCGTCCTGGCGGAGGCTGGCGTCACTATCGATTATCTGGTCGGCACGATGATCGAGCTGCCCCGCGCCGCTCTCACCGCCGCCCATATCAGCGACTACGCCGACTTTTTCAGCTTCGGCACTAACGACCTGACGCAGACGACCCTGGGCTTCTCCCGTGACGACGCCGAAGGCAAGTTCCTGACGAATTATCTGGAAGACGGCATCGTCAAGAATAACCCGTTCGAGACCATCGACATCAATGGCGTCGGCAGACTGGTGGATATCGCCGTCACCGAGAGCCGCGAGAAGAAGCCCGGCATCAAATGCGGGGTCTGCGGCGAGCACGGCGGCGAGCCGGCCAGCGTCAAATTCTGCCACCGGGTCGGCCTCAACTATGTGAGCTGTTCCCCATACCGGGTGCCGCTAGCGCGTCTGGCAGCCGCACAGGCTGTTCTGGAAGAGAAAGCGATGGCCTTCTCCACAGCCTAATTCGGGACAAATTCGGGGACACCCACGCATTAATTCGGGGAAATTAATTCGGGGACACCCACCTATTTCCTGAAGTATTAGGAAACAACGGGACACGATCCTCATTTCCTGACGGAAATGAGGTCATGTCCCTTTTCCGCTTCTGTCCGGTAGATGGGCTAGACTTTGCCAATGGCAGCCAAACCGACAACATCCGCAGCCATAACCGCGCAGTGGGAAGAGGCGTCTTTCTCCCGCTTTGCCGCCCGGTCGGCAAACAGCCGGGGCCGCGCCGTATCTGAAAAGGACTGTTCCCTGCGCACCTGCTTCCAGCGGGACCGCGACCGCATCGTCCACAGCAAGAGCTTCCGGCGGCTCAAGCACAAGACCCAGGTGTTCATCGCTCCGGAAGGCGACCATTACCGTACCCGGCTGACGCATACCTTGGAAGTCTCGGGCATCTCCCGTACCGCCGCCCGGGCGCTGAGGCTGAATGAGGACCTGGCGGAAGCTATCAGCCTTGGCCACGACCTGGGCCACACACCCTTCGGGCACATTGGGGAGGAGGCCCTCTGCGAGGTCATGATCAAGCGCACCGGCCGCCATTTCGAGCACAACCGGCAGAGCCTGAGAGTCGTGCAGTTGCTGGAAAACGAGGGCCGCGGCCTCAACCTCTGCCAGGAGGTCGAGGACGGCATCCTCAGGCATACCGGGCCCGAGAAACCGGAGACCCTCGAAGGCCAGATAGTGCGCATCGCCGACCGGATCGCCTATGTGAACCACGACATCGACGACGCCCTCAGATCCGGCATCATCACAGCGGATGAACTCCCTCAGGCAGAGATCGCCGCCCTGGGCGATACCAGCTCCCGCCGCATCGATACCCTGGTGCACGACCTGGTCGGCGCCAGCCAGGAGCAAGGGGAGATCGTCATGTCCCCCGAGCGCCGCGGCGCCATGGACAGCCTGCGGAAGTTTCTTTTCCAGGAGGTTTATGTCGGTTCCGTTGCCCAGAAGGAAGCGCCGCGAGTCAGCGGCCTGATCGAAAAACTTTTCCTGTATTATTGCGAGCATCCAGAGAAGTTGCCGGCCTGGCTGCAGGGCAGCCAAGATCTGGATACGGCGGTCGCCGATTATATCGCGGGCATGACCGACCGCTACGCGCTCCGCTTGTATAAAGAGCTGTTCCTGCCCAGCGAGTGGCCGCCCCAGGGAGTGATATAAAACTGTGGCCCTCATCGCGCAGGCAAGCATTCAGGCGGTACTCGATGCCTGCGACATGCTGGAGATCGTCTCACCATATACGACTCTGAAAAAAAGCGGCGCTTCCTACATGGGCCGCTGCCCCTTCCACGGTGAGAAGACCCCTTCGTTCTCTGTAGACCCCGCCCGCAAACTTTATTACTGCTTCGGCTGCGGCGCCGGCGGCAATGCCTTCCGGTTCGTCCAGGAAAAAGAAGGATTGCAGTTCGCCGATGCTGTGAAGCAGCTGGCCGACAAGTACGGGGTCCGGCTCCAGTTTGAGGAAAGCAGCCCCGGCGATGAAAGGCGTCGCGAGGCTCGCGACAGCCTCTACAGCCTCATGGATCAGGCAGCATCATATTACGCCCGCGTGCTGGAGGTCTCCGCGGCGGCGGCGGTGGCCCGCGCCTATCTGGAACGGCGGGACTTTTCCCAGGAAACAATCAAGAGCTTCAGGCTAGGCTACTCACCGGCGCGTCCCGACACGCTGCTCAAGGCAGCCACGGACAAGGGCTTCACTTTGGAACAGCTGGTCGCCGTCGGCCTCGTGCAGGACGGCCGCCGCGGCAAGATCGACCGCTTCCGGGGCCGTCTGATGTTCCCGTTCACGGACCACCGGGGCCGGGTACTCGGCTTCGGCGCCCGGGTGCTCGATGATTCCAAACCGAAATACCTCAACTCGCCCGAGACGGATCTTTACCATAAGAGCAGCCTGGTATTCGGGCTGGGCGCCGCCCGCCAGACGATTGCGCGGGAAGACCGTGTCTACGTCGTCGAAGGCTACACTGACGTGCTGGCCCTGAGTCAGCATGGCGTCGCTAATTGCGTCGCCTGCATGGGAACTTCGCTCACCGGGCAGCAGCTCACCGAGATCTCGCGTTTCACCAAAAATATCTATCTGTCGTTCGATGCCGATGCCGCGGGCCGGTCGGCGATGCTGCGCGCCCTGAAGCTGGCAAAGGAGCACAGCCTGAACGTCAGGGTCATCGTGGTGCCGGGTGGCCAGGACCCCGCGGATTTCGTATTTTCCCAGGGCGGGGGAGAGGCATTTCGTCAACTTGGCGATGCTTCCCTGGGCTTGCTAGAATACCAGGTTCAGAGCGCTCTGGAGTCTTTCGATCTGGGCAGTTCGGAAGGGCGGGTACGGGCATTCCAGGCTCTGGGGCCTATCTTGTCAGAGGCCCCCAGCAACATGGAGCGCGACGAACAGATGCGTTTCGTAGCGGACCGCCTCCGCCTTAGCCCTGAAAATGTGGCATACTTAATGGAGTCGGCGCCTTTACCCGAAAATGGTGACTACGGGGACGCGACCAGACGGCGGGTTCTTTCCCAGGATGAGATAACTGAAAGAAGTTTCCTCAGCCTTTGCCTGGCAAGGGGAGAAGAGTCAGGAAGGTACTTGCAGTTGATGACCGAAGCGTATTTCACTACCGAGGCGAACAGAGCCGCGTTTGTCTGGGTCAAGGAGAATATCAAGGGGACCGCAAGCGGGCCGGCCGACGTCGGTACGCAAGTCCCTTCGTCTGGCGACCTCAGCCAGATCCTCCCCGAACTTCTAATTCGTTCCCGTACCGAACCCTTTGCGCCAGATGCCCTGCCTGAGATGTTCCTGAAACTCTGCGAAGCTCAACTTCATCGGCATATCGCCGATCTCAAAGGCCGTCAGGAGACAGGTGAAGAAGTTGATTTCGAAGAAATTTACCGCCTGGAGACCCGGCGGCGGGAGATCATCAGAAAGATCCGATCTGGAACGTACGAGACCGCATGAACCATTCCGAAGAATCCGGCATGCAGCATCCTGACGAGACCACCATCGACGAGGTCCGTGAACTGGTGCTGGAAGGCCGTGAGCAGGGCTACCTCTCATCCGACCGCGTCGCCGACGTGCTCCAGGATATCGAACTCAGCACCGACCAGATCGAGAATATTTATTCGTTATTCCTGGAAATGGGCATCGATGTCGTGGAGGAAGAGGACGATCTGCTCATCGGTGAGCCGGTGGCAGCAAAGGTCGACGAGGATGCGATCCTTAGCCGACTGGACCTGACCGTCAAGACGCCCACCAGCGATCCCGTGCGCCTTTACCTGAAAGAGATTGGCCGGGTTCCCCTGTTGACCGCTGAAGAAGAAGTGACGCTGGCCAAACGTATCGAGCGTCAGGACATGGAGGCCAAGCGCAAGCTGATCCAGGCCAACCTGAGGCTCGTGGTCAGCATCGCCAAAAGATATGTAGGCCGGGGCATGCTATTCCTCGATCTGATCCAGGAAGGAAACCTGGGGCTCATCCGTGCGGTGGAGAAATTCGACTACCGTAAGGGATACAAGTTCTCCACGTACGCCACCTGGTGGATCCGCCAGGCCATCACCCGCGCCATCGCCGACCAGGCTCGCACCATCCGCATTCCGGTACACATGGTCGAGACCATCAATAAGTTGATCCGGGTGCAGCGGCAGCTGCTGCAGGACAAGGGCCGTGAACCGACACCGTTCGAGATCGCCCGCGAGATGGACACCACTCCCGAGAAAGTTCGGGAGATCCTGAAGATATCGCAGGAGCCGGTATCTCTCGAGACGCCGATCGGCGAGGAAGAAGACAGCCAGCTCGGTGACTTCATTGAGGATAACGATGCCGTGGCGCCGGTCGACGCTGTCTCTGACATCATGCAAAAGGAAGATCTGTGCAAGGTGCTGGGCAGCCTCACACACCGGGAACGCAAGGTGATCGAGCTTAGGTTCGGTCTCAAGGGAGAGCATCCGCGCACCCTCGAGGAAGTCGGGCAGAAGTTCGGTGTCACCCGGGAGCGCATCCGCCAGATAGAGGCCAAGACGCTGGTGAAGCTCAAGAGTTACCGCGAGTCTCAAAAGCTCAAGGAATTCCTGGAATAAACGCAGAATAATCTTCTTGACACCGGCCTGACGAAAGCATAGTGTCAAGTTCAAGCCAACGAGGGATATTCATCAGCAGGGGGTAGTTGGCGTGGACGAGAAAAAGTGCTGGGAACTTAAATCAAACTGCATGATGCGGAATCAATCGCGGGAAGATGCCGCCTGTCCGGCATACCGCCAGGGGCTAGGATGCTGGGAGGTTGACTGGAACCAGATTATCGGCCCGCTACCAGCCAGTCAGCAAGAATACTGGCTGTCTTTTCTGGCCAAGTGCCCCAGTTGCGTAGCCTATGAGGCTCATCCGCAAGAAATGCAGGCAGTGATCGATAGCGCCAGAGAGCTGTTCCTCAACGATTGACATCGATTCAGGCCGTCCGCTCAAGCTCGTGGCCCTTTCTTGAAATGCGCCCAAGCACCCCTCTATAATGCAGTTTGAGCAGTAACCTCGATTGAACCCGGGACCGGCAAGTAAAAGGCCCCCGGAAATTTGCTTCAGGGATAGAGAATATCATGTCCCTGAGACATCAATGCTCCTCGGTAGCTCAATGGTAGAGCATCCGGCTGTTAACCGGATTGTTGTAGGTTCGAGTCCTACCCGAGGAGCCAACTTGACCTTCCTACCTGTAATTAGGGGGAAACCCCGATTCCTCTATTTGCAGGATAAACTTATACTGAATCTCATGGAATCCGAATTTCAATGCCCCTATTGCAAGCAGCCCAAAAACGGCCCCGACCGCTCGGAGTTTACGCGCTGCACCTTCTGCGGGTTTCATTCAGCCCTGGTTAACTCAATCAGGGGAATGCTGCTGATTGTGGATAGACGGATGCCCTTCCTGAAGAAGAGATGTCAGGAACTGAGCGAGCAGATGCCGCACGTGACGATCATTGTCGACCGCCGGATCGCTCAGGATCCCTTTGGAAAAATCGAGCGCCGGTTGGCTTTCAGCGAAAGCCCGGTACCGGAACCTGGGTAAAATGCCACACTCAGTCAGACTCGACGAGCTCTCTCCCGGCATTGTAAGCGGCCGTCAGGGAGTTTTTTTGTGCCTCGATATCACCTTTTTCGTCCACGCCTCGAGCCAGTACATACAAGGCTTCGAGAGGCTGGACGTCGAGTACGTCAAAAAAATATTTCATCGTCAGGGTGACTCCGTTGAAGAGGTTGGCACCCTTGGTCCCTCCGACACCGATAAAAATACCATACCGCTTTGGCGCCCCTACCTCTCGCGGAAACGGCTGCTTCAAAAAATACTTCATTGCCCAGTAACGCTGCACTCGGTCCACAGCAGCCTTGGCCTGTGACGGCAGTCCCATAAAAAATATCGAAGAAGCAAAAATAATGCGGTCAGCCCACTCAAGCGCGTCGTACACCCGATCCATGTCATCCGCAGTGCTGCATTCACCTGCACCATAGCAGTTGTTACATTCCGTGCAGCCGGCGATATTCAGCTCTGCCAGGCGAATCTTGCGCACATCTGCGCCGGCGCTGGAGGCGCCACGCAGCGCTTCATCAAGCAGTTGTTCGGAATTGCCGCCGCGCCTCGGACTGCCATGCAAGCCCAGAACCCTGATCATTTGTCGAGGTACCTGGTCTTGGCCGACACAGGATGCCGGTCCGGAGACTTAGGAGTAGTCAGCGGGTATCCCAGGCAGATTAGAGCCACCAGCCTTTTACCATCCCCGACATTGAGGAATTGCCTCATCTGGTCCTCTTTAAACAATGTGAACCAAAGACTGCCCAGTCCCAAAGCATGAGAGGCCAGCAGCATGTTCTGGATAGCCGCGGCGCAGGCATACTTATACGCATCTTCGGTCGCGGTTTCTTCTGTGGCCTGAACCCTGGGGGAGGGCAAGCCGATGACGGCGACTATCACCGGTACGTCACGGAGAAATAAGATGGAATATCTTTTTAGGGATTCAGTTTGCGCTTCAGCTTCCTCTTCATCAGAAGCGAAAGGAAGGGGTCGAATATATGAGTATCCATGAATCGCGAATGAACCCTCAGCGCGGGCGGTCTCGGCCAGACCAAGCAACCGCTGGCGAGATTCTTCACTGGTGATAACTACGAATTCCCAGGGTTGCGAATTCGCAGGGGACGGCGCCCAACATGCCGCCTCCAGTATCGCCTCGATTTTTTCAGCCTCAACCGCCCGGACCGCGAATGCCCGGTGGCTACGCCGGCTCTTTATTGCCTCCAGGACATCCATGAGTTTTATTCTTTCGGCCCTGGCAATACCAGGTGCCTATCAATTCAAGCCTGAGCGAATGCTATTTCTTACGCGCTGCAGCTTTTCTTGTGGCTGGTTTCCGAACAGCACTTTTCCTGGCTGCTGGCTTTCTGGCAGAAGTTTTCCTCGCCGCAGTCTTCTTAGCGGCAGTTTTCTTGGCCGCCGGCTTGCGGGCTACCGTCTTCTTGGCCGTCGTCTTCTTCGCAGCAGTCTTCTTGGCTGCCGGCTTGCGAGCCGTGGTCTTCTTGGCGGCGGTTTTCTTGGCCGCCGGTTTGCGGGCTACCGTCTTCTTCGCCGTCGTCTTCTTCGCA
>Ga0172371_10001875_pt1 | contig 33413 bp, 35 predicted proteins | sample Lak12m_FD_114543 | JGI IMG/M metagenome (GOLD analysis project Ga0172371, IMG submission 114543) | Freshwater microbial communities from Kabuno Bay, South-Kivu, Congo - kab_022012_12m | ecosystem: Environmental > Aquatic > Freshwater > Lake | place: Democratic Republic of the Congo: South-Kivu...
GATCCCAACAAAAAAGTTTTAAACATAATTTTAAAAGGAGATGTTTTTGGGTCTTTGGAAGCCATTGATGGCATGTTAAAAAATTTGCCACAAGATAGGGTTGTTTTAAGAATTTTAAAGTCAGAAGTTGGCGATATATCTGAATCAGATGCAAAGCTAGCCGAAATGTCCAAAGCTCAAATTATTGGATTTAGAGTAAAAATAACTCCAGCTGTAATGAAATTTATGAAGAACGATTTAGATAAAAAGCTCAGAATTAAAACCTTTGATATAATTTACGAATTAATACAAAATGTAAGGCAAAGCCTGGAAAAAACCTTAGAGCCCGAGACAGTAAGAACCGATGTGGGCAAATTAAAAACTCTAGTTGTTTTCTGGGGAGAAAAAAATAGGCAAATTGTTGGCGGTAAAATTACAGAAGGCGAGTTAAAAAAAGGTTTAAAATTGGAAGTTTATAGAGAGGAGAAAAAAATTGGAGTAGGAAGAATAATTAACCTTCAACGTGATAAAAAAGACATGGATTTGCTTCGCAAAGGAGATGAAGCAGGCATACTTTTTGAGGGTAACGTAAAAATTGAGAAAGGAGACATTTTGCAAGCTTTTGTGGAAGAGCGCAAAAAAGGAGAACTGTAATGTCAAATAGAATAGTCCCGCCTTGGACGGGATCCCGCTGTGGCGGGAAAAAAGTAAATTCTTATGACAAATAGAATTAACCGTGTGAATTCGCTTTTAGAGAAAGAAATAGGCCAAATTATTTCTCGTGAAATTAGCTTCCCAGACAATCTTATGGTTACCTTAACCCGCGTTGATGCTACAGCCAACTTAATTCAAGCAAGGGTGTACATTTCCACTTTGCCAGAAACAAAATTAGAGGTTGCTTTAAAGATTTTAAATAAATCTGTTTCTTTAATTCAACACAAGATAAATAAAAAGTTGAATATGCGGCCAATTCCTAAAATTATGTTTGTAAAAGATGAAGCCATAAGTAAAGCTGGGAGAATAGAGGAGCTTTTGGGTAAGTTGAAAGAAGAGCAAAAATAGATTAAAATAATAGAAAACATAAGCAATTTTTATGTTTTCTATAGATCCGCGCGGTGGACATAACAGATATAAATTTAAAACAGACTTTTTTGAAAAATGGTCGCCAGAAATGGCTTATATTTTAGGATTTATTTATGCCGATGGAGACATCGAGGATGCTAGAAAATCATCTAGAACTCAATATGTTTGTATATTTAGCAAAGATAAAGATATCTTAGAAAAAATTAAAATTATACTCGGTTCTGATCATAAACTTAATTACAGAGCACCCAGAAAGATTTCACATATAAATGGTATATATATGGGTGGTGAAGGATACAGACTAAGAATAGGGAGCAAGAAACTGTTTAATGATTTATTGAAGTTAGGATTAACTCCCAGGAAATCTTTAATAATAAAATTTCCGCAGAATATTCCAAATAATTTTCTAGGCGATTTTATCAGAGGTTATTTTGATGGTGACGGTTGCGTTTATTTCGGAAAAGGAAAAGGTACAAACGGAAAATTAATAATTAAGAAATTATCGATAATTTTCACATCCGGAAGTCACGGACTTCTAGAAGGCTTGGCGAAGAGATTAAAAGACGAATTATTGCTTAAACATACTAAAGTTTACAATGGAACTAGATCATTCCAATTAAGATACTCAACAAAAGACACGTTAAAGATATTTAATTTAATGTATGGAGATTGCTATAATGACTTGTATTTAAAGAGAAAATTTGATATTTTTAATGAGTATTTTCGATGGCGTGGTGCTCGAGGAGCCAGAGAGCGGTCTGCAAAACCGCGCACATGGGTGCAAATCCCATCCACGCCTCCACATTGATAATTTATGCCCAGGTGGTGGAATGGTATACACGAAGGACTTAAAATCCTTTGATCGAAAGGTCATGCGGGTTCGACTCCCGCCCTGGGCACCACACACCAAAAAACCGCCTTACGGCGGTTTTTTGGTATTGCTGGTCCGCCAGCTGGCGGATTAGCTTTCTAAAACCTCAATTTCAGCTGTTTGAACTCCGAACTTTATAGCAAGTTCTCTTGTTGGAAACCATATATCGAAATGGTAATCACTTTTTCTTTTATTCATCCTATCCTGGACCTCGAAGACCTTGTCGCCGTATAAGGCTGGAATTTTAATTTTTGTTCCAAATGGCAACATGTTATTAGCAACTATACCGTCTTTTACAGTTTTGCCAGAAGCAGTTGTAAAAGGGGTATCGTCTGTTTGGTCTGGGGTGCTGGAATAGGCAGTAATAACAACCTTTATAGTTTTAACAGCTTTTTTTGCCTCATTGCTGGCTTTGGCCACGTATGAAGCAGCGGTTTTGGTATTAGCAAAGTCGGCATTTGTTGCCTGAGGCATAACTATCCCCAAAAGGCACAATCCGATTAAAATACCAGCAATTATAGAGCTAATTAAAGAGTGTTTTTCTCCCCAAATAGCGTTGTTTTTAAGGATATTTATATTCATATATTTAAAAACTGCCTTTCAGCAGTTATAGTCTATCTTAGCATATTTTAAGGTCCTTGTCAATAGTTAGACCACAAAATACAACTATGTGTCAAGGGGGTCAAAAACCAACAAAAAACCGCTAAAAATTAGCGATTTTTCCTCTCTAAGCGGGATAGTGGATGTCACTAGAACCTATTGGATGACTACGACTGAACGCTTCTTCATGCCGAAGCTGTCGTTGGAAGCCGTTTTGAAGTAAAAAAAGAAGACCGAGTGGATTAGAACCAAACGGTCTTTGAGTTAAAGGCGAGGAAAGTCACTCCCTAGTATCCGTTCCGTCGCATTAGTCTTTCCCAGTCTTCGTCTCTCGCAGAGCATCTTTCATTGTCAGGTTCGGCATATACAACAACGCCACAAGCCTGATTTTTGTCGTTCAACTGGATGTCACAACTCGTGACTTTGACGAATATGACCTCTCCTGCTTGCTCGGGCCACAATGTTATGGTTGTACCATCGGGTGGCAAACAAGGTAGTTCAACGTTTTCAACCTCGAAATCTCCCTTTGGCCCATCAATCACCAGCCTGCAGTTTACCTTCTGCCACTTGCCTTCCTCAATAGTTAGATTACGAGGATTGCTGGGTATTTTCTCGGCCACAGGAGCAGACCCAGTCGTCGTCAGGGTCATTCGGCCCTGAACGAGATACTTGACTTGGTAGAGCCTTGGGAACTGTCCTAGGGCAGTTATGTCGGCTGATGTGAATTGAGCCGACTCCAAAGCATTCATCAACTGATGTGTTTGTCCTTCTGAATAGGAAGACATGTCCTCCATCCTTTCTAGCACATGTGCTAGTTTGTTGTTTATGTACCAACTCGCTCATGAGCGAGATTACAGGAACACCCTGTAATATTATACTATACATCCATAATGATATATTGTCAAGACATACCACTCTACCAAAAAACCGCAAATAAAACGGCTTTCTATAACAATCTTTTTCTTCTGAAAGCTATGCCCGAAGATGTTTTGAGATATTTTTCAAAATATATTGCTTTTTGTTCTGACACAAAAGAACAATACCAAATTATTTTCCAGGGTTTGAACTTACTGGTATGTTTGTTGGCGCCAGAATTATGAGATTCTAAACGTTTTTTCAAATCAGCAGTTGAACCGATATAAGTTTGGCCTGAATTATTTAAGCTTTGCAGTATGTAAACATAATACATAATGTTGGCCTGCCATTCGAAGCCTGACTTAATTTAATCACAGCAAATGTATAGCCCTTCTTCGCTTCCGAGCTACGAAGGGCCATTCTTCACTGTGGCGAAGAATGGAGCGGGTGAGCGGAATCGAACCGCCATCTTAACCTTGGCAAGGTTACATAATAGCCACTATACCACACCCGCACTGGTGCCTGGAGCCAGACTTGCACTGGCCACCCCAGCTTTTTCAGAGCTGTGCTCTAACTACCTGAGCTATCCAGGCATGGTGGGTTTTACCCTGTGGGCTTTGCCCTGTGTGGGCGCTATAGGACTCGAACCTATGACCTTCTCAGTGTAAATGAGACGCTCTACCAGCTGAGCTAAGCGCCCTGGTGCGGACGGTGGGAGTCGAACCCACACGCTTTTGGCGCTACCACCTCAAGGTAGTGCGTCTGCCAATTCCGCCACGTCCGCCCGTTTATTTTTGTTCGACAGCTGGTTGCGCTGGAGTTTCCTCAACAACTGCCTGCTCCAATGGCTCCTCAGCAATGGCTACTGCGAAATCTTTTCTCTTTAGCTTGGCTTTTTTACCTTTAGCTGTTCTTAAGTAATAAAGTTTTGATCTTCTTACTTTTCCGTGTTTTACAACTTCAATTTTATCTAAAGAAGGCGAGTGTATTGGGAAAACTCTTTCAACGCCCACTCCATCAACAACTTTTCTTACAGTTATTGTGGCTGAAATACCTTTGCCGTGTTTTGCGGCAATAACAATCCCTTCAAATATTTGGATTCTTTCTTTGTCCCCCTCTTTTATCTTTTGGTGTACTTTAATTGTATCGCCAGGCCTGATTTCTGGCAATTTTTTTTCTTGTTCTTTATTAAACTTTTCTAATAATGTTGTCATAATTTTTTTAATATATTTTTTAATTCTTCTGGCAATTCCAAGGAAAACTCCTTAATTCCAACACCAGGCAATTGGATTTTTAAATATGCCGAGTGTAAGAATTGTCTTGTTAAACCATTCGGAATTTTTGAATTTTTAAAGCTATATAATTTGTCTCCAACAATCGGATGTTGTAAATAAGAAAAATGACACCTTATTTGGTGACGTCTGCCTGTTTTTATTTCAACTTCAAGTAACGTATAATCCTGATATCTTTCTAAGACTTTATATTCTGTTATGGCCTCTCTTTTGCCCTTAAGATTTACTTCTCCCAAAGGATAGACTTTTTGCTTTCTTTTATCTCCAGGAGCCCTACCCATTAAGGTTTCAATTTTACCTTTGTCTGTTTTTACAACACCTTCTACCAAGCATATATATTTCTTTTCTACCCCTCTACTTATAAACTGTTTTTGCAAAAAAATCAAGGCTTGGTTGGTCTTTGCCACCAGTAATATTCCAGAAGTATCTTTATCTAGCCTATGGACAATTCCATATCTGGGAGCTTCGCCAACGCTATTTAGGTCTGGATATTTTTTTATAAGTTCATCGATAAGAGTTTTTTCTCCACTTTTTAAGCTTTCTCCTTCGGGGAATACCACAATCCCCGCCGGTTTTTCTACCACCAAAACATCATTATCTTCGTATATTGTTTTAATTCCCATATTAAACTTTTATTTCTTTCCAAACGCAATCAATAGTATTAAAATATTTTTTCGTGAATTCAAATGCTTCCTTAGCCGAAAATGGTTTACACGTATAGCAGTCTACTGTAAAAAGCGGGGGAGTTGTAGGGTAACTATAGAAAGCTGCACCAGAAGATTTCCAGTGTATCCACCCCCCCCATCCCATATCATGAGCCGAATATGCAATGGGACCAGAAAGTTTTTCCATCTTTGTAAATTCGGCTAGTTTGTTCAAGTAGGTTTTTATATCTTCCGGGCCTAAAATTTTTTCCGTGGTTCCTTCGATAATAACTCTTTGCCGTATTAAATTCGGTGCTAAATTTTTCCACATAAATTTTTTGTGTGGGCGATGCAGGGATCGAACCTGCCACCTCGAAGACGTCAACTTCGCGCTCTAGCCAAATGAGCTAATCGCCCTCTAAATTTTCAATCTGTGGACGTGCCAGGATTCGAACCTGGAACCTAATGTGTATAAGACATTTGCTCTGCCGTTGAGCTACACGTCCTTGTTAAAATATTGATTAGATACAGCTTTTATACCCATTAAAACTTTTTCTGATAATCTTGCGTCGTTTACTCTTGCGTTGCAAGTGCCGTGACCGAAACCACCCTTTTGATTTATCCTTATTGACGAAGATGCTTTTATGTATGGTTTAGAAAATTGATTTGGTGGTAATTTTAAGATTTTAGACCAATACTTTTTTTCTTTTCCTATATCCATGTCGTTATATAAATGCAAACAAACATGGATTTTTTCTCTAGGGACATTTAGATAATTTAAAACCCAATCAATAAAAAAGTTTATAACAGACGGGTCGGTATTAGATACAGCGACAGCATTCGACAACCTTTTGCTTCCTTCGCCCCAGTACAGAAATAATCCTGCAATGAAGAGATCCCTCTCGCTCAAAGGAAATATTTTCTTTTTTTCTTCTAAATAAAATTCATTCAATCTTGCTTCTTTCTTCTTTCTTTTTGTTTCTCTACATCTTTCTATTACGCGTTCATTTTTAGACAATTCCTTTATTCTTTCTGGCGATAGGGGATAATTTTTTAACCAATCACTCAAAGTACTCTTGCTAATACCAAGAATACTTTTAATTTGGCTATAGCTCATCTCTCGCTTACGAAGGGCTAAAGCTTTTTCTTTATCACGAAACCTCGCCATAATTGAACCGAGAAAATATGTTTATAAAAAATACCTTCCTTGGTTCATTATACCATCATTTTAATGTAAAGAACATTATTTCTTGCTATGTATCAGTTTTTCAAAATCTTCTTTTTCTATTGTTTCTTTTTCAATTAAGGCTTTTGCAACTTTATCCAGCAAATTTCTGCGTTTTATTAAGGTTAACTCTGCATTTTTTTGCGCACCTTTTATTATAACATCAACTTCCTCATCAATTCTTTCAGCAATTTTTTCTGAATAATTTCTTTGTTCCGAAATTTCTTTTCCTAAGAACACTAACTCTTCTTTTTCTCCAAAAGCTATGGGTCCCAAAGAAGACATTCCGTATTCTTTTACCAGTTTTCTTGCTAGCTCTGAAGCTCTTTGCAAATCGTTGGAAGCTCCAGTTGTCATTTCTCCAAATTTTATTCTTTCAGCTGTGTATCCGCCCAAAAGCGTGGCAATGTCAGACAAAAATGCTGTTTTTGTTTTCATTTTCTTCTCTTCTGAGGGCACCTGCAAGGTGTATCCTGCTGCCATACCCCTGGCAATAATTGAAATTTTTCTTACAGGCTCTGTTTCTGGCATAAAAGTGGAAACCAAAGCATGTCCTGCTTCATGATAAGCTGCAATTTCTTTTTCTTTTTTAGATAATATGTGTGACTTTCTTTCTGGCCCCAGCAAAACTTTTTCAATGGACTCTAAAAATTCTCTCTGATATACTTGTGTTTTATTTTGGCGCGCTGCCAGCAAGGCTGCCTCGTTGGCAACATTGGCTAAATCTGCTCCAGAAAACCCAGGCGTTCTTTCTGCTACTTCTTTAAAGTTAACATTTCCATTTAACGGTTTGTCTTTTGAATGTATTTTCAAAATTTCTTCTCTGTCGTGCACATCTGGCGGGTCTAAAACAATTTTTCTGTCGAACCTGCCAGGCCTCAAAAGAGCCGGGTCTAAAATATCTGGCCTGTTTGTTGCGGCCAAAATAATAACTCCTGTTTCTTTTTCAAAGCCATCCATTTCAACTAATATTTGGTTTAAAGTTTGCTCTCTTTCGTCATGCCCCCCCCCAATACCAGCTCCTCTATGGCGACCAATTGCATCTAACTCATCAATAAAAATAATAGACGGCGCAGATTTTTTTGCTGTGGTAAACAAGTCTCTTACGCGAGCTGATCCAACACCAACAAACATTTCCACAAACTCAGAGCCAGATACTGACAAAAATGGCACGTTAGCTTCTCCTGCAACAGCTCTAGCCAACAAAGTTTTTCCAACTCCAGCTGATCCAACAAGCAAAACTCCTCTTGGTATTTTAGCTCCCATAGCTAAATATTTTTTGGGAAACTTTAAAAAATCCACAATTTCAACCAATTCTTCTTTTGCTTCTTTTAATCCAGCAACATCTTTAAAATTTATTCTTTCTTTTCCATGCCCCTCTGCCCCAAAAAGTCTGGCTTTAGCTTTTGTAAAATCAAACACTTGTACTGCTCCTGATTTTGCTTGCCTTATCATTGTCCAGAAGAAAAATCCAAAAACAATTAAGGGTAAAATTCCAAAAACCAAAATTGGAGTTAACCAAGACCACAAGCTTTCTTTGGCTGCCTCTTGATATATTTCAACACCCTGTAATTTTTCTTTATTAACTCCTAAATTAATTAATAAATCTGTTAATCCTTGTCCCACTTCCTTCATTGAACTGGCCTCTTTATCATCTTTATAAACAATACTTAAAGAATCTCCTGAAACAACAATTTTTTTAACCTTATCTGCGTTTATGTCGGAAACCAATTGCGTGGTGGATATTTCAGTTGTTGCATCTGTTGGCATATACATTAAGCTAAAAATTCCTCCCAATGCAAAAAGGATTAAAACAACGAATACAAAATTCTTAATTAAAGGATTAGTTTTCATATATGGTTAATTTAACACATTTTTAAAATAAATTCAATTATAAAAAAACAGGGCCCTATAATACTAGAGGCCCTCTGGCGTTAACCGACTTGTTTATTTCCAGGAGACAGTAACTCCCTCAAAAATTCTGAGGCTGACGAAATGGGATCTGAATATATACCCATAGAGACAGCGGAATAAAGCTTGGCACCATCCAACGCTATAAGTGCCTTCAGAATTTCCATTGATTCCTCGGCCGAAACCCCTAGTTTTTGCTGAAGGACACGTCTTGCTGAAAGCACCCTTGCCTCCATGGCCACGGGCTCTTCAAATCTTACTAGGAGATCGATCGCACTCGACAATAGGGTGATCTTTCGCTTATCAGCATCGTTATCGAGCTGTTTTCCGGTTGCGATTTGATCTAGAAGGGCTACAAAAGAGTTTGATTCTCTTAATAATGGCAATTCGGGCATCTGCAATTCTTGGGTTTTTTCGTACCGTAGTATCGCGCCGCTGGTGTTAGTTGAATCAACCATCCAAAACTCAACATCTTTGCCACGGTTTTTCGTTTCTCTGGCAGCAAGCATAAAATGCCCATCGCCACTAACGAACACCACTGATTGAGGACCAACTCCACGATGAAGGTATTTCATTACCCATTGCAGAACCGAAAAGTCGACAAGATCTTTGTATTCCTCTGTCATCTCCTCTCCATCTCGTATGGCTGGGCAGACATCAACTGCCACCCCAAACCTCAACTGAAGTTGATTTAACAATTTCCATGGGCTTAGAGTAAGCTGGTAGTTAGGTACGAAGACTCGAATCTCAGAGAGGGCACCTCTTTCAAGCACCTTTTTGATTATCTCTGTGAGAACTTCGTCAATTTTAATCTTGTCTTTACAAGCTCGATATAGATTCTGCCAATCAATCAAAACTAAGAACATGGCAACCTTCCTTCCGTAATTCTTCGGTTAACTTGTTTATACTAATTTTGTTTGTGCTGTTTTGCATTATAATAAATTACTTTGAATATGTCAATAGCTCACTTTAAACGACAAAGCCCCCAGAAGATCCGCGATCTTCTGGGGGCATGTCAACTTGGTTAAAGGTTAAGGTTTCTGAGTTTCGGCAGTCTGCTGTTGCCACTTCTTGAAGGCGGTGAACAGCAGCAGGTCTGGCCAATCGCCAGAATCGCACCGGTAGGGAATCGGTTTCGGGCGGTTTTTCAACCAAATGCCCACCACCGCCAGGATTTGAATTCCCATCCAACTACCGTCGACCTTGATGGAGATCAAAGCGCCGCATTTTTTTTCCTCATTGGTGACGAGAAACACTTTCCCACTCTTGCTTTGCTTCTCCACTTGAAGGGCAGTGAGGCCGGTATCCTGCGTCTTGAGCTCGTTGAACTTCGTTCCGCGTTGCTCAAAACGCTGCTCCCTTGCCTTCTGGACATGCCCTCTTGCGGCCTTGACGTATTCCCACGCCACCGAAGGAACCATCCTTCCCTCGCCGTCCTTTACCAGCACCGGGAAGTAGTTGTAGTCTGTACCTTCGTGGTTGACGCGAACGAATTCGCTGCGGAACTTTGGCGGAGTGCTGGTGATATACTTCAGCGAGCAGAGCTCGTTCATGTAGCTGTAAAGCTCCTCGAACGTTTGCAGTGCCTTGGCTGCGCGAATCACCTTGGTATACAGCTCCCACATGAACTTCATGAGATCGCCATTGACGGGCTTGCCGTCAGGTCCTGCGTCTTTGAATGTAAAGAGAGTGATGAGAATTCCTGCTGGAGAGGTATCGCCATCGCGCACCCATCCTTTCAACTCACCCTCAACGCCTTCACAGCTCAAACGCCGCCACCACTTACGCACCTCGTCTTCGCCTTCTTTGACGCCACCAAACTTCGTTACGGCCAGTTCTTCCGCTGCATCCATCGCTTCGACAAACGTCGCGACATTCACGGGGTTCTTCTTGTCTTCCCGGTCCTGACGTGCCTTGTCGATCAAACCCCGGGCATTCATCTGCTGCTTCGCCGCCGCGATTTGTTCGGCGCGGGTGAGCAGCTTCTTGGGCTCGATCAGGGCTTGGGCTGGTGGCTGAGTCGTCAGTTCCAACTTCTGGCCTGGCTCGGAATGCGATCCATTGCCGTTGCCGTTGCCATTGTTTTTCTTCTTTGGCTTTGTCACAACGACTTTCAGCTCTCCCACTCGAACTGGCTTTCCTTCTTTTGCATCTTCACCCTCGGCTTTTTCGCCGAGAAGACTTGCAACTGCATCACTGCGATTCATTGTGTTGTTCATCTGCTTTTCCTTCTTTCTTGCTTGCCCTCATGTGAATGAGGGTGGTTTCGGACATTATTTTCTGACTGCACTGCATTTTTGGTCACCTTGCTTTGCGAGGCAACACACCTTCCTTTCCTTGTTGACTTACTTGTTGATTTCAAAGAGCCTAGTGCTCTTTGCCAACCTTGCGGTTAGCTGTTTTTACACTATGTTATATTATACGCCCGCTACGAAACTTTGTCAATAGTATTGACAAGATAATTTTAATATTATATAATGACAGGACAGCGGATGAAGTTAGCCGCTTGTCGTTTGAAAACTGAAACGAAATAAAAACTCAACAAACAGGAGGCAACAGATGATCAGAAGAATCTCGGCTTTTGTTGGCTCTTTGTTGAGAGCCAAGCCAGCCGCAAAGGTAGTGATCAGAATTATTGGAAGTGTTCTGTCTGGCCAAGGCTCGTGTCTTTTAGTGGAGAGTAATGGTTTGAAGGTGGTGCTTGATTGCGGATCTAACTCGACAAACCTAAACGTTGCGGGCAAAGTCAGTACCCAAAGCGTTGCCGAGCAAATATTGCAGGCGAGACCCGACTTCATAGTTCCAACTCATTTCCACGCCGACCATGCGGGGTTTCAAAGAGTAGTGGAGACTTATAGGACAGCTCGTTTGCCCTTCCCGCCATTCATTGCAACAGACGTGACTTGGAAGCTAGTGCAACAGCGTTGGTTTGGCCAACAGTTGCCTAGTATATTGGCTAAGAGAATGGGTTTCCGTGGTGAAAGCAACAGAATTAGGCTGATTCCAACCAAGCATTCAGTAATTGGTTCAGCTGGAGTTTTGGTGCTTGGGCCAAAAAATGTGTTGTATACGTCAGATTTTTGGGCAATGGAATTGCCTGCAGATCTGCCGAAGATTGACATGTTGATTGTCAACTGCACAACTGTCCGTAAGTCCGAGCCTAGGGATGATAAAGAGGTAAGGATAAGGCAGAATGTTTTGGGTCTAATCAAAGAAACCCTTGTCAAGAATTCTTCGGCTAATTGCTACGTTGCCATGTTCTCAACTCAGCTTGAGCGGGCAATGTGGCTAGAGCAGGAGACCCTTAAGCTAACTGGCCGTTTGCCAGTCATCTTGGGGATTAGCCTAATAAACAACCTTGATGCAGTTCGGCCAGACTCGGGCCAGCCTCGTTCGTCTAGAATTGCATTGACCACGGGAGTTTGGGCGCATGGCGAGGACTATCTTGCCAATGAGCGTGAAGGCATCTCGGCTCTTGTCAAATTGGCAAATGACATAGATCGTTATCGGCAGTTGAAGCCAGGAGACTTGGTAGTTTTGTCGGGTAGTATTCCGACATGGCATCATGAGTTGCCAAGGCTTATAGAGTCGATGTGTCGTAAGCTTAGGGCCATGGGTGTCAGACTAGTAGTTGACGTGTCGGCCCCAAGTAATTGGGAACAGTTTGCCGAGCGTAGAGAAGTTCACGCCGGTGGACATGGCAATATGCCTGAGATAACCGACTTGATCGACAGGGTAAAACCCAAAATGGTCATGCCATTCCACGCCAGTCACGAGGATCGTGAAGTTGTAGCTAAGTATTGCGAAAGTAGGGGAATTAAAGTGATAAAAGTCGAGCAATCGTCAATTATCACTCTTTGACCCAGGCCGATTGTGTAAGTTTTTACGCGGTCGGTCTTTTTTTGTAAACTATTGACAAGCTTTCTTTCTGGTGGTATAATTAATTATAGGGTAGAAAAACAGTTTAACGCAGAAACCAACCAAAATAGGAGGTGCGTCAATGAACGCATGTATCGCAGCAAAGCAGGAAAACCCCAAAGCCAGGTGCGATGCGCTGGCACAGGGAGACAGTAAGTATTGCTCTTTTCATCAACAAGATCAGGACGGAATTGTGGTGATGCCGCCGGCGCCGAGTATGGTCTTGTACAAGTTTGACCTGTCGCCCGACTGGTACCAACGGTTCGTTGACGCCGGGGTTGCAGTTAAGGCCCAGGATGTGCGGACCGCGGCCTACAAGCGCGCCACAGACAGTGGCGTTGCGGTGTTCGGAAAGAACGGCCTGGGAATGGTGTCACACGCTGGGCTTCTCGAGGAATTGGCGGGGTCATTCCCTGTCTTGAAAATCCATATCCAACCGAGGACGAATCAGTCGCCAGCGCTGGTGGTGGAGTTCTCCAAGACAGGCGAAGGCACCAACAACACGTTGGCGATGGAGCAGCTCATTGAGTTCCTCAGCGTACGTTGTTGGCAATACGTCCACGTGTGGGTCAACCCGCCGCGACCGGAAGATGAGCTGGTGGTTCACACCTGCAACTCCATCCGGTGGGTCAATCGCAAAGCGCCCGAACACGTTCTGCGTTTCGCAGAGGGAGTGTGGATCGCCGAGCCGGTTGAAGAGTCAGTCGCAGTCGCGACCAACTAGAGGGGCTCCGGTTGTTACGGAGTCAAAACAAATTTACCTACAAAAGAAAGGAGGTAAACAAAAGGGATTCGATCGAATCCCTTTTCAGCTGCAAAAATTTATAATTTTATTTATCCGATGGAAATTACTTCTTTGAATTTTTCTGTTAAGCTTTCTATGGACCCTTCATCTAAAACTTTTTTTGTATCTATTATATCTTTTGAAATATCTTTTGGTGGCAAGCCAGAAGCTAGCTGGAATAAACTAGCTAAAAATGATGTGGCGTAACATCCTTTTGGCATATAAAAACTTAACACAACTCCTTCGGGAACAAACTCAACCTTATGTATATCAATTTTCTCTTTCGTCTTAATTTGTCTTCTTTTCAACAAAATATCTTTAAATGGCTCAATATTTTTTACTGGCATATAAGAAATCTGGTCTTGCTTCAAAAAATCAAAGTATGAAACCCAATCATTTTTGTTATCACTAACAATAAGAGGTAATTTTTCTGGTATCGGCTCACTATTATATATGTAGTCAGAAATTTTTCTATTAAAAAGTAAGGAGCTATAAGAAAAAACCCAAATTCTTACTATCTCTGGTATTTGCTTTAAGGCCCCCAGAAAATCTCTCGGATTTCTTTGTAAATATTCTACAAGCTTTACTTCGTTTTGTAGATATATTGGGTATGGTTCTATAATTTCTGCTATTTTATCCCAGTTGCTTATATTCTCCCTAATTTTTTGCCTTATATTTTTGAAATATGGAATTTCTCTGTCTCCATCAGAACACAAACAACTCAAAACGGCATTTCTATAATCTCCCTTCAAGACCAACATGCCAAAAAACCAATTTATGAACCTCGGCTCTCCAAATCTTTGGGAATAATAGAAATTAAAAAAACCTTGCTCTTTTATCTTTTCTAAATTTTGTCTAAATTTTTCCCTATCGAAGTTTTTATCAGTCCTTACCAAGATTGTGAACCTATTTCCCTTCAGATGCCCCACTTTAAAAGCATCCTTGCCAGAATGAATATTCTTTAAGAAATAATAGGGAGAAGAAACTTCTTTTAGTTTTTTCAAATCTACTCCTTTTATATTTATTAATTGAGAAGTAATGGCTTCATCATCTTTTAATCCTGCAAATTGTATTTTTTCTGGGCTAATCTCTAAATGTCTCGCTAAATCTTGGACTGCGTTAATGGTTGATATTTTGCATTTTACCAATGTAGCATATATAACGTCATCGCTATTTATAATTTCCTTTTTACCATCAAGCGCATCCCCTAGGTCAACAGTCTCTAACCCTCCGTATTTAGATTTTTCTTCTACAATAAAATCTTGGGGCCACAATTTAAGATACCCCTTTGGTAAATTATTATTTTCTCCAAAAAAAATCCCGATTTTTTCCAAAAAATCGGGGGAGTCTATAAATGTTTCCCTTGTAAAGAGTTCGGGATTTTTTTTATATTCGTTTGCGAGAAAATTAGTTTCTTGCTCTTTGATTTTATTTCTTTTCTCCATTGATTACTAATTTTAAGCTCATTCGGTGTTCTTTAGACTCAATAGAAAGAATTTGGAAGTCATAAGTTTGGCCAATTTTTAAATTTTCTTCCATTTTTTCTTTAGACTCAAATTCTGAAATATGGCACAAGCCTCTTATTTTGGGAGCTACTTCTACAAAAGTTCCAAAAGCTGAAAATTTGCTCACTCTTCCTTTTATTATATCACCTTTTTTGTATTGCTTTTCAATTTCTTCCCAAGGGTTTGTTTTTAAAGCTTTCAAGGAAAGGAAAACTTGGTTGTTGTTGATGTTTATAATTTGAGCTTTTACGGTTTCGCCAACTTTTACAACTTCACTGGGGTTTTCAACCAACTGCCAGTCTAATTCTGAAATGTGTATTAAACCTTCTATCTCACCCTTTGCCTCGCCATTGGCGGGGAATTTTATAAATGCTCCAAAGTCAGCAACGCCGGTTATTTCGCCTTCAACAGTGTCACCCTTTTTGTAGTTTTTTAGAACTTCTTTTATTTTTTCTTCAGATTTTGCTTTTTCAGACAAAATTAATTTGTTTTCAGAAGCTAGTAAATCCAAAACTTTAACTTCTAAAGTTTTCCCAATGAATTTTTGTAACTCTTTTAAAATTTTTGTTTTATCAGCGTCAGCTACCCTGGGGTAGTGCTCGGGGGCCAGTTGTGAAACTGGTAAAAAGGCCTGAATGTTGTCTAAACTAGTTAAAAGTCCGCCTTTGTTTACACCAGTTACTTTGACAGTAATAACTTGGCCTGAAGTTTTTAATTCTTTTAGTTTTTGCCAGCTAATTTCTTTTGAGGCGTCTCTCAAGGAAAGTTCCCTGTAGCCATCTTCGTTTTCTAATTCAACAATTTTAGAGAAAACTTTATCTCCAATATTTAAACTTTTAATGGTGTCTTTGGCGCTATAAAACTCTCTTCCATATATAATGCCTGTTCCATAAATTCCTAAATCAATAAAAATAGCCGACCTGTCTCTGGCTACTACTGTGCCTTCTATTGTGGCTCCAATAGAAAGCGGATTTTGCGAATTTTTTCCGCCCGAGGCGGATCCGCCTTGGGCGGAAATATTATCTTTAAACATATAAAAAAATACCCGTTTATTTCTCTCTTCCCATTATGGGATATCTGCTGCGGGTCAGCAGTATTACTATTAATAACCCTAGTATACACCATTTTACAATTTATGCAAGGGTTGAACCCCATGTTTATTTATGGTAAAATAAGAGAATAAAACTATGGCAAAAGTTTACTGGGCAGGAAAATCCTGCTTTCAAATTTCAGTTTCTAATTCAAAAGATCACTCAGCAGACATTGTAATTGACCCTCTCAAAGAAGAAAAGGCAGATATTTTATTACTTACTAATGTTGATAATAAAGTAAAAACAACAAAAGGAGAGTCATTTATAGTTTCAGGTCCTGGGGAATATGAAATAAAAGAAGTTTTTATTCAGGGAATACCTTCTTCTAAAAACACGATTTATGTTTTAGAAGCCGAAAATATTAGGTTTTGTCATCTGGGAGATTTGGGTCAAAAACAATTAACTGACGAACAGTTAGAAAAAATAGATGGAGTGGATGTTTTAATGATTTCTGTGGGAGAAGGAACACAAAAAATAATTGGGCAGATTGAGCCCAAAATAGTAATTCCAATGGACTACGATGATGTTTCGAAGTTTTTAAAATCAATGGGAAAAACAGCCCCAGCCCCGCAAGATAAGCTTGTTGTTAAAACATCTACCCTACCAAAGCAGGGAATGGAAATAGTAGTATTGAATCCCTAATGAATATAGCAGAAAAAATTAGAAATAATCTTCAAAAATTACAGAGTTTGCCAGAACAGAAAAAAAAGATTATTTTATGGACCATAGTAGCAGTTTTGGCAGTTATAATGGGTTTTTTTTGGGTCAAAAGCGCAATAGTTAATGTTTCAAAGATGGGGCAAGAGTTTCAAAAAATTGAATTACCAGAAATTCAAATGCCCGAAGCCCCAAACATAGATTTAGAAGACATAAATTTAGAACAACTAAACAATCAAATTCAACAAAATGAAGAAAAATAAAATAATTATAATAATTGTTGCCGTAATCATAATCGCAGTGGGCGGATATTTTGCGTATCAAAAGTTTTTCTCCCCAACCGCCGGTTGGAAAACATATAAAAACAGCAAGTATGGTTTCGAGATAAAATTACCACAAAGTTTAGAAATAGATAGTCGCAATCAAGAAAATCCAGATAAAATGCATTTTTTTAATTACGGTAACACAGAAAACCCCGAGACCCAGATTGACCTTGAGGTCAATACGAGCGACTGGGTTAAAGAAAAGGGGGACTGTGAAGAATTAAAAGATTATTATAACAATCTTTATATTACTAGCCATGGAGAGAAATATTTTGTTGGCGTGAAGATAATTTCTTTTAAAGAACAAAAAATAAAATATAATCAGACGATTTGTTTTTTAGAAAACGAGATTACATATAGAATTGAGGACGAAGACACCGATCGCAAGGTTAATTTTTTCGTTGCTTACTGGTTAAATAATGGGAAGCTTTTTGATCTGAAGGATTGGATTATGTTAACCTTAGATGGCGATTTTTATAAAGATCATAAAGAAATTGTAGAAAATATTGCTTTAACTTTTGTTGATAAATTTAATAAATAAATATGCAGAGTAGTTTAATAATTCCCAGCGAAAGGATTGTCAATAAGATTTATATTATCCGTGGTGAAAAAGTGATGCTAGATAAAGATTTGGCGGAACTTTATGGTGTAGAAAAAAGAGCTTTAAACCAATCGGTAAAAAGAAATATTAAAAGATTCCCTGGTGATTTTATGTTTGAGCTTAGTAAAGAAGAAATTAAAAACTTGAAATCACAAATTGTGACTTCAAGTTGGGGCGGAGCAAGAAAGGGGTTTTTAGCCTTTACCGAACAGGGCGTTGCCATGCTCGCAAGTATTTTGAATAGCGGCAGGGCAATAAGTGTAAATATTCAAATTATTAGAACCTTCGTAAAAATACGCAAACTTCTAGCAACCAATGAATCTCTACAGAGAAAAATGATGCAAATGGAAAGAAAATATGACGCAAAGATAAAAAAGATTTTTGATATCCTGCAACTTTTATTATCAGACGAAAATAATTCAAAAAAAGAAATAGGATTTAAAATATAAATAAAATGGCGGAGGAAGAAATAAAAAGTAAATTAGGAAAAGTTACTCCAAGAGAAATTGTAACCGAACTGAAAGAATCATACATTGATTACGCAATGTCGGTTATTGTTGCGCGCGCGTTGCCCGATGTAAGAGATGGTTTAAAGCCAGTGCACCGTCGAATTTTATATGCAATGCAAGAATCTGGTTTAAGGGCCAACACAAAACACAGAAAATCCATGGCGGTTGTTGGAGAAGTTTTAAAAAGTTATCACCCGCATGGTGACTCAGCGGTTTATGAGTCTTTAGTGCGCATGGCCCAAGACTTTAATATGCGATATCCTTTGGTTGATGGCCAAGGAAACTTTGGTTCAATTGATGGCGATGGCGCAGCCGCAGCTCGTTACACAGAATGCAGGTTGTCGAAAGTGGGTGACGAAATGCTAAGAGACATTGAAAAAGACACAGTTAATTTTATAGACAATTATGATGGCACAACAAGAGAGCCAACTGTTTTACCCTCACCCTTCCCTCAGCTTTTATTGAATGGTTCTTTGGGTATTGCTGTTGGCATGGCAACCAATATTCCTCCCCACAACTTAACCGAAGTGGCAGATGCCCTAATACATATGTTAGAGCATCCCAAAGCAGAAACAGAAGACTTATTTGAATTTATTCAGGGTCCAGATTTTCCAACAGGTGGCATAATTTACGACCAAAAAGAAGTAATTTCTGCCTACTCTCAGGGCAAAGGGTCCATTTTAATGAGGGGCAAAGCAGACGTTGTTGAGAAAAAAGACGGAGCCGAACAAATTATAATTACAGAAATTCCTTACCAGGTTTTAAAGTCAACTTTAGTTGAAGAAATGGCTAATTTAGTTTCTGAGAAAAAAATTGAAGGAATAAAAGACATTAAAGACTTGTCTGACAGAGAGGGTATGAGAATCGTTATTGATGTTAAAAAAGGTTTTCAGCCCCAAAGAATTTTGAATAGGTTGTATATGCACACTAATCTTCAGAAAACCTTTCATTTAAACTTATTAGCCCTGGTAGATGGCATTCAGCCAGAAATTTTGTCTTTGTCTGATGTTTTAAAATATTTTATTGAGCACAGAAAACAGGTTGTCACCCGCAGAACTCAATTTGATTTAGATAAAGCTAAAGAAAGAGCGCATATTTTAGAGGGTTTAATGATTGCCTTAAAAAATATTGATGCAGTTATTACCACCATCAAAAAATCAGCAGACAAAGATGAGGCCAGAGCCAACTTAATGAAAAAATTTAAGTTAACAGAAAGACAAGCAGTGGCAATTTTGGAAATGAGGCTGCAAACATTAGCTGGCCTAGAAAGAAAGAAAATAGAAGACGAATTAAAAGAAATTTTAGAAAAAATAAAAGAGTTAGCAGCCATCTTAAAGAGTCCAGAAAAATTAAAAGCCATTATAAAAAAAGAATTTCAAGAAATTAAAGAAAAGTTTGGAGACAAAAGAAGAACCAAAGTTGTAAAAGGAAAATTGGGAGAAATTACCGAAGTTGATTTGGTTCCTTTAGAAGAAACCATAATTACTTTAACTACTGGCGGATATGTAAAAAGAATAAATCCTGCAACCTATAAAATACAAAAACGTGGGGGCAAGGGGTTAATGGGTATGAAAACAATGCAAGACGACATTGTAGAGCACTTTTTATGCGCCTCAACGCATGATAATTTAATGTTTTTTACAGATTCTGGAAAAGTTTTTCAAACTCAGGTTTACGAAATTCCCGAAGGCACAAGAGTTGCCAGAGGCAGAGGGCTTTTGAACTTTTTAGAGCTTTCAACAGAAGAAAAAGTTTTGTCACTGGTGCCTCGATCAGCCAAAAAGGAGACTGAACCAGCAAAATATTTGGTTATGATAACTAAAAACGGAAGAATTAAAAAAACTGCCATAGAAGAGTTTGAAAACGTAAGAAAATCTGGAATTATTGCTATAAAGTTAGACAAAGGCGATTTGTTGAAGAAAGTTGTCAAAACAACAGGAGAAGATGATATAATTTTAGCCACCAAAAATGGAATTTCTATTAGGTTTAAAGAAAAAGACATAAGGCCAATGGGTAGAGCAGCCGCAGGAGTTAAGGGCATTCGTTTAAAGAAGGGGGACGAGGTTATTGGAATGGATGTAATTAAGAAAACCTCGCCGGTCAAGCAGCACTTCTTAATAGTAATGGAAAACGGTTATGGCAAACGCACCGATGTTGGCCAATACAAAACTCAGGGTAGGGGCGGATCTGGCATTAAAACAGCCAAAATAACCAGCAAAACAGGGCCAGTAATATTGTCTTCTGTAATAGATGATCCATCATCTAACAAAGAGGAGGAAGATTTAATTGTCATTTCAAGAAAGGGGCAGGTTATAAGAACCAGTGTAAAATCAATATCTTTATTGGGCAGAGCAACTCAGGGAGTTAGAATAATGCGATTGGAAGAGGGCGACAAGGTTGCCTCGGGCGTTTGCGTAAAAGATTGAGCTTAAGAATTATCCACAGCCCCTTGTCTTTAATTTATTTGACTTGTTAGTGTATAATAAATTAAATATGAAAAAAGCTTATATTTTAAGTTTGGCGCTAATTGGTCTTTTTTGCGTTGCAGGTCCTATTTCGGTTCGTGCTTATGATTGTGACACGGGTTTTTGGTCAAATCCTTTATCCAGTGCGGTTACCTTGTGCAAGTGTGAAGATGGCAAATGTATAAAAAAAGTTGGTATTGGAACACAGGACGAATGTAAGTGGCACAGCCAGTGTGCCACTCCTGGCACTACTCCTGGCACTACTCCTGGTGACGGGAGTGGGACTGTTAACATACCCAATCCTTTGGGTTCTAATAGCTTTGAAGAGCTTTTGACTACAATTGCCGCAAAGGTGGGCGAGCTAATTGCTTATTTGGGTGTTATAATGATTATAGTGGCTGGTATTTTATACTTAACTTCAGGCGGTAGCACAGAAAGAATGAGCAAAGCCAAAACAGCTTTAATTTATGCTATTGCTGGCATTGCCATTGGCTTGGCTGCCCAGGCAATAGTTGCAATCATTAAAAATGTTTTAGGAGTAAAATAAACCTTAAAAAGGTCGCCGCCCCGCCTTAGCGGGGCGAGCCTCTCGCCTCGCTCTGAGCAAGGCGGAGCGGGCGCCCTTTCGGGGCGGGAAAACAACCAGAAAAATCAAAAAATAAAAAATAAATAATGAGCGAGCGCAAGCGAGTCCACCCAGCCCTCTATGCTAAATGTAAGAATTCAAAAGCTTAGAGGGCTGGGTTACTCACTTCGTTCGTAAAAATACATGAATAAAACAAAAATTGTATCAAGTTTAATTACCATCAGCCTTGTCGCATTACCAATTGTAGCTTTGGCGCAAGGGGGTGGAGTATATAATACTCAAACACCAGGTGCTGTCGGCTTACAACAAATTATAAATAATATAGCCACTTTTATGTGGGTTATATTTGGCATTGTCGCGCTTATAGCTTTTATATCTGCCGGTATTTTATTCTTAACAGCAGGCGGTCAGCCAGAAAAAATTGCAGCAGCCAGACAGTCGTTTATTTGGGGAGTAGCCGGAGTTGTGGTTGCAGTCATTGCTTACTCTATAGTAACCATAATAAGAAGTTTCGTTACCACAGGGAGTTAATTGCAAAATAATGGCTAAAAAAACATTGTATTTAATTTCACTTGGAGTTTTGGTGTTAAGTGGTTTTGTATTAGCTATTAATCCTGTTTTGGCGCAATTGGGTGGTCAACCTGAATTTGGCCCGCATTCTTACGGACCAAATATTTGTTTTGCATGTCCTGGAGGAATAATGGATAGAATAGTCGGCATAATGTGGCCCATATTCGTAACAATTGTTATTGTTATGTTTGTGGTGGCTGGCATATTATTCTTAACAGCCCAAGGCCAACCAGAAAAGCTTACACAAGCCAAGCAGGCCTTTATCTGGGGAGTTATTGGTGTCGTAGTCGGCATTCTTGCCTATTCAATAGTATTTATAGTTCAAAGCGCATTGGGGGGCGGCGGTTTTGGCGGTATGGGCGGTAGCGGGAGCGGTTGTGTTATATCTGGTAGCAGTTATGGTGGCACGAACGGGACTGTTGTTGGGGGTGAATGTTGCTTTGACTTAAGCGGTGTAAGAATGTGTTGTTCTTTTAGTAATGGTGCTTATGGCGGTGGATGTGGTGTTAGAAATTTCTAATAAGTATAACTACGTAGATAACAAATAACATGAATAAAAAAATATTATATTTAGCTTTGTTGGGAACCTTAATGCTTCCAGTTTTTGCACATGCGGTTAGTATTCAAGGAATGGTTGATGCTGCTGTTAGGACAACCTTCTACATTGCTTCGGGAGTTGTGGTTATACTTTGGATTATAACCGGCCTTTGGTTTTTGACGGCTCAGGGATCCCCAGACAAGCTTACATCAGCCAAAAAAGCTTTAATTGCAGCAGTGGCTGGGACAATATTAGTTGTTGTGGCGGCTTCGGCAATTAACATAGTTGGATCTATGTTTGGTATAAGTGCCTTCTAACATTAAAATAAATAAAATTAATTAAAAAAACACATGAGCAAAAAATTATTATTTATAATATTATTAACAATTGTTGTTGTACCAACATTTTGTCTGGCAATTAATGATGTTGATACAATGATGGCTAATACCAAAAAACTTGTTATAAATATTGGAATGGCAATTGTGGTTATTGGTTGGGTAATAGCTGGAATTCTATACTTAACAGCTGGTGGAGCTGAGCAGAAAGTATCAACTGCAAAAAAAGCTATGATTGCAGCAGTTATTGGAACAGTATTGGTTGCAATTGCAGCATTGGGATATGATGCTATTAAGGGTTTATTAGATCCGATAATTGGTAACACCACCACTACTAATAATAACAACAATAATAATAACACTGGCAATAACACTGGTAGCAAAATAGGTGGAGCGTCTTGCTCTGCCGACGAAGAGTGTGATAGCGGAACTTGCATGATGGGTATTTGTTTGTAATAAAATTTATTTAAAAAAAGAAGCGCCCAACCATTCTTCATGGTTTAGGGCGCTTTTTTGTTGATTGTTTGATTTCAGTTCAGTTTCGCCTTCAGCAGGGCAATCTCGTCTTTCAACCGCTTTGCGATGCGGTCGAAATCAATGTAGACTGCATCACAGTTGGCATTATTGCGTTCGAGCAACGCAAGGGAGAGTTTGTCTTCTTTCTCCCTGATTTGTCCCAGTAGTCCCTCGTTTCTGTTTTGCTGGAGAGATGTCCGTTGCTGCTGGTGCCGCGGGCACACTGATGCGGGCGCTTTGGGCGCCGGATTCGGCGTTGCCTTTGGCGTGACCTTCGGCGGTGCAGCTTTCGGCGGGACAACCTTTAGCGCTGGCGCTTTGGGCGCCGGCGGGACAGGTTTCATACACGGCGGCGGGCAACATTGTGGAGCAACTTCTCGCTCCCGAATGATCACCTGCGGCCTACAAACTGACCGCGACTCAAGTCTCTCCAAGACTGCCTCGAGGCTGTAGGTGGCGAACCACTTTCTAGCCCGTGCCCTCACCGGTGATCGCAGGTCTTTCACTGCGTACACCGCCATCAGTTTATTGGCACTGTCTCCTCCAACCTTACGAATTTCCACGGAAACCTGCTTGATTTTCTCAGGCGATTCTTTGGGGTTGGCGAAGTACTTGTCCACTAGTCCTCTGATGGTTTTTTCACTCTCCGGCGTCAGGCTCAAAAGCGCTTCATTTTCCAGTTCAGCCCTCAGAAGGCTGTCCAGGTTAATTTCAAACGCTTTTTCCTCTTCGGTCGGGGCGGGCGCTGGCGGTGGGGCCGTTGGGACCCACGTGGGCGGGAGTGATTCGGTTGCTTTGGTCGCTTGCGCGGCCGTTTGCGTGGCCGTGGTGATTTTCTGCTCGATGGGGTTTGCTTGCCCCATTCGGTAAAAGACCGCGCCGGCTAACGCGAGCAGGGCCGCGACCAAGCAGCATACTGTCCAGACGATTTTTTTATTCACAGGGGTCGAGGTGGCCGCGGCTGTTGCCGGAAACACTGCTGTTACCGTAACAGATCCTGCAGGGTTCTTCACGCTGGTTGCACCGGCAACCGTGAAGAAATCCGCCGGAACCGCGGCGACATCCCACCCCGAGTCGGGCACGATGGTAATCGTGGCCGTATAGATCGTGTTTGCCTTGAACGGATCATCCGGGGGACCCCAAACGACCGTTGCTGCGTACTGCCCATTGCTAGGCAACGACATCACTGGCTTTGCGCCAGTGACCGGGGGCGTTAACCCCGTAATTACTGCGATGTTGACTGTGCTCATTTTTCTCTTTTCCTTTCTTTGTTGGTTTTTGAGAAAATGGAGGTTCATTGCCAAAAGTTGCCCAAAAAACAGAAAATCTGGTTTTTGGAATCAAACAACTTGTAGATTATCAACGAACTTTTTGATGCCTGCATTATAGCATATTGACAAATCGTTGTCAATAGATGTATAGTTAATATATAACATGCGGGTATGGCGAAACAGCAGACGCGCTAGCCTTAGGAGCTAGTGGGAGAAATCCTGTGGGGGTGCAAATCCTCCTACCCGCACAACAAAAAAGACGTGTTTTTTGCTCGAGCAAAAAACATGTCTTTTTATAATTTACAAATTTAGGAAACCTTTACTCCAATCTCTCCCCCAAGAGCTCGCTTGGGTATTTTTATTGTTAAAATTCCTTTATCAATTTGGGCATCGGCTTTGTCTATGTCAATGTTTTCTGGCAAAACAATTTTTCTGGCAAATGGGCCCCAATAACATTCTTGGTAAAAATATTTTTTCTCTGGGTGGTTGTGCGGGTCTGTTCGGTTGCCCTTTATAACCATCATGTCTTTTTCTAAAGAAATATCCAAATCTTTTATTTGTATGCCAGCAATTGCAGCCAAAACAACAAAGTCAGCGCTAGTTTCGTAAACATCTATTACAAGCTCTCCGGCTTCGTCAAATATTTTTTCATCTACTGGGGTAACTTTTTTTTCTTCTGTTGCTGTTGGTTTTATTTTTTTTGGCATAGTTTTTCCGCCAGCTGGCGGATTTATTTAATTTATTTTACAAACTCCTTTTGAATTTTTAAGTTTTTCAAATCCAGAAAAAACTAAAAAGGCAAGCAATAGCATTATAATTATGGGTACTAAAAACTTTATATCCCCATCTAATCTCATTATAGAGAAATCATACAAACCATGCAAGAGCGTGGCTGATAGTATGCCTAAAAACACATACAAGCCAGCCCTTTTTACCTCGCAGAAGGATATTGCCAAAGAATACCCAATTACTGCAGAGCACAAAGTGTGCAAGAAAACAGCTCCCAAAAATCTTATTATGTCTATAACTACGGTTCTGTTAATTATTTGGTGGAAGGCCATGCTGGTTGCTTCTGGTTCTGGAATAAATAAATAAAGTATGTTTTCTACTGCGGCAAACCCTAAAGCAGCAATTACCGAATAAAGCATTATATCTAAAGGTTCGTCTAAATGAGGGCTGTTTACCACCTTAAATTTTACTACAAAATATTTAAAAAGTTCTTCTGTAAAAGATATTATGAAAAACCAGTATATAATATCAACAACAAGAGAATCTAAACCAAACTTTCCGCTAGACATGTCCAGTATTTTTAAAAATCCTATTTGTATAAAAAACACAGGCAGGGTTGTTAAAGCGCCCCACAAAAATATTTTAATAATCATTTTTCTGGGTTCTGGATGAAGGTCTTTTCTTAAGTAATAAAAGAGCCAGATTAAACTAGGCAACAAACCAAAGAATACATATATTATTATTTTGTAATCCATTCTTCTATCATTATAGACTCTTTTTTATCTTTCATGGGAAGTTTTTGATATATTTCTTCAGTGATAAATGGCATAAATGGGTGCAAAATCTTTAAAGAATCTGTAAGGATGGTAAGTAAAGCATGTTGGCTGACAAGCCCCTTTTTGAAGTCTTCAATAATTTTATCGCAGAAAGTATGCCAGAAATAGTGGTATATTTTTTCTGAAGCAGTATAAAACTTAAAACTATCCATTTCTTTTGTTATAATTTTTGTCTGCTTATAAAATTCGTTTAAGATTTTCTTATCTGCAGCACTAAATTTTATTTTTTCTTTGGGGTCAAAATCTTTCAAATTCATTAAAACAAATCTTGAGGCATTCCATATTTTAGTTGCAAAGTTTCTATAACCCCTAATTCTATTTTCATCTAGGGGCAAAGAAGTACCGGGGGTGTTTCCCACCACCAAAGCCATTCTCAAGGCATCAGTTCCGTATTTTTCTGTTAAGCTTAAGGGATCTATAACATTTCCCTTAGATTTAGACATTTTTTGCCCCTTGGCATCTAAAACTAGCCCATGCATATAGACATTTTTGAAAGGAATTTTACCGGTGCAATATAAAGAAAACATTATCATTCTAGAAACCCAAAAGAAAATTAAATCTCCAGCAGTTTCCATAACATCTGTCGGATAAAAATTTTTAAAATCATTGTTGTTGGTTGCCCTGAGCGTGGCAAACGGCCACTGGCCCGAAGAAAACCATGTATCAAAAACATCCCCAGATTCATCTCCAGGTATTGGTATCCCCCAAACAATTTGGCGGGAAACATTCCAATCTATTATATTTTCTAGCCAGTGTAGGGCAATTTTTTTGTAATGGCTTGGTATAAATTTAACATCTCCTCTTTTTATTGCTTTTATGGCTGGAGCAGCTAATGGCTTCATTTTTAAAAACCACTGCTCTTTTATTTGTGGTTCAATTAAGCCATTACACTTGTAGCAAACTTTTACAATGTGTTTATAACTTTCTTCTGTTTTTTCAACTAACCCCTTTGAATTTAATTTTTCAATAATTTTTGGCCTGGCTTCCAAAATTTTCATACCCGTAAACTCTCCAGCAATTGGTAAAAGTCTGCCCTGAAAATCAATAATTTGTTCTTTTTCTAAATTATGTCTTTCTGCAATTTCAAAATCGACTGGATCGTGCCAAGGGGTAATTGTCATAACCCCTGTTCCAAAATCCATATCAATGGCCTCATCTTTTATAATGGTTGCTGTTATTGGTCCATTTATCCACTCAAGGTCAATTTTTTGGCCTTCTTTATATTGCGAGTATCTCTTATCTTTGGGGTGCATAACAACATACTTATCTCCAAATTTTGTTTCTGGTCTGGCAGTGGCAATTGTAAATGGACCATATTTTAAGTAATAAAATTTATCTATTTTTTCTTGGTCTTTTGTTTCTAAATCTGAAAGCGAAGTTTGGTGTTTGGGGCACCAATTAACTATTTTTTTTCCTCTGTAAACTAGGTCGTCTTTTTTGAGTTTTTCAAAAGTGTTAGTTACTGTTTCTACAATGTCTTTGTCTAGAGTAAATTTTTGGCGCGACCAATCGCAAGAAGAGCCCATTTTTCTTACTTGGAAAATAATATTTTTTTTGTTGAGCTCTGTAAAATCCCAAATTTCTTTATACAGTTCTTTCGGTTGCATTTTAAAACGAGATTTTCCTTCTTTCTCTAACTGTTTTTCATAAACCACTTGAGTTTCAAAACCAGCATGGTCTAATCCCGGAAGCCACAAAGCCTTAAAACCCTTCATTCTTTTATATCGAGTCATAATGTCTTCAATTGTCATAACTAAAGCATGCCCGGCATGTAAATTTCCATTAGCGTTTGTTGGGGGCATTATTATGGTAAAGGGTTTTTTATGGCGAGCAGGCAGTTTATCTGGATTAAAAAAACCGCTTTTTTCCCAAAGCTGGTAAATTTTTTCCTCAACTTCCTTTACATTATAAGCTGTTGGTAGCTCCATAGATTTATTTATTCTACCCTTAAATTGGCATTCGCTTCAAGGTCTTTGAATGCAGTTTTTTGGTTTTTGTGAAAATAGCTGGTAATGGCGGCCATTAAACCATTGTCTGTTGATAAACTCGCTGGTGGCACTATTAATTTGAACATGTCCTTAGTTTTTTCTGCAAACTGTCTGCGTAGCTCTTGGTTTGCTGAAACTCCACCGCCAAGAATTATTGTTTTTACCTTAAAATCTCTAGCAGCTTTAATTGTTTTCTTAATTAAAACATCAATTATTGCTTGCTGGATTTCAGTTGCCATTTCTACTTTGTATTTTTTTGTCTTATTTTTTATTTTTTTATCTGCATACAAAACAGCTGTTTTTAATCCAGAAAAAGAAAAATCATAATCTTTAGAATTAATCATGGGTCTAGGCAACTTAATTTTTAATTCTAAATTTTTAATTTTTAATTCAGCGGCTTTAGCGGCAATGGCTGGACCTCCAGGATACCCAAGGCCTAAAATTTTAGCACATTTATCAAAACATTCTCCGGCCGCATCATCTCTAGTTTCTCCAATAATTTTGTAATCTCCCCCTGACCGGGCAGGCAATTTCTTCATTAAAATCAATTGCGTGTGGCCTCCGCTTACCACTAATGCCACAGCTGGAAAATCTATTTTATTATTCAATAAATTAATTAGAATGTGAGCTTCTATATGATTTACAGCAACAATGGGGATATCCCAGGCATAGGAGAGTGCCTTTGCAAAATTAACCCCCACCCACAGACAGGGCTCCAGTCCCGGGCCGTTTGTGACAGCAATTAAATCTATGTTTGGTTTTGCGTATTTTTTCAAAAAGGGTATTAATTGTTTTTCTAATTCTGGCTCGCGCTCTAATATTTTCTGAATAGTTGTGTTTTTGTCGATCGGCAAAATTTTAGCTTTTTCTTTTTCAAGTAATTTTGCTTCTTTTAATGCATTTATTAAAACTGTCACTAAATTTTTTTGGTGTTCTCTTTTTGCCATTGCAGGAAACACGCCCCCATATTTTTTATGGATTTCTATCTGAGAAGATACATTATTTGCCAACACTTTAAAGCTTTGGCCTTTTAAAATCTCCAAAATTGCAATTCCTGTGTCGTCGCAAGATGTTTCTATGGCTAATATCCTCATAATCACAAATTATATCTAAAAACTTGAAAAAATTCAATTTTTAGGTTATAAAATTAATATACCATGGCCCCATCGTCTAGCCTGGTCCAGGACGCGGGCTTTTCAAGCCTAAAACACCGGTTCAAATCCGGTTGGGGCCACACATAGCGTAAATCATGGAAAAATCTAAATATTTAAATATCTCTAAGGCCTCAGATATAAAAAACCTGAGAGAAAGAGTATTATATAGATTTTTTGAAATAATCCCAGGAGCTATAAGCTTGATTACGCTTTTAGGTGTATTTGTTTTTTCTTGGTTGTTTCCCTCATGGGTGGCAATTTTTATTATATGCTTTTGTTTTTATTATCTTTTCAGAATACTTTATTTTTCTTTGCACCAAATAGCCAGTTATTTTAGGATTAAAATTAATATGAAAAAAGACTGGTTAAAAGAATTAAGAACTCTTCGGCAGGCTCAGGGTAAGAATTGGAAAGATATTTTTCATGTTGTAATTTTGCCAGCTTATAAAGAAGGCCAAGATATTGTTGAAGAAAGCATCCAAGCCCTGGTAAAAGCAGACTATCCTAAAGAAAAAATGATAGTGGTTTTAGCAATAGAAGAAAGGGCCGGGGACGTTTTTAAGAAGCAAGCAACAGTTATTGCTAAAAAATATTCATCTAGTTTTTTTAAATTTTTAACTGTTGTGCACCCCGAAGGAATTGCAGGAGAAATTAATGGTAAAGGTTCTAACACGGCTTATGCTGGGAAAGAAGTTAAACAAAAAATTATTGATAATTTAAAAATTCCTTATGAAAATATTTTAGTTTCTACTTTCGACATAGACACAAAAACTTTCCCACAATACTTTGCATGTTTAACATGGTTTTATTTAACAGAAAAAGATCCTCTTAACGCCAGTTATCAGCCAGTTCCAGTTTACAACAATAACATTTGGTCGGCGCACTTTTTTTCAAGAGTTGTATCTACTTCAAATACTTTTTGGCAAATGATTCAGCAAGAAAGATCAGAAAAACTTACAACATACTCTTCACATTCAACTCCGGGAAAAGTTTTTTTTGAGGTTGGGTATCCTGATAACGTGGTTTGCGATGATTCAAGAATTTTTTGGAAGGCCTACTTAAATTATGATGGAAAATACAGAGTTGTGCCTATCTATTATTTGGTTTCCATGGATGCTGTAATGGCAAATAATTTTTGGAAAACTGTTTTAAATCAATACAAGCAACAAAAGCGCTGGGCGTGGGGATGTGTTGAAATTCCTTATATAATGTTTGGTTTTTTAAATAATAAAAAAATATCAATAAGGCGTAAAATGGGACACATTTACACAATATTAGATGGTTATTGGTCTTGGGCAACTGCATCACTTATGTTGTTTTTGTTTGGTTGGTTGCCCATACTTTTAGGCGGAGAAAAATTTAATTTTTCTGTTTTATCTTTCAATTTGCCAATTTTAACATCAAGAATTATGACAATTTCAATGTTGGGCATGGTTATTTCAGCAATTTTAAGCACTGTGCTTTTACCGCCCATCCCAAAAACAATGAAATGGTATGTTAGAGTAGCAAAAAAATCCACCATTTTTTTGCAGTGGATTTTTCTACCTATCACCTTAATTTTATTTGGTTCTTTCCCGTCTTTAGATGCTCAAATTTGTTTGATGTTGGGCAAATACATGGGCTTCTGGGTAACCGAAAAGGTGCGAAAATAAAAATTTGACACAGAGTTCTAAAAGATTATAATTAAAAATAGACATTAAAAATCATAAAAATATGGCGGAGAAACAAATTACAACAAATCAATTAGCAAAAATGATTAAGAAGGGCTTTGATGGGGTAGACGAAAAAATTGAGAAGCTTGCGACAAAAGAGCAGCATGAAACTTTAGACAAAAGATTAGGAGTAGTGGAAAAAGATGTTAAATATATAAAAGAAAATTTAGGCGAAGCGGATAAGATAAGTGAAAGAGTTGATTATATTGAAAATATCCTAAACGTTCAAGTTGTTAAAAAATAATATAAATTAATCAAAAAATTATGGCAAAACCAATAGAAGAAAGAGATCCAGCAATGCCAGAAGAAGATACTGCTGGAGATGTGCTCGAGAGAATGGATAAGAAAAAAATTGCTAAAGCCCAGGAAGCATTGGGCATGGATGGTTGGAATGCGCTTAGAGAACAATTCGCCAACGATCCGGCAGGTTTAGAGGCAGAAATAGAGAAACATCAGTAATTTAAAAGCCCCGCGAAGCGGGGCTTTTTGCTTATTCAAAATGGATGCGTTTTTCGAAGTTTTTGAGGCGCTCAACTAACTCTGGGTATTGTTTTAAAGTTGGGTCTTTTTCTAAAAGCTCTTTGGCTGCAGCGCGGGTTTTTTCAACTAAAAATATGTTGCTTAGGCCCTGCATGGCAATGTCTGGAATGCCCCATTGTTGAGTGCCGTATAAACTGCCAGGGCCTCTAATTTCTAAATCTTTTTCAGCCAGTTTAAATCCATTATCGCAGTCAACCAAAGCCCTTAACCTTTTTCTATTTAACTGATTTGGCTCTGTGGTAAACAAAAAACAATAACTTTGCATGTCGCTCCTGCCAACTCTTCCTCGAAACTGGTGAAGCTGGGAAAGCCCAAAACGTTCTGCCCCCTCTATCATCATTATTGTAGCGCGAGGAACGTCTACGCCCACCTCTACAACAGAAGTAGAAAGCAAAATATCAATTTCTCCTTTTTTAAAATCTAACATTATTCTTTCTTTTTCAGGAGCTTTCATTTTTCCATGTAGCATTGTAATTCTTAGATCCTGAAAAACTTCTTTTGATAACCTTTCGTACTCTTCTTTTAGAGCTTTGACCTCGTTGATTCCTAATTTTCCTAGGTCATAATTTTGCGGCACAAAACTTCCATTTGGTTGTCCGCTTTTTGCCAAAATTTCTTTTAATTTAGTAGTTTGTGATTCTATCTTTGGGTAAATAACAAACACCCCTTTTCCGCCAGCCACTTCTTTTTTAATAAACTCATAAGCTTGTTGTCTTTGTCTGGGTTCTACAATAACTGTTTTTATTTTCTTTCTGTTTTTTGGCATTTCATCTATTAAACATAAATCTAAGTCACCATAAATTGTTAAGGCCAAAGTGCGAGGAATTGGAGTGGCTGTCATTGAAAGCAGGTGGGGGACAAGTTTTTTATCTTTGGTAAGCTTAGCTCTTTGCTCAACTCCAAAGCGGTGTTGTTCGTCAACAATAACTAAAGTTAAATTTTTAAACTCAACACCCTTTTGAATTAAAGCGTGCGTGCCAACAACAATATTGAGTTGGCCATTTTCTAAATCTCCGAGAAGACTTTTTCTAGAAACTTCAGAAACTTCTCCATTATTATATATTCTCGCGTCTTTACCAGTAAGTAATCCTACTTTTACATCAAAACCTTTCAAAAGTTCTGTAATGGTTTTAAAATGCTGCTTGGCTAAAATTTCTGTTGGCGCCATAAAAGCAATTTGGTAGCCATGCTTGGATACGCTTAGCATTGCCATTGTTGCCACAACTGTTTTTCCAGAGCCAACGTCGCCTTCTAAAAGCCTAGACATTGGCACAGTTTTCTCTAAATCTTTTAATATAGAAAATGCGCATTTTCTTTGGGAGTCAGTTAATTTAAAAGGCAAAGAATCTGTGAATTTTTTCATTAGATCGGCGTCCATTGGGCAGGGGGCTGATTTTTTTTGCATTAACCTTATTTTTTCTTTTAAAACATTAAGTTGTATTAAAAAAAGCTCTTCAAAAGAGAAGCGGGACTTAGCTGCATCGGCATGTGGAAATGTTGATGGAAAATGTAGTTGCCAAACAGCTTCTTGTATTGGTAAAAATTTATATTTTTTAATTATTTCTTTTGGTAGAGATTCTGGTATTTGCTCACAAAATCTGTAAAGCAATGGCTTTATAACATACCTTAGCCAGCGCGAAGTTATGCCTTTGGTTTCAGAGTAAACTGGCACAATTCTGCCCGTGTGAGTTAACCCATCATTTTCACCAATTTCGTTTATTTTTTCATGTGTTGGGCTAGCTAAATAAAGTCCTTCTTGGTTTATTGCTACTTTTCCTGCCAAACAAACAAAATCATTTTCTTTCAAAGATTTTTCTAAGTATGGTTGGTTGAACCACCAAACATCTATCTGAGCTGTTTTGTCTTGAACTGTTGCCTTAGTAATTGCCACAGCTCTGTGCCAGCTTTTTGTTGTTTCAATTTCAATAATTTCTCCTTGTACACAAACATTTTCGCCCAATTTTCCGCGCGCTTGCTTTATAGAAATTATTTCTGAAAAGTCATCGTATCTTGCCGGGAAATAAAAAAGCAAATCCTGCACAGTCTTTATGCCGAACTTCTTTAATCTTTTCGCATATGTTGGTCCTATTTTTGGAATCTCTTCAACCGGAGTTAAAAGGTTTATCATGTGCCCTCGGTTGGATTCGAACCAGCATTACAAGATCCGCAATCTTGTGTCCTGTCCATTGAACGACGAGGGCAAATGCGGAGGAGGTGGGACTCGAACCCACGAACCCCGTGAGGGGTTCCGGTTTTCAAGACCGGTGCAATAGCCACTATGCGACTCCTCCAGTAAACTATTTTTAACACTAAATTAGAGAAAAA
>Ga0172371_10001878_pt1 | contig 33408 bp, 17 predicted proteins | sample Lak12m_FD_114543 | JGI IMG/M metagenome (GOLD analysis project Ga0172371, IMG submission 114543) | Freshwater microbial communities from Kabuno Bay, South-Kivu, Congo - kab_022012_12m | ecosystem: Environmental > Aquatic > Freshwater > Lake | place: Democratic Republic of the Congo: South-Kivu...
CCGGGACTCCTAACCGCGCCGGGCGACGCTCAGCCCAAGCAAGCGCACGGCATTGTGCCACTCGATCTTCTCGAGGGCTGCTTCCGGGAGCCGCTGATGCTCCCGCAAGTCTTTGATGAACAAGATGTTCGGGTACGTGCTTTCGACATCGCTGCGCCGGCATGAGTCGGTCCCGAACAGCAGCTTATCCTGGAACTCGTCGACGAACTCCAGCCCAAAGGCCGGATCCCGCGTGACCGCGTTGTGGCCGCTGCCGGCCGAGAGGTCCGCCCAGAGATTGGCGTAGCGCCGCAGCAGGCGCGGGGTGGCACCGCCGGGGGCTACGGGGCCCTGCGGATACCCGGAGCGCTCGCCGACGGGCACCTCTCCGGAGATCTCGGCCCAGAAGGTCGGCCCGTGGCCGATGAAGACGGTCTCCGGGCAGGACTGCAGGGCGTGCTCCAGTCGCGGCAGACCAAACTCGTCGCGGAGGCCATAGCCCTCGGGACGGTCCTGCATGTCAAAGAGCACGGGCAGGCCGAAGCGCCCTGACTGCCGATAGAGGTTCAGGCAGCGCGGATCGTCGACGTCGAGCTTGGGAAGGACCTCGCCAAGGCCCTTGCACCCGCGGGCGGCGTACTCCTCCAGCAGATGGGTGAAGTCCATGTCAGACCGGTTGCCGTAGCGCGGGTCGATGAGACAGAACGGCGTGAGGCGGTCGGGGTACCTGGCGCAGGCGGCGATGACGTCCTCGGTGTCACACTCCAGGTAGGCGCCCTCAGGGTGCTCGCTGAGGGGCAGTATACAGGTGCGATCGATCCCCCAGGCGTCCATCTTGGCGACCAGGTTGGTGGCATCGACGAACTCCCGGCGGTCGGGAAGGACGCGGCCGAGATGGCCATGGACATCGATCAGCATCGTCGGCCTCCTCGGAAGACGCACCGCGGTCACGGGCCCCACGGTCCCGGCCGCCACTCGCTGACGCGGCTGAACACCCGCCGCAGGACCGTCCGCGTCGTGTGCACGTCGTCGGGACGTACGCGCCCATAGAACCACCACCCCAGGGCCAGCAGCACCAGGGACACGCCAAACAGTACCGCGTGACCGTCGACGGCCAAGGCCCCCGGAGCCCCGGCGTGCCGACCGCAGGCGCTGAGCAGGGCCCCGGCAAGCAGGGGAGCCGTGCCGCCAGTGAGCCCCATCCAGGCGTAGTAGATGGCGGTGTAGGCGGTGTTCTGCTCGGGCGGGATGACCCCGTTGAAGAGCAGCCGGCCGGCGCCAATGCCCACGCCGCTGGCCGCCGCGCCGTAGGCCAGGTACAACACCGCACACCAGCCCACGACATGCGGCGCCTGCCGCGGCAGAAGTAGCCAGCCCACGGGGATGAGCAGGTTCAGCACTAACGCTGGCATCAGTACCGGCCGGCTCCCCAGACGGTCTGCCGCCCAGCCGCAGGCCAGACCCGCCAGGGCGCTGCCGGCCATGACGGCTGTGTCGAGGGTTACCACCACGCCCGGAGCCACGCCGAGGCGTTCCTGCACGTAGAGCGGCAGAAACGACACGACCAACAGGGTGCCCAGGGTCACGCACCCCAGCCCCGCCAGGTAGAAGCGGAAGTTGCGGTCGCGCAGGGCCTCACGCATGGCCGCCAGGTGAGCCCCGGCATCGACCGCGGCCGGATCAGGCCTGCCGCCCGGGACCCGGAGCATCAGGGACACACTCACCACGCCCAGCGCGCACCCCATGCCGATGAGGAGCAGGAAGCGTCCGGGTCCGGACCCGCTGCCGACAATCCGCCCGGCGACCAGCAGGGCGACGCAGGCCGCCACGGTGCTGACCACGGTGTTCACCGCGCTGAACATGCCGCGGACCCGGTTGGGGATGGCCTCCTGGGACCACGGGTAGGCCGCCGTCTCGGCCAGGGCGCGCAAAACGGCGAAGGTGAGGATGACGGCCAAGAGGTAGGCCAGCCCGGCGGTGTGCCCCAGACGGGCCATGACCAGCGGCAACAACAGCAGCCCGGCCATGACGAACTTCCGGATGCCGTAGCCAGTGATGAAGACCCGCTTCCGGCCCAGCCTCGTCGCCCATGGGGCGAAACCCAGCGCCAGCAACCCGCAGAAGGGAAACAGCGACAGCACCGCCCCGATCTGGGCCTTGGGCAGCTCCAACTCGCTCAGGAAGAGCAGGAACACGCTGCCGCCGAAGGTCCAGAGGGCGAAGAGGGTGTTCAGGCCATTGCTCGCCCACTGCCATGGCAGGGCGCGGATGAAGGCGTCCTCGCTGGGCTCGGCCTTGGACGAAGCGGGGAGCGCGTGAACCGGTTCTGTCATCCCCTCTGTCGGTTCTCCTCTGCCTCGCCGTCCCCGCAGTCGTCCGTCTGCACCGTACCGGCGGTGGCCGCCGTCAGACGGCTGCCGCCAGAGCCTGGTCAGCGACTCGAAGCGGGTCACCGGCCTGCTCCGTGAGCTGATCAGGCTACCGGAAGCGCAGCGAATACAGGTCGGCGTCCTTCAGCTCGATGCGGAGGCGGATCGGCTTTCCGGCCAGGGTACCGACATCCGGGCCGCCCTTCCAGAGGACCACGCGCTCCAGGTCGTCGCCGAAGACCTCCGGGCAGTCGGCCAGCGCGAAACCCTCGATGGGCTTGCCCGCGGCGTCCTGGACCTCGACGCGGACACTGCCCGCGGCCGAGGTGGACACGTTCAGCGTCAGCTCCTTACCCGCAAATACAAGGGGCCGCGTGGTGAACTCGCCCCCGGTCAGGGGCGCCTCCACGGACACGAAGCCATCGGGCCGCAGCGTATAGCGGCGGAACTTGGTGCCGGCCTGCTGATGGTAGCCCTCGCTGGCGTAGAGCGAGACCTCGGGCGGCGCATCGGTGATCGCCGAGGGGGTCTCCACGAGGCCCCAGGCCTGGTAGATGTCGCCATAGAACCAGGTGTCGCGGGTCCGCAGGCCCGGCCGGATGAAGGACTCCGGCCAGAGGCTGAACTGCCGGCCGTCACGGCTGCTCATGAAGCGACCGTCGGTGACCGCGCTGCCTTCGCGCGGGGACGCGCCCGCCCGCACGCGTCGATGCTCCACTTGCGGGAGGTGGTTGTGCGACTCCGTCCAGCCGCGGTCGAGGTAGCGCGTCGGGAAGCCGAGGAACACCTGGGGGGCCCGGTAGTATGGCGTGATCTGGTTGGTGTAGAGCTCGCCGCCGCGCTCGGGGGCGTACTCGACCCAGACGGGCTCCGTCCAGTGCACAAAGTCCGTCGAGGTGCAGGTCTTGATGTCGCGCCCGTCACGGAAGTCGCGGAAATAGGCCCGGTACTCGTTGCGGACCGTGTCGCGGAAAGCGAGGTTCTGTGAGTCAAAGGCTCCCTGGGTGATCACCGGCTTCTCGGCCATGAGCGACCAGTGGATGCCGTCGGCCGACCGGAAGGCGTACAGGCCGTGATCCCCTCCCCCGTTGGCGAGGGCCTTGTAGCGGGCCTCCGGCGGGGCCGCCGGGTCGGGGTCGCGGAAGGGCGCGAACGAGTGCGTGCCGAGGCCGTCGAGAAAGATGTTGTTCCGTGTCGAGCCCTCGAAGACCACGATCCCCAGTTCCGGCTTGGACCAGCGGATGCCGTCGGCGCTCTCGGCATAGCAGTAGACCAGGCGATGGGCCTCGGTATACTCGGTCGGGGTGATGCGGTAGTTGCCCCCCCGGTAGTACATGCGGTAGCGGTCGCCGTCCTGCATGACGGTGACGTACAGACAGCCGTTCCCCTCCCACGGCGCATCACAGACGAGGGCGATCTCACGGGGTTCCGGGTGATGGAGGCGCAGGCGGGCGCCGCCGCCCATGTCCGCAATCAGGCGGGTATCGGTGAAGAGCTCGCGCTGCGAACCGATGGCGCGCACGTCTGTGCCTCCTTCCTGAGCCGGAGCCCGACCCAAACCGAGGATCAGGGCCCCGCCAAGTGCCAGCCTTGCCCCTTGGCGCACGACCGCTCCGCACCATTCCGCTGACGCCGCCATCCCGGCCTCCTTGCAGGCACCGCCGGTACCAGGACTGGCCGCCCCCCGCAGGCGGCCGCTTCACCTGCCTGCCCGCCGGCGCCATGGCACCCTCATGCCCACCCCTGGTTAGGGCCCATCCACGGCTCTCGAGAGACGCTGGAGAAGAGCCCACCACCAATGGAATGTAGCGCCACTCGTGCGCTTCGCTGCCGGGGTTGCCCTGTTTCGGTCCGGGGTGGGCCCTACGGTAACCCCCGCCGCCTTCGCCACAGGACGGCATGCCCGCGGGGTCCGCATCGGGGCGCCATGCGCCGGGGGGGGACCGTCCGGAAGCGTCTTCGGGAGCTCCTATGAGCGTGTTCGGTCCGCTCCAGACAGGCACCTTGCGCCCCTGGCAGTGGGCCCGGCCGGCCATCGTCGGCGGGTTGCTGCTGGCGGCCAGCCCGGCGGGTGCAGCCCCCCGGGGCCGGGGCCCCACTGCTCGTCGGCACCTACCACTACGATGTCCCCCCAGACCAGTACGACGACCGGGGGCTGGCAGCCCTGCCCTTCGACCGGGGGGGCCTTCACGGATGGCTCGGACGAGACCGGCCCAGGCTGGGGTGGCGGGCGCGGCGATGGCCCCACCACCATCGGCGTTACCTTCGACCTGCACCAGCCCTTCACCCTCCGCCGCGTGCGACTCGCCAGCCGCAGCCCCAACCCGTACTGGTACATCAGCGGGGGGAAGCTCCTCGGCCGCACCGGCCCCGAGGCCGCCTGGCCCGTCCTCGCCACCCGCGAACGGTACCGCCGCAGCGAGGGTGAGGATAAGGGCGACGAGGGAGAACGCCTCTTCCGCCTGGGCTTGGACCTGGACCTGGCCGGCGAGCCGCAGTCCGAGATGCGCCTCGAGATCGAGCGGCCCCATTCATGAATCTGGATGGCCCTGAGCGAGGTCGAGATCGAGGTGGCCGACCTGGTCACCGTAGACATCGTGGCCCCGCGCACGGCCTGGATCCTGGGCCAGCCGATCACCGCCGGGCTCTGCCTCCGCAACGCTGGGGATCCTGCCGTGCGCGGCGTCCTGCGCCGGTTCCTCGCCGAGTCGGGCCTGCATTCGCCCTTCGAGCTTCCTGGTCACGAGGATCTTCCGACGTCGCTTCGGAGTTGCGCTGCGGGGCCTGGAGCGGCCATCTATGCCCTGACCCACTTCGGGCTTGAGCCGCTGCGTCGACCGACGGTTCGCCTCCGGCAACCCTTCCCCAAGGTTCGGGCTGCATACCTCCTGAATACGGCCTCCGAGCGCCTCACGGCCTGGCCGTACCGGACCGCCGACGGATGGGTGACCGGCGTGCTGCCGGACGTGACCACGACCACCCTCGTGGTGCTGGTCGGCCAGCGCGGAGCCCCGGTCCCGCTGGTGCGCCGGGCCGGCCCGACCCTCCGCGTCGACTGGCGAACCACCTGGGCGAAGCGGTGGAGGGCACCGTCGAGCTGCGGACCCCCCAGGGACGGGAAGTCTCGGCAGCGCGTCTGCCCGTGCACGTCCCAAGCGGCGGCCGCCGGCGGCTGGGACTCCCCTTGACCGCAGGCGAGCCCGATCTGCTGGTCTGGGTGCGCTACGACGGCGATGCCCTGGCCGTCAAACGGGTGCCGGCCGGCGAGGAGGACCCCTAACGCCTATGCCGGGAGCCACCCCACCTAGTCACCCGATCCTCGCCCGACCGCCACAGGGACGGTCGCGGTGGAAACTGAGCACGTCGCGAATAGCCCAGGCTGGCCGCGGCCACGGCTGCGCCCACCAGCCGCTACGGTGAGAGCCGGGGAAACTCCGTCACGCGGATGTTGGTGCAGCCGTAGGGGATAAGCGTCAGCTCTTCGACGGGCTCCGCCGACTCCCGCAGGTCGGGCGAGACCTCCGAAGCCCAGCCGTGCGCCATGCCCCAGCCCGGGAGCCGACGGCCCCGGACCTTGGCCACGACCCCGGCTCCCTCCGGCGAAAACGGCACGTTGCCCACTGGCCGTTCCTCGAAGGCAAGGCTCTGTTCCGGGGCCTTCTCGTCCACCAACAGCCCGTAGTTCCACGGTGTCGTGGGCCGCACCTCGAAGTCGCCATGGGGCAGCTCGCGGTGGGGCCTGTCCGCATTCACCCGGGTCCACTCCTCGCCCAGCCTAAGCGAGTACACCAGCGGCCCGCGCTCGATGGCCAGGGCCTGGTGGTAGCGCCGTGAGGTCGTGACCGCCATCGGAAACCGCAGGCGGACCTCGGTGGCACCCTCCCAGTCGCGGCCAAGGCTGAAGAAAGAGCCTGCCGCCATAGGCTCCGGTGGGCTGCCGGCAACCGTGACCGTGGCCCCCCGGGCCCAGGCGGGCACACGCAGCATGAGCGGGAAACGCACCGGCCGGTCGGCCTTCACGGTCAGCGTGAGGTCCTCGCGGAAGGGGTAGTCCGTCTCCAGTCTGAGCTGCACCGGTACACCGCGGACGTCCACGCGGGCCGCGCTCGGGGCATAGGCCACGGCGGCGATCCCGTCGCCGGCCGTCTGCATCCAGAGGTGGGCCGCGAACTTGGGCCAGCCCTGATGCAGGTTGGCCGTACAGCACCCGTAGTTCGGTTCCAGACCGTAGAGACTGGCCTCAGGGCCGTTGGAGGACCACTGGTGTTCCGGGTTGATGGTGCACTGGACCTGGTTGACCTGCTGGTCGTACTGGTGCGACCACATGTCGGGCGCGAAGGTGGCCGGCAGGGCATTGAAGGCGATCCTCTCTAGCCGGTCGCCAAAGGCCGGTTCGCCGGTCACCGACAGCAGGACCTCCAGCGAGTAGAGGGCCTCCACCACGGCGCAGAGCTCCGTGCCCTGAACCGGGTTCCTGCCCGCCAGACACTCGTCGCCGGTGAACATGCCGGTGACCTGTCCATGGTACCGGTCGAGGAGCGCCAGCATCCGCGCGGGGAAGGCCCTCTCGACCTGCCGGCCGGTGAGCTGCCAGGAGAGGGCGTAGGCCTTCAGGGCCATGCCCGTGTTCACCACGTGCTTGGCCCAGGTCCACCGGCCCCGGCGTGGGGTGGGCGCGGTCACGTCCTCGCCGGCGTAGAAGGCCCTGTAGTCAAAGCCCTGTGACCGCAGCCTGCGGGCCAGGTCCAACAGCCAGCTCTCCCCGGTCTCCCCGAAGGCGTAGAACACGGAAACCAGCACCTCGAACCAACGGTACCGGCCCCAGCCGAAGAGTGGTCGTTGCGCCAGCACGTCACGGAGCGCCCGCAGATTGCGCAGGACGGCCTGCAGCACGGCGGCATCGCCGGTGGCCTCGTGGTACTGCACCAGGGCCTTGTTGGCCAGCAGGATGGCCCACAGATCATAGGGCTTGGCGCTGGCGTCCACCGGGAACGGCGCATACCAGCCATCCGGCCGCTGGGCCGCGACGATGTGCTCGACGTGCCGGGTGACCTTGGCCTGGAGCGCTGCATCGCCTAGGACCCAGGCCAGGGGAATGGCCCCGTCGAGCCAGTAGGGCGCCCGCTCCCAGCCCTCCGCCTGGCCGCCGAACCACTGACTCTGCGCCACATCGGGCCAGAACTCATCGAGATGGCCGCTCAGCCCATCCGCCTGGAGCCGCAGTTGCCGCCGCAACCACCCCTCAGGAGTGACCGACCCCAGCGGCAACGGCCGCAACACTGGCGCCAGCAGGCTGTTGGCCCGCAAGCCCGACCTCGCGGACCCCATGGTCCCCTGCCTCTTCGCCGCCCGACGTAGTCCCGACGCCATCGTGCCAGGCCTCCTGAAGTACTCCCGACACCATGACGCATCTTGCGCCGGACGCGAGCGCCGCCGCAGCCCCTGGGCCATCGACCAAGCCAGGGCTGGCCATTTCGCAGGGGCCTACACTCCCCTCGGAGGCCGGCTCGCGGAGCCCTTTCGGGTTCGGCACGGCCTGCCTTGACCCCCGGACCGGCCGCAGGTACGTTGGCTACCGGCGCCACGGCCCCGACCTGGGTCACTGGCGCTGCCTGGAGCCCGCCCAATGGGGTCACGCCTGCACCATGGGCAATGGCGAAGCCGGGGGTGCGGCATCGGTCCATGGCGCAGGCGCGGCCCTCCGGGTCCGGTGAGGCTGGACTGGGGCGGGCCAGGAGCACAGAGGAGTCCCCGCCGATGGGAGTCCCCAAACGTGTGGCCAGCGGTCTTGCGGGGCTCCTCGTGTCCGGGGGGGCCGTGCTGCTGGCGTGGGGGTGTCTGCACCCCACGGCGTCCGCGGGGGAGCCGTCCCGCGGGGGCGCCGGCGCGACCGTGGTCGCCCTCGCGGTCACTCCCGGGCTGGCCATCTACGGCCTGGTCGCGGCCGTCAGGGGCATCCTCTTCGGCAGTCCGCTCCTGGCGAGGAAGGCGGTCTTCTACACGGCCATCCTGATGCTGCTCGTCGGCGCGTTCCCGTGGGTCTACACCGACCGCCTCATCGGGGGCAGGCCGGGGAACGAAGGCGCCGGGATGCTGGGAACGCTGATCTTCCTGTTCGTGGGGGTTCCCGGCTTCATCGCTGCCGTCACGGGAGCCATTGTCGGCTGGTGGGCCGAGCCCTGACCCGACACGACGTCCGGGCTGTCCTGTTCGCCCCATGCCCAGGGGCGGTGGTGGGTCTTTCCATCCTACGCGACTGCAGGTGACGCCCATGAGAACTGCGGTTGGGTTCCGTGTCCGGAGGCCGCTGCTGGCCCTCGCGCTGGTCGCGCTCAGCGCAGCCGCAGGCGAAGCGCCGCCCGGGCCCGCGGCCGCCGAGGCGGTGACGCCACTGGATTGGCTGAGGAGCCTGCCCAGACCGACGTTCAGGGAAGGGCACACGTTGCCGCCCCTGACGCGCTGGGGCTGGGCCATGTCCTTCGATGTCGCGAAGGAACTTGCCGACAACTGGGGCTATGCGGTGGAGTTCGCCGGCTACGTCAGCGCGGCAGTCTCTGACGAGGCGCTGGCGAATCCAAAGGGGCGCAACGGCCAGTGCCTGGCCCTGGTGGCGGGCAACCCGCAGAGGTATAGGCTGGGTGTCCTGCTCGATCGGCAGTTCCCCAAGGAGATGCCGCCGGAGGCGTATCTCCGCGACGCTCAGGGCAGCTTCATCCAAGAGAAATCCGCACCGCGGAGCCTGAGCCCCGAGATGCCTGAAGAGTGCCTGAAGCAGGCCGCCCAGCTCAGCGCGGCGGGGCTGGCCAGCCTGCAGACCCGCTGTCCGATCGCCATCATCCAGAACGGCGGCGAGTATGGGCTGAATGTGCTGGGCTTCATCCAGACCTACTGGGAGAAGGACCCCGCCGTCGTCGCCGCCAAGGGCGATCGGACCTGGTACCAGTACATCTCGCGGCAGAAGGCTCGCGAACAGAAGGCCGTGGCCGATGCGGTCCGCGCCGCGACGCCCGATCGCCTGCTCTACGTCTTCTACACCTGCGGCGGCAACACGCACCGCCGCGGTACCATCGAGACGTTCCACGACGACTGGGCGTGGGACTATGCCGACATGCGCGCCTGCGCGGACACCGCGACCAACGAGTACTACTACCGCGACTTCAACTCGGGCTGGATCGGCAAGGACGATATGCTCAGCGCAGCCCTCGGCGCCAAGGGCTATGAACTGCGGTTCGCGATGAAGAACAGCTACGACTACGTGTGCGCCGGCTACAAGCAGGACGCCGCCGCGGCGCCCCCGGTGTGGGATCCCACGCAACCGGTCGAGAGCGAAGCCGAAGCGTTCGGCGATCTGCGCCTCTACGAGGGATTCCTCAAGTGCCTCTATACGGAAGGGATGGTCGGTGCGGTCGCCGGCTACTTCTCATACCCCAAGGGCGGATTCGACACCGCCTTCTCGCCGGGGAAGCCGCCGCAGTTCCTGATGCAGATGGTCATCCTGGGACGCGTGCATGCCCAGTTCTCGCATCTCGAGAGGTACCTGCGCGAGGGCGACCTCCTGCCCGGCCCGAACCGGCACGCCAAGGTCACGGACCAGCCGGCCTACGAGTTCCCGGCCGCCAGGCCGAACTGGCGTGTGCTGGCCCGCCGGATGCCAAGGGAACCCAAATGGCTGATCACCGCGTGGGCGGCCGACGGGGTGGAAGGGACGGCAACGGTGGAGATCCCTGAGCTGGGGTCCATCACGGTGCAGGCGCGAGCTACCGGCAGCGTCTACGAGGCCACGCTGGAGAACGGGAGACCCGCGCTCGCGCCGGCCGGCGGGGCGCCGCCGGCGCCGTAGGCGGTCCTGACCGGGGCCCGGGCGTCGGCCTTGCCCGTCGCCCGGAAGGACCTGCGCCGCAATGGCCCTCATCGGCTTCCCGGTGCGCTGGCATGGCCCCGGCGTGCGGCCATTGCCCAGGGCCGCCGCCGGCCGGCCCTGCGGGCGGAGGCCAGTCCGGCCACCTCCCCGGCGCTACGTCGGCACCACGTCCAGCACGATCATCCCGCGCGGCGGGACCTGAACGTGGATCAAGCGGCCGTCGGGGAGGACGGGACGGCCGGGGTAGTGACTGGCGATGCGGACCTCCCTGGCCTCCCGCTGCAGGTCGATACGGCCGAGAACGTAGATGTGGTCCTCGTTGCCGACCAGGAGGCGGATGGCGCCGTCCTCGGTCTCGATGGCCAGGAGGCGCAGGGCCGGGGAGTCGCTGACGACGCGGGGGGTCGGGGTGAGGTCGATGAGCAGGCGGGCGCAGGCCTCCAGGAAGGCCCCGCTTACAGCTCGGTAGTACATGCCATGGAGGTAGTTCGGTGGATCCGGCATGACCTCGGGAAGGGGGTTCTGCGGGATCGGCTCGAGGGGCGGTGCAGAGAGCGTCCGGCCAGGGCGGTAGACGCGGCAGGCGAGCTGGTCCGGGCCGGGCCCTTCGGCGAACGCCAGGTCCGCCGGCGGCAGGTCCACGCCCTGGCGGCCGATGAGCACCACCGGGCCATGGGCGTAGTCCAGCACGGCCTGCAGTTCCTCCGCCGGCAGCAACTCCGGTCGCGGCACCAGCAGGCAACCCCGGGCGGCCTGGAAGTGACGGCTGGGCACGACGACCTGCAGGGGTGCGCCGCGGGCCTGGAGCTCGGCGGCGATCCGCTGGCGCGAGAGGAGGCGGCACGCCAGGTAGTCGTCGAACTCGGGCTCCAGCGCCGCCTTGGACCAGAGCACGGTGGCGCCGAGGACGCGGCGGGGCCGGCTCTCGTAGGCGACGACCCAGTTCCGGCGCAGCCACGTCCACTGCGGGGCGGTGATCCCGTCGGCGAGGCAGACGAAGGGCCCGTTGGAGGCCCGTTGGAGACCGGTGTCGGTCTGTACGAACAGGTGCCCCAGCGTGTAGATCTCGCGCTCGCTGACGACGGGGGCATGGTTGAGCAGGTCCCAGCTCTCGGTGGTATCGCCGGTTCCATTGAGGCAGTGGAGAGGCATCTGCGGCAGGTAGGCCCGCAGGTGGGCCAGCATCAGGTTCAGCTCGAACCGCAGGTCGGCCCGAAAGCCGCCCTCGGCACCGATGGAGACCCCCGCGCCGACCGTCTCCACCAGGAAACGGTCCACGCCGGCGCGAGCCATGCGACGGTAGTCGATGCCATAGCGGTAGTAGGCCTCGAAGGGATCGCGGGTCCAGGCGCTGTTGTAGCAGACCTGGCGGCCGAGGGCATGCATGGCCCGGCAGATCTTGGCGAACAGGATCTCGAAACGCCGGGCGTAGAACCGGCACCACAGCGGGCGGTGGTGGTTCCAGACCCAGTCCGCGCGGGCTCGGACCTCGGCAGGGGTCAGGGCCTTGGCCGCGAGCGTGGGCGGCAGGGCCACTCCCATGAGCTCGGTGAACTGCGCGATCACGTCGTCGGAATAGTCGGCCATCCAAATGGGCTGGCGCGGACTGCTGTACCCATCCGCCGCGTGGTAGCCGTCGAAGCCGTAGTCGGTGACGATGGCCTGCAGTTGCGCCACCAGTTCGTCCTCGTAATACCGGCCGTCGCTGAAGCGCCGCAGGGGGTTGAGGCAACCGGCAGCGACGCCATCGCGGGTGAACTCCATCAGCTCAGGGTGCTGTTCGCACCAGGGGCTCCGGTAGAGCTGGCCGTCGATGTGGCTAATGTAGATGTTGAGGGTGGCGAAGAAGACCTTGATCCCGTGCGCCTGGAGGGCCTTGACCAGGCCTGCCAACTGCAGGTTCGTCCAGGCCTGGCGGGGCCGCTCGGCGTTGTAAGGCTTACCGCCATAGGAGCAGTAGTCCGGGGGGAAGACCACCTCGCGGTCCAGTCCGGCATGGGTATGGAGGAAATCCGGGGTGGCGATGAGCAACGACAGGCCTTCGGGGACGAAGCCGCAGTTGTCCAGGAAGGCCTGGACATGGTAGTCGGGATCGCGGTTGTCGAAGCCGATCAGCTCGATCCACATCCAGCGTTCGCAACTGGGCCTGGTGTCCATGCCTGACCTCGGTTGGGAGATGGCCGGGAAGCCTGCCCGCAACGGTCGTTCCACAGACCGTCGGCAGGGCCGTCGCCACGTCGTGCGAACCCTATCACGCACACGGCTGTCGGGCAAGGACCCGCGGCGGCCAGGGCTTTCAAGAAACCGGCTGCAGGCTCGCGATGGGGCCCCCGTAGGTCGCGGCTGCCACCCGCCCGCGTGCGGGCGAGACGCGACACCAGAGGGTGACGTCAAGGCTGCCGTCACCTACCCGCGCGGCCGGCGGGGTGCGGGCACGCGACCCCGCGGGCCGGGATCCTGTAACAGCCCTGCGCGGTGGCGGCGTGAGGTTGTGCGTCCGGCAAAGGCGTGGCACGTTGTGGGGGTGCTGCCCCGCGGGGCACGGTCACGTACGGCCGGAGACGCGATCGAGGTCGCCAAGGGAGGTCTTTCCATGCGCAGGTATCGTGTGGCGCAGGTGGGTGCGGGGAACCGCGGCATGGTCCACCTCAACGCCTTCCTGGCCCTGCAGGACCGTTTCGAGCTGGTGGCGGTCTGCGACCTGGATGAGAAGAAGATGTCCGAGCGCCTGGCCGGCAAGGCGATCCCGGCGACCTATACCCAGGCGGAGAGGATGCTGGCGGAGACCCGACCGGATGTGCTCTGCTTCGTCACCTGGCCCAGCGTGCGCCTGGAGATGGTCCAACTGGCGGCGCAGTACGGGGTCAGGGGCCTGGCCTTCGAGAAGCCCATGGCGACCTCGCTGCACGAAGCGGCCACGATCCGGGACCTCTGCCGCGAGCATGGCATCAAGGCCGTGGTCAGCCACCAGCAGAAGTACCTCACCTCCCTGCTACGGGTCCAGCGCACGGCGGCCTCCGGCGACCTGGGCCAGGTCACGCATATCGAGGCGCACTGCCAGGCGCACCTGTCGCAACTCGGGACCCACTACATGGACTACATTCTATGGGCCAACGGCGGGCACCGGGCCCGGTGGGTCGTCGGGCATGTCCATGGCCCCAGGATGCTCAGCGACAGCCATCCCTCGCCGGACTACATGCTGGGGTGCGTGGGTTTCGACAACGGCCTGCACGCCTCCATCCAGTGCGGCTACCTGGCCCCGTCCTACATGAACAAGGCCTCTTTCTGGGTCGACAACCGGCTGACCGTCTTCGGCACCCACGGGTACGCTTGGGGCGACACCGAAGGCCGCTTTGGCGCCTTCACCAGGGCCTCCGGCGGGGAGATCGTGACCGAGACGGGCCCTGGCTACGACCCGGCCAAGCCCTGCGCGGGCTGGGCCACCCAGGAGCGCAGCATGCTGCAGGTCGCCTACCTGCGCGACCTGGCAGACTGGCTCGACGACGACGAGAAGGTCCACCCGTGCAATGTCGACATCAGCTACCACGGGTACGAGATCCTCGAAGGCCTCTGCATCAGCGCCCTCGGCCACACCCGCGTCGACCTGCCGCTGGACCCGGAGGCCTGTGCCGATACCAACGAGCGCATGCGCCAAGTCCTGCCGGCCGTGCCGGCGCTGGGGTAGAGAGGGCCGAGGGGATCGCCCTCTGAGGCGGATCACGGCAGGGGGTAGACCAGGTCGATCCAGCAGGGATAGGTACTGGGCTCCTTGCCGTTGAGGTTGGCCGTACCGCCCCCTGTGGTGCGCGGGTCCCGGATGACCTTCCCGCCGTATTCCAGGGTGATCTGCGCGGCGACGAAGTCATCGTACGCCTTCCCGTCCGGCATCTGGGCACTGACGAACTCGATGCGGTTGAGCCGCCGCAGCAGGGCGGCGGGCACGGGGAGCTTCAGGACCTGGTCCGCAACGGCGTCGGCCGGGGTGGTCCCCACCACCTCGCCGTTGACCTTGATCACGTCGGCGGCGTTGACCTTGTTCAGTTTCATCGCCAGCGTCGCGGGGCCGGTGGCCGTGAACGGAGCCGCGAGACCGTTTCGCACCAGGCGGGGCTGTTTCTCGACGAAAGGCTCTCCGGCACCGTTCAGGGTCACGCTGAGATCGTGGATGCCATCGGCGAGGCCGGTGAGGTCGAGGGTAGCGCTGGCCGTGCGGTAGAATCCCTCCTGACCGAAGCCGGTGATCTCCTGGCTCGCGGACTCGATCTGGACCAGGGCGCTCCTGACCTCAGCGTTGGGGTCGAGGAACTGCACCTTCACCGGGGTCTTGCCGCCGATCCCGGACCAGTACCCCGGCGAGGCGATGGTCACCGGGTACTTCTCAGCCCAGTCGCCGAAAGCGCTGTCGAAGCCGCTCTCGGTGATCCGCACCAGGTGGAAGGCCTTGGCATCGGAAGGCGGCGTGGCGCCATGCCAGGCGTAGGAAGTGGCCCCACCGATGATCTCCGGGGCACCGGCGAAGGTGTTGCGCGTCACTGAGTGCCAGTGGCCGGACAACGACAGCACCACCTTCCGGCCGGCCAGGAGGGCCTCGAGTTCGGCTTTCTGGGGCAACGAAAAGAGCGGCTCGTGACACAACAGGACCAACCGGTCCGAGGCCGGCACCCGCCCCAGGTAGCCCCTCAGCCACTCGACGCAGACCGTGGGCATGCTGTAGACCAGCTTGCCGTCTTTCAGGTCGGTGCCGTCCAAGGCGACGAAGTGCACACCGGCATAGGTGAAGGCGTAGTGCGTGGGGCCGAACATCTCCTGATAGAGGCCCTTGCCTACACCGGGGGCATTGGCGTCAAACGCGTCCAGGTACCAGGAGACATGCTCGTGGTTGCCGGGCAGGTTGAACAGGGGCGCCTTGAGGGCGGCCACCTGCGCCCCGTAGGCCGCAAACAACCCGCGAGCCCGATCCACCGTGGCCTCCCCGGAATCGATGACCAGGTCACCGGTGTGCACCACGAACGCCAGCGGATAGGGCAGCGCGTTGACCGCCGCGGTGTAGCGGGCCATCTGGGCGGTGGTGTCGGTACGGATGTGCAGGTCCGTGCCCTGGACGAAGACGAAGGGGACCCGCTGTTCCTGTCGGGCCAGCGGGAAGTCGGCCGTCCCCGTCCCGGTCGCGACGTAGCGCCAGGGGGCCTGGCTTGGCCAGGTCTGGGGCAGGTTCTCGACGAAGACTACCTGCGGCCCGTCCAGCGCCACCAGCGCGTAGGTTCCGTCGGCAGCGGTCGTGGCGAACGTCTGGCCGTCGCTGACCAGTGCCCCCGGGCAGGGAGCGTCGGTGGCCTGCCAGGCGCCATCGGCGTTGCTGTCGACGAAGACACGACCCACGATGGTTCCACCGAGGCAGGGCAGCGCACACACCACGGCAAGAAGCCACGGACGACGCATCGAGGCACTCCCTTGCTTGTGCTTCCGGCAACCGGTCACGCGGCAGTGACGTCTGCCCGATTCGCGACACCATAGGTCCACGCCGGCGAAGGGCAAAGGGGACGCGCCACCGTTCGCGGTCGGTCGCGGCGGCGGGCCCCGCAGGCCGAGGAGGCCGCAGGAGCCACCCCACTCCCTCCGTGGCGCTGACCTTCCAGGTAGCCCTGCGCATCCCACCCGGGGCGCCCTGTGCGTCGGCCGGAAGCCCGGCGCCGGCGGATCTACTCCAGCAGCAGGCAGACGATCTCATTGCGGCTACGTACATAGAGTCGGGTACCCACCAGGGCAGGATGCGACCAGACCTCGGGAGAGAAAGCACCCTCGGCCGCGAAGACGCGCAACCGTTCGGGCTCGGTGGCGGCCTGGGGCCGGGCTGGGCAGAGCCATACCTCACCCGCCTGCGTGCTCACCAGCACGTGGCCATTGCCGCCGATGAGGCTGACATGCCCCCCGGCGTCCCGGGCGTCCCACTCCCACACCTGGCGCAGCCCATCGGCCGGGTCAAGACAACGCAGCGCGCCGGCGCTGAAGGCCCATATCCTGCCGTCCACCAGGATCGGGCTCACGGTGTCCGGGGCACAGTCGGGCTGACGCGCTGCCGGTTCGGGCCAGGGACTCGCCGCGGGCCCAAAGGCATAGAGACGCGTGCCGTTGTTCTCGGTAGCGGCCAACAGGAGGTCGCCCACGGCCAGGGGCGTCGGCACATGGTAGTCGCCGGGGGTCGCTGGGAGCAGTCGCCACAGGAGCCGGCCGGTCGCAGGGTCCCAGCCGCAGAGCGCCTTGGCATCGTGTCCCACGATCTGGCGCCGTCCGCCGAACTCTGCCGCGAGCAGGCTGCCGTAGCCGGGACCCACTCCCGGACTGCGCCAGAGCTCCTTGCCCGTATGGCGATCCAAGGCCACGAGACCGGCCTTCCCGGAGGCCGTCTGCACGATGATCCGGTCGCCTTCGAGCAGGGGCGTGCCGCAGAGCCCCCAGGTCGGCAAAGGCCCGCCGAAGCGCGTGACCAGGTCCACCCGCCAGCGCTCCCGCCCGTTGGCCAGGTCGACGCAGAGCAGGTTGCCCCGGGCGCTGAGCAGGTAGACGGTCTCTCCGGCGATGCGTGCGGTAGCTCGTGCGGAGCTGGTGAAGTCCATCGCGGGCGCTACCGGGTAGCTCACCGTCCAGCGTTCATCGCCGCTTCCGGCATCCAGGCAGCGCCAGACGTCCTCCATGAGGGACCCGGACTTGTCGGAGACGATCACCAGCCGCGCCGTGGCGGCCACCCCGCCGACCCCCTGGGCGCACAGGGGCCGCCGCCAGGCGAACCGGGCCGTGGGCGGGAGGTGCGTCGGAACCGCGTCGCAGAGGCCATCTCGGCGGCCGGAACCGCGCCAGTCCGTCCAGTCGGCCTCGGGGGAAGCCTGCCCCGGCAACACCTCGAAGCCATTCCGGGACTCCAGGCGCCGGCACAGGCGCTCGTCCTCGTGCACCGCCTGCAGGGCGGCAACCACAGGCACCAGGAACGCCCTGGGGAGCCGCTCGGTCGCAAAGAGGGCGATGAACGGGACCGGAGCCGTGCGCCCGATGACGCGGAGCTCGTCGCTGCCGACCGCATCGCAGCCCACCAGCAGGGGCAAGGCGTAGGCACTGACCACGGCGGCATCCGCCTCCCCGCGCAGCAGGGCGGCCACCGCGGCCCCCGGGGTGTCCCGCGTCGCGACCGGCTCTGGCGGTGGCAGGCCGAGGAGCCGCAGGGCGGCAAGGGCCGCTGCGTGGGTCTCGGCAGCGGCAGGCGGTCCGAAGAGGATCCGGCGGCCCTTGAGGTCCAGGAGGCTCCGGGCCATGTCGGCCTGGCGCACCGCGAATAGGCCCTGCTGCGTGGTCGCGCCGTCAGGACCCGTCAGCCAGGCCAGGAGCCGCAGCCGCTGGCCGGCGGCGGCGAAGGCGGTCTCGACCTGGGAGCGGCTGCCGGCGACGAGCTCCGGGAGGCCCCCAGCCGCGCCGGGGAGGGCCACGGCGGCAGGGTCGCTGAAGCTGGCCACCACCGCGCGGCGCAGGGATCGCTCGAGGTGCCGGGCCAGGGCGTGGTAGTCCCGTTGCGCATAGCCGGAAACGCAGGCACAGGCATTCTGGCGGGCCAGGGGATCGCAGACCCCCAGGCGCAGGGCCTCGGCGCCCCTGGCCGCCAGGGCAGCGCCGGCAAGACAGCAGGCGAACCACCATGGGCTTCGCCGAAGATTGCGTTTGGCCATGTTCCGACCCGGTCCCCGGGGGCTTGTGTCCATCGCCACCGGCGGTGGCGTGACCAACTCCGCTTGGTGAAGCAGCATCTGCACCGTTGGGGCAAGTTCCCGGCCAAGCCGGGAACGCCTGGAGGGCGGGTCCTCCGTAACCCGCCGCCGGGATGCGGAGACCCCGGCATCCAGACCGCTGGGAATTCTCGGCGGTTCGAGGCGGAGCTCCGTTGGCCTATGGCGATACGGCAGGCGCCGGCTCCGCCGCGGGGACCGCCGGAGGGGGCTCCTTCCGAGCGAGGACCCGGATCACGTTGCGGTCTGTGTCCAGCATGTAGACGCGGCTGGCATCCTGGTTCACCGCCAGGGTCACGCGGACGCAGCCGGTGATGCCTGGGACCCGACCGACGTACTCCAGGAAGGTGCCATCGGCCGTGTAGCGGCTGACGGCGCACTTGCCCGAGCCGGCGAGGTAGAGACTGCCGTCCGGCCCGAAGGCCAGGTTCTTGGGCTCACAGCAGCCATCGAAGCAGAACTCGGGCCCTTTCCCGGTGCGGCCGAAGCTGCCGAGGCTCTTTCCATCCCGGTCGTACTCGAGCACCTTGAACTCCGAGTTGGCGGCAACATAGAGCACGCCGTCCCGGGCCGTCATGTCGAGCTGGCCGCAACAGCCCCGCAGCCCCTTGACGACCGGAGTCGCGCCATCGAGACCGGGACCGAGGCGGTAGATGGTGTACCCCGTGCCGGTTCGGGCACACACGAAGACATCCTCGCCCATCGTCGCCGCCGACGTGGCAGCGGACTCGTACCTCGCCCTGGCGTCGGCGGCCTTGCCGCGGGACCCTGCACTCCCTCCGGAGGCCTGCGGCAGGTCGCCGGCGGCCAGCGGCTGACCAACGCCATCCAGGAGGGCTATCCTGCCGGCCCCGGCGACCACCACGCTCCCGTCGGCCCGACAGGAGATAGCCTGCGGCCAGAAGTCGAGCGGCCAAGTAGCCTTGAGGGCATTGTCCGGGCCGATGACACGGATGCAACGACCCTCCTCGTCGCAGGCCAGTAGGTCGCCCTCTTGGTTCAGGCAGAATGAACTCAGCACCAGTGCCTTAGCAGGTTCCTTATCAGCAAGTAGGCCGCCATCGACGTACGTCGCCTGAGCGTCCGCCGCCGCGACGTCCGCCTCGGCCGCAGGCGGCGTGAACACACGCCCGGCGCCGCCTGGGATGAAGTGCAGGACCAGCACCGCCAGCAGATAGGCCCAGGCCAGGCCCAGAAGGGTGCCAGTCCCGGATAGTGCCAGGCCCAACCAGGCCATTCCACGGCGCTCCTGGCTGCGTCGCAGATGCACGGTCCCCGTGACGACCCCCGCCACGCCCGGCAGGGTCCCCAGCAGCACGGGACTCAGCAGCACCGCGACAACGCCAAGCAGCAGGGCCGCCAAGGCTCCTGGGGCGCCGGCACGACGGGTGGGCAACGGCGGCGGGACTGGGGCGGGCGTGTCCATCGTAGCCTGGCCTCCCAGATCACTTCCCAGGGAACAGGACCATCAGCGAGTCGGCGAACAGCTTCATCCCCTGCACGACGATGCAGTCCAGGCGTGAGAGCCCGTGCCGGTAGTCCACGTAGACCGTGCTCTCGGGCTTGATGGCACCCCCTTCGCTGCGGCGACCGTGGCCGTACGGGCGCCGACCGTGACCACGCCGGCGTCGACGCGCACGCCCCAGTCCGCCGTCACCGAAACCTTGGCCGGCTCGCCGCACAGCAGGCAGGGCAACGCCGCCAGGGGAGAGACCCACAGGAGTGTCTTCACCGTCTTCCACATCCCTCATGCCACCAAAGCCTGGGACCCACCCGGGCCCGATCGAGGACGCGGCGCCCCGACAGGCGTCACCAGTGCCGCGCTACCTGGGAAGGTACCTGCGGTCGCGGAGTCCGCAACTCGGGCGGGGCCAGACGGTTCTCCACCCGGGGGGCCCTGGCGGGGCCGGAGGCCGTGCCCGTGCCCGAACTGCCAGCCGCCCTTCGGATGAGTGGGATCAGCATCGCGGTCCCCGCCGGAGCTGGGGCCCAAAGTCCCGCGCCTGCGGGAACAGGCCGCCCCGCGGACCGCGATCCGGGAATGCCCCCGCGGTGCCGCCGGGCGCATGTCAGCTCCGTAGGGCCGTCCCCCCAGGCCGTACGGTCCACCGCACAGGATAGGCTCGGACCGCCGGGTGCGCAAGCGCTGCGACCGTCGTGGTGGGGCCGTCCCGCCGGGGGCACACCCGGCGGCGACAGGTTCGTACTGACGCCTTTGGGCGTTCTCCCATGCCAGAAAGGGCTTCCGCCTCTGGCGGACCCGCCTCTGGCGGGGAAGCCCTCACGACAAGCCCCAGATGCCGGCGGTGCCGGGATACGCCAGTGCGCGACCCCCCGCAGCGGTGGCCAACGGGGAGGCCATGCACCCGCAACCCGCTTTGCGGGGGACGGCTACCCCTACGGAGTTGACCTGCGCCCGCTGCCGCGTTGCCGGTTGCAGGGGACTCTGTGCGCGATATCTTGCGGCGTGCGACGGAGGTATGTGCCGGGTGCCCCTGGGTTCCGGTTGTCCCTGTATGCCTCCGATGTCGAGCAAGGAGTGCTCCATGAACTTCCCCCGCGCGCTGGTTTGGGTCCGGTCTCTCCTTCTCTTCCTGGGGGTGGCTCTCGCGGCTCCTCTCCGAGGTTCTTCCTGGGGGCAGGCCTTTGTGTCGACGGGGTCATGGGGCAGCCCTGGGTCCGGAGAGAGCCAGTTCGCCACAGGGGCGTTCGGGTTGGCGCTGGACGCCGGGGGGAACGTCTACGTCGGCGACCACGGAAACGGACGGGTGCAGAAGTTCACCGCCGGGGGGGCCTTCCTGGGCTACGTGGGAGCGGGGTCGCTGAGCTACCCGCAGGGCGTGGCCGTGGACAACCTGGGTCGCGTCTACGTGGCCGACGTCCAGAACGCCCGCGTGGTACGCTTCCGCTGGGACACGAACCTGAGCCAGTACGTCGAGGACTACGTGCTCGCCGGCGGCATGGCCGCCCCGGTGGGGGTGGCCGTGGACGGCACGGGCCAGACCCTGTACGTCTCTGACTACACGGCGAAGCGCGTCAGGAAGCATGTCTGGGACGGCACTCAGTACGCGTACGCCCTCGGCCTGGGCCGCAACGGCGGCGATGGGACCGGCGGCAGCGGCCCGGGCGAGTTCGAGGGGGCCGCGCAGGTGAGTCTGGGGCTATCGGGGGACCTCTTCGTGGGCGACACCAACAACCACCGCATCCAGCGCTGGCATGCGGATGGCACCTTTGTTCGGTCCTACGGCAGTCTCGGTACCGGCCCGGGCGAGTTCCGCCGGCCCCATATGGCGATCGAGGATGCCGAGGGCAACCTGTTCATCAGCGACACCGGCAACCACCGGGTACAGAGACTCGACGCGGCGGGCAACGTCCTGGCCGTGATCGGGCGCAACGACGGCGACGGTACCGCCGGGGCCGGTTCCCTGGAGTTCAACGAGCCGCTGGGACTGGCCCTGGCCCCCAACGGGACTCTGTATGTGAGCGAGGTGAGCAACCTGCGCATCCAGGCGTTGCACCTCGGCGCCGTAAGGCTATCGGGAGTGGTGAGCGCCGCCAAGGCAGGGCTGGCTGGGGTCACGGTCTCGGCCCTCGGCCTGCCGGCCCAGACGACCACCGACGCCGGGGGAGCCTACTCGCTCACGGTCCCGGGCGGCTGGTCGGGACGGGTCAAGCCCTTCCTGGCAGGGAGCCTCTTCACGCCGCCGCAGCGCACGGTGACGGCCGTGGCTGCCGACACCGCCGGCATCGACTTCGTGGGCCGGACGGCGGTGGCGGGGTACCACACTTTCGTGCGGGCCTTCGCCTCGGCCGGCGCCGGCCCGGGCCAACTCAACCGGCCCTGGCACATCGCCCTGGACCCGGCGGGGAACGTCTACGTGGCCGACCAGAACAACAGCCGGGTCGTGAAGTTCTCCCCCGATGGCACGTTCCTCACGATGTGGGGCCGTAACGGTGGCGATGGCAGTGCCGGTAGCGGCGATGGCGAGTTCAACGTCGTGACCGGCATCGTCGTCGACCACGCGGGAGCGGTCTACGTGGGGGACTACTCCAACCACCGCATCCAGAAGTTCAGCGGCACGGGGACCTTCCTCGGCAAGTGGGGACGCAATGGCGGCAACGGCTCGGCCGGCAGCGGCCCCGGCGAGTTCAGCCAGCCCGCGGGCCTGGCGGTGGATGCCGCTGGGTGCATCTACGTCGGAGAGTTCGGCAACGGCCGCGTCCAGAAGTTCGACGGCGACGGCAACCTGCTGCACTCCTGGGCCACGGCGGCCGGTCACGCGGTGGCCGTCGACGGCGGAGGCAGGGTCTATCTCATGAACTACCAGGCCAACACCGTCTGGCAGTACACCTGGAGCAGCGCCGCCGGGACCTACCAGCAGACCGCAACCTGGCCGGTCGCAGGCAACCCCGGCGGCTTCTGCGTGGACGATGCCGGCACGCTCTACGTCGCCGAGACTTGGGGGTCCCGCGTGCGCCGCTTCTCCCCGGACGGCACGGAACTGACGCAGTGGGGCAGTGGCGGCAGTGGCAACGGCCAGTTCAACATCCCCTGCGGCGTGGTGGTCGGCAGCGACGGCATGGTCTATGTCTCCGACACGGGTAACAACCGTATCCAGCAGTTCGTCCGGACCGATGGGCCGCCGCGGACGGTCACCTTCCTGGCCGGGCCCGGCGGCGCCCTGGAGGGCCCGACGGTGCAAGTCCTCGAGCAGGGCACGGCCACGGCACCGGTCACGGCCGCTCCCGGCCCGGGGTCCCAGTTCTCTCGCTGGGTCCTGGACGGCGCCCTATTCAGCACCGACAATCCGCTGACCGTGGCCGGCGTCACGACGGACATGACAATCTGGGCCGAATTTGCCGACATCCTGCCGCCGGACCCGCCGACGGTCACCGCCGGCACCGGCCTGATCACCAGCGTCGTCATCGACGCCGTATCGAGCGAGGTGACGGCTTCGGGGTGGGACCTGCGGGCCGTCTACCTGGTCGATGGCAGCGGCCTCTCCGGGGAGCCTCCCGTGCATGCGCAGATCGCCTTTCCGGGAGGCACCTCGTGGCAGACCATGGACGGCTCCGGGACCGGCAGCGTGACCTTCGACCTGCAGAGGACTTGCGACCTGGCGCGCCTCCACGTCTGGAACCTGAACTTCTACGCACCCTACCATGGACGCGGCGCCCGCGAGGTGGCGATCCTCACCTCCCTGGACGCCGGCGACTGGACCCGCCAGGGCACCTCGACCTTCCCCATCGCCACCGGGGTCGATGGGGACCCCGGCTTCGACCTCGACGCCAGCGCCTGGGGCGAGGTCCGCTATGTCCGCTTCGACATTCTCAGCAACTTCGGCCTTGCTGACAACGCCGGCCTCGTTGGCCTCTCGGAGGTGCGCTTCTACAGGGAGCCCCAGCCCGGGCTGCCCACCTGGACGTGGACCTCCGCCGGTGAAGGCAGCGGCCTCTTCCGCATCAAGCTGGACGACCCCGACCTGACCCAGGGGGCCATCCTGACGACCATCCCCGAGTGGACCCCTGACGCACCCCTGGGCCATGGGCCGCACACGCTCTACGTGCAGGAATCCGATGCCGCGGGGGACTGGTCCGCCAGCGGGACCTGCACGATCGACGTCGTGCTGTCGCATACGGTCACCTACGCGACCGATGGGACCCCCGGAACGGGGCTGACCGGCGAAGCGAACCAGACGGTCGTCTACGGCGGCAGTGCGACTCCCGTCACCGCTGAAGCCGACGGCTGCCACCGGTTCGTGCGCTGGAGCGACGGCCGTACCGACAACCCGCGCACGGACACGAATGTTACCGCGGACATCGCCGTCACCGCCGAGTTCGCGCGCCGGGAATACACGCTCAGCTATGCGGCCGGAGCCGGCGGCCTAGTGAACGGCCCCACCCCGCAGACCGTTGACTGCGGTAACGATGGTGCGATGGTGAGCGCCGAGGCCGACCCAGGATACGCTTTCCTGAGGTGGAGCGACGGCCGCACCGACAACCCGCGCACCGACACCAACGTCACCGCGGACATCACCGTCACCGCCGAGTTCGTCATCGACGTCTACTTCGTGGTCTTCCAGGCGGATGCCAACGGGGCCCTCGACGGCGTCCCCCACCAGGGAGTCACCCCCGGGGGCAGTACCGACCCCGTCACCGCGGTACCCGCCTACGGCTTCGCCTTTCTGCAGTGGAGTGACGGCTCAACCGAGAACCCGCGTGTGGTCACGAACGTGACCGCGAACCTGACCCTCACCGCCCAGTTCGCGCCGGCAACGGCCGTGGCGCCCAACGGCCCGTTCCTGGCCGTGGTGAACAGGGCGGCGGCCGCGGCAGGCCAGGGCTGGTGGAATGTCAGCGGCGTCTATCACACGGCCGTCGCCGGGAGTGCGTTGGCCCTGACCATGGCCGAAGACACCAAGGGCAAGATCACCGGCCCCGCGGTGCTGCAGGTCAACACGGGCAAGGCCATCGTGCCCGTGAACATGCCCATCAAGGGCGCTGCCAGGGGTTCCGCCGGCGAACTGGTGGTGGCGCTCGCTCTGAAGGGCGCCGACAAGGCCAACGGCATCGCCGTGTCGCTGAAACTGACGCTGTACCTGGACGCGACCACGCGGCAGCTTTCCGGCCCGGTGACAGGGACGATCAGGACGCCTGCCGGGACCACCCCGGTGACGGACGTCGCCGTCCTCGATATCCCAGCCCCCATGGACGGCTCCTGGAGGCTCCAGTTCCAGCTCGCCCAGACCGGGACGGCAGTCACCGGCACGGCCATCCTGACGCTCGCCGACGGCTCGCCCTTTCATTCTATGGTAAAGGGCAAAGTGGACGGCCAGGCGGTGCTCGCCAGCCTGGCCGCGGACCCGACGGACCCCCTGGCCAAGGGCCTCAAGATCAAGGCCAGCCTCACCCCACTGCAAGGCGGCTGGGCCAGGCTGGAGGCCTTCTCGGCGAAGGGCTACGGCCAGACCCTGCTGTGGTAGGTGCGGGGGTTCGCCACCGCCGGCGGCAGCGATCCGGTCCCGCGCCTGCGGGACCTGCTCTTGCCCTCCAGAGAGGCGGCGCGGATCGATGGCCTGGAGGGCAAGCACAGTCCCGCGCCTGCGGGACGGCGCGCAGCCGTGTCCTGCGGCAGGCGCGATGGGCCTCCACCGCAACGGATCGCCGCGACGGAGCGCGCCTCCCACATTCCCGGGCCCTGCCCGGTGGAGATGCGGTGGGCCGCCACCGCGGGCGCTCGAGCCGAGCGCATCTCCAGGGCGCCGCGAGAGTGCCGTCGGCGGACCTGGTGGAGATGCGGTGGGCCTCCACCGCCGTGAGAGTCGCCGCGACGGAGCGCGCCTCCCACATTCCCGGGCTGTGCCCGGTGGAGATGCGGTGGGCCGCCACCGCCCTGAGAGTCGCCGCGCTCCGTCGCGGCGACCGACGGGATGCGGGTAGTCATCGCCGCCCACCGGCACTATGCTGGTGGTGGCCCGGTCCGGGCGGGTGGCGCCAGGCAGCGGTCCAGCGGGCGCGGAGGCGGCAGCGGGGCACGGAGGGGCAGCATCGTGGGCACAACGCGACAGGGGGTTCGGTCGCTCAGGGCATGGTGCCTGTGCGCCGCCGCCCTCATGGCCTTCGCCGACACGCCGCTAGCCGTTGCCGGCGAGGCGGTGACGCCAGCGGGACTCGTCGGGCACTGGGCCTTCGACGAGGGCACCGGCGACCTGGCCGGCGACCGTTCGGACCTTGGTAACGACGCCAACCTGCACGGCGTGGAGTGGGTCCGGGGCGGGTTCGGTACGGCGCTGCGCTTCAAGGGGACCGATTCGTATGCCTCCATCCCGATGCCCGGCGGGCTGGACGGAGCCGATGAACTCACCGTGGAAGCCTGGGTCCTGTGGCACGAAGGAGCACGGTATCCGAACCTGATCACGGGGGGACCGTGGAGCCCCGGGGGCTTCCTGTTCTTCGTGGCCGACAGGGTCTGTGCCTTCCGCCTGGGCCGGCCCGATGTCAGCGCCGGCGAGTTGGGGAAGGAGTGGTCTGAAGCGTGGGCTCTGTTCCTGAGCCCGTTCGAGGTCGGCCGGTGGTACCACCTGGCGGCCACGTTCAGGCGGCCCGACATCGTGACCTACGTCAACGGCACCGCCGTCAGCTCGGCCACGTGGGATTACCCGGTCGGGTGCCGTGGCGAGTTGCTGCTCGGGTGCTGGTACCCCCAGCAGGCCTGCCACAACGGCCTGATCGACGAGGTGCGCGTCTACACCCGGTCCCTGACGGCCGGGGAGGTCCAGGCCAGCTACGCGTCAGAGGCGCCGCGGCGGACTGGCCCGGGCCAGGCAGTCTACGAGGCGATCCCGCAGACCCCGCAGGAAGGAGCAGTCCCCATGGCAACGATCGAGAATCAGACCGCACGGCTGGAGATCGACGCGCGCGGTCGCTGCACGGCTCTGGTCGACAAGCCTAGCGGCCGGAACCTGCTGGCGGCAGTGCTGCCCATGGCGACGCTCCGGGGCCCTGGCCGGAACGCCAGCGCGAAGAGTTGCTCATTCGCCGACGGCCGCCTCCGCTTCGGCTTCGGCAAGGGCAAAGAGACGGTGGTGGTCGGGGTGACCGCCAAGGACGCCTACTTCACCTTCGAGGTGGTCGCCATCGAGGGCGATGGCGTGCAGTCTGTGACCTTCCTGGTGCTGCCGATCGAGAAGGGCACCTTCAGTTCGTCCACCTCGGGTGCGACCGTAGGCGAGGACTGGGGCGTGTGCCTGCGCGAGTTGAACCTGCAGACGGAGGTCAGCCTTGCCGGCACCCCGCCGGCGGCGCGGGCCACGTGCCTGGCCGAGTATGGGCTCGTGGGCGCCAAGGCGGCGCTGGTGGTGGCGCCGCCCGAGCTCCTGCGGCCGGCATTGCAGGCCATGGTCAAGACCGAGGGCTTGCCCCAGTCGGCGCTGGGGGGTCCCTGGGCCCTGGACGCCGAGGGCACCCGGGGCTCTTACCTGTTCGCGCACCCGTCCGAGAAGGACGCCGACCGCTGGATCGAGTTCGGTCGGCGCGGCGGCTTCGCGTGTATGCACTACGACGGCTGGTACGCGTCGTTGGGGCACTACGAGCCAGCGCCTGGGCTGTTCCCCAATGGCCTTGCGGGCATGAAGGAGATGGTGCGCAAGGTCCATGCCGCCGGGATGAAGGCAGGCATGCACACCCTGACCGGCTGCATCCAGCCGGACGACTCCTGGGTCACCCCGGTGCCCGACCCGCGTCTGGCCGCGGACGCATCCTACCGCCTGGCGGCGGACATGGACGAGCGGTCGGACGCGGTCCTGACGCTGGAGAAGCCCGGGCAGCACGACATCATCTGGAGCTATGCCGGCAGCGGCAACGCCATCCGCATGGGCAAGGAGATCATCCAGTACGCCGCCATCTCCTTCGAGCCGCCGTATGGCTTCCTGAAGTGCACCCGTGGCGCCTTCGGCACCCGGCCGCAGAGCCACGCCAAGGGCGCCGCCGTCGACCACCTGCGCCAGGTCTACATCGCCTTCTACCCCGACGAGAAGACGACCCTGGTCGGGGAGGTAGCCGACGCGATCGCACGGGTCGCCAACGAGTGCGAGTTCGACCAGATCTACATGGATGGCTCCGAGGGTATGGGCGACCGGCACGCCGTCCAGACCATGCGTAACGCCATCTACACGCGGCTGAAACGGCCGACCGTCGTGGAAGCCAGCGAGTGGGGGCACTGGAGCTGGTATTACCATTCGCGCATCGGCGCCTGGGACCACGCGACCTGGGGCTGGAAGCGCTTTGTCGACATGCACTGTGCCGACATTGCCGGCTACCGCCAGGGGGCACTGCTGCAGGCACAGCTCGGCTGGTGGGTAGTGCTCGGGGCCAGTCCGGGGAACCGTGCCGAGACCCCGGACGAGATGGAGTACTTCTGCTGCAAGAACCTGGCCTACGACGCGCCCTCCTCCACGCAGGTTCCCGGCTCGCTGTCGGCGCCGGCAAACGTGCGCCTGTTGGAGTACATCACCCTGGCCGGCTGGTACGAGCGGCTGCGACTGGCCAACTACTTCTCCGAAGCGTTGCGGGAGCAACTCCGGCAGCCGGGGGCAGACTTCCATCTGGTCCAGGCCGAGGACGGCGAGTGGCAGCTCCTGCCCACGGACTACCGGGTACACAAGGTCACCGGCCTGGGGAACGGCTCGGCGGCATGGACAGTCACCAACCGCTTTGCCACGCAGCCCGCCCGTCTGCGGATCGAGGCCCTCTACGGCGTGACCCCCTACGAGAGTCCGGATGCAGTCACCCTTGCGGACCCCGCCGCACCGGAGGTCTTCACGGTGACGCGGAGTGCCAGCGACGTGACGCAGCAACTGACGCGCTCGACCGCCCACGTCAAGGTGGGGGACGCAAGCCTGTGCTTCACCGCCACGAGCCGGCGCGGCACCCGCAAGGGGGCATGGGCCCATGCCGGCATGCGCTTCGAGGCGCCCTACCGGGACCTCGGCCAAGGCGACGCCCTGGGCGTCTGGGTGCACGGCGACGGCAAGGGCGAAGTGCTCAACCTGCAGTTGGTGACGCCGCGCGAGTACATGCACGCCTACGCTGAGCACTATGTGATCATCGACTTCACCGGCTGGCGTTACGTCGAGATGCCGCTGCGCGAGCGGGACGCGGCCGCCTACCACGACTACGAGTGGCCGTATTTTAGCCAGCACGGCATCTTCCGGACCCACCTGGATCGGCACCACGTGGGCGAGGTCAACCTGTACCTGAACCACCTGCCGCCCGGCGACACGGCGACGGTCTACCTCAGCCCGGTCCGGGTCCTGCGCACGAGCCGGATCCAGACCGGCAACCCGGTCCTCGAGCTGAACGGCGAGGCCCTGCGCCTGCCCACAACGCTCCGCAGCGGCGACTATATCGAGCTGCATGCGCCGGACGACTGCCGGGTCTACGACGAGAGCGGGGCGCTGCTGGAACGGCTCGCCCTGACAGCGCCGCTGCCGGCCTGCAGGGCTGGCGAGAACCAGGTCCGCTTCTCGTGTGACGCGACCGCCGGCTCCAGCGCCCGGGCGGAGGTCACGCTGATCATGGCTGGGGACGCGCTGCGCGGGCGTACTCTGCCAGCGCAGGTCAACTGGGGTATGCTGCGCCAGGAGTATGGCCTGCCACGCACCCTGACCGGTGCGGACGGAGGCGAGCAGCAGTGGGAGGTGGTCTGCCGGAAGGAGGCACGGTCCGCGACGCTTGGGCTCGAACTCGAGGTGCTTCAAGTCGGGGCCTCGGAGGCGCCGTACAGCAGCCCGGAGGCCCTGACTTTCGAGGGCTTCGACGACCTGAGTTCCTTCGCCGCCTCACCCGAGAACCGGTTCGAGCAGTTCGTCTACGATGCGCAGCACAAGGGCGTCCCCGCCAAGCCGGGCGTTACCCAGGACCTCGAACGCAGCACGGCCCCCGTGAAGATCGGCCCCGCCAGCGCCCGCTACACGGCCACCAGCACCCTCGCCGACAACAGCGGCTGGTCGGCGTGCGGGCGACGCTACCTGCAGCCGCTGGACCTGTCCAGGTTCCAGGGCATCGGTTTCTGGCTCCATGGGGATGGCAAAGGCGAGGCCTTCAAGCTGCAACTCCGTGACCGGGCGGGCGGCTGGTTCGACATCGTCACGGCAGTGGACTTCACGGGCTGGCGCTACGTCCAGTTCGATTTGGCCGGTGCGGACGGGCTTGATCGGGCTGCCGTCGAGTACCTGCTCATCTACTACAATGGTATTCCGGCCGGGCAGACGGTCTCATGCTGCGTCGATGCGGTGCGTGCGCTGCCGGTTGTGGAAGGTCTGCGTGACCCGGAAGTGAGTGTCGGCGGGGACCGCCTGGTTCTCCCCGTAGCCCTATCCGTCGGGGACAGGCTGGTGTATGACGGCACCGGCGCGGCTCGTGTCTATCGCCGTGGCGCGGGTGCCCCGGAGACGGTCGAGCCGCGGGGCGCGCCGCTGGGCCTGGCGCCGGGCAGGAACCCCGCGCGGTTCGCCTTTGGCGCCGGGCTTCCGCCGGACTACCGCGTGGCCGTGTCACTGGTCAAGCACTACGAGTGAGCGCTTACGCACAGAACACGCAGGTTCCGCAGGACGTGCTCTGCGGTGGGGCGCGCTTACTCCTCGACCTCGATATCGACTTTCGGGCGGTTCTTGCGGCCGGCCCGGAGGGTCTGGATGATGTCGAGGATCTGCTCGCGGTAACCGCCGAACCAGACCAAGGCCAGAAAACCCAAGCCCGTGACGGCGCCGGGGATCGCGATCTGCAGGGCCAGCTTAGCCTTGTAGACCGTCGCCGGGGCGTCCACCGGGATGCCCCCGAGGATGGGTAGGCAGGCCCAGCGCCGGGTGGCATAGGCCAGCCCGGTGCACGCCAGCAGCAACAGAACCATCTTGCCAACGAAGAGCGGGAAGGCCGCCCCGGGGAAGAGACCCGTCTTCTGGCGCAGGATAAGCAGCAGGATGCCGTTCTTGAAGACGCGGCTGAGCGGGTAGACAAAGGCGACTCCTGCCAGCAGGTAGGCGGAGTCCTTCGGCAGTCCGGCCAGTGCCAGAACGGCGAGACAGAGGATCTGGAAGCCTGTGGCGGCGAGGCCCCAGAGCGTCGGCCACCACATGCTCTGGATCGAGAACAGCCCCGGCAGCAGCACGCTCTCCAGCACCACGAAGGTGAAGCCCAGCGAGATCATCCGGATGGCCAGGGCCCCCTTGGCGCACAGGGCGTAGTCGCTCTGTACCCAGTGGCCCTTGATGAACAGCAGCGCCATCATCTCGGGAGCCAGCACCAGCATCATGGCGGTCACCGGGACCGAAAGCAGCCAGAGCGTCTCCACGGTCCCTTCCATGGTCCGGCGGTGCGTCTCGGCGCCATGCGAGTGCAGGATGGCGGCCAGGTGCGGCAGCAGGACCATGCTGATGATCTGGCCGAGGAAGGCCTTGGGCAGGTTGGTGAGCTGCCGGGCGTACTCGACGCCGACATAGCCCACCTTGTCCAGGGCCGTCTGCAGCCAGTGCGTCCCGTAGTCACGGATGAGGGCGCCGGCGATCCCGATCATCAACGGCACGGCCAGCAGCCCGGCCCGCCGGCCCCAGGTACTCGTCCAGTGCCCCAGCCCGGCGTGAGGGAACAGCCAGCCGAAGGTGCGGCGCATGCCGTAGGCGGTCACCGCCAGTTGTACCAGACAGCCTAGCGAGTAGGCCACCCCGATGATGCTATCGCGGACTCCGAACGCCTTGGCGGCCACGACAATGCCGACACCCCAGGCGATCTTCTGCAGGGCTTCGGCCCCGTGCGGGTAGGCGAAGCGCTTCTCCCCATGGAAGAAGATCAGGTACATCTCCGCCAGCAGAAGAAACAGGATGCCCGGCCCCATCATCCGCATCATGATGACACTGGCGTCGTGCTGTTCGGCAGTGAACTCCGGGGCCATGATGCGGACCGTGGGGTCCGGCCACAGCCAGATGACCCCGAAGATCACGAAGGCCACCAGGATGCCGATCTCCAGCACCCCCTGGGCAAACACCACCGCCGCCTGGGGCCCCTCTTCCTTCTTGATCTGGTTGTAGAGCGGGATGAACGCCGGCCGGAAGAGGTTCAGCACCGACGGATAGACGAAGACCATGATCAACTGCCGGAACAGGAAGGCGTAGCCAGACACGATCGGATCATCGGCCCGCCAGGTGTGGGCAATGGCGACGGTGACGATCAGGCTGCCGAACCGCAGGAAGATGCCGCAGATCCCGACAACCACCAGCGAGGTCAGGATCTGCCGTAAGGGTGAATCGCTGTGTTGGCCAGGTTCAGCCGCCGGGGCTTGTCCACTGTCGCTCATCACGGTCCTTCCCGATTACCCGCACGCGCCCACGCGGACCCGGACACTGCTCATGAGACGCGCCAGGGCGGGGCGCTATTGGGCCAAGATCGGGAGACAGCCCGAGCCGTTCTTCCCGTGACCGGAGCGCGGCACCGGCCTGTTCGTAGTCGAGGCTTCAGCCGGTCGCCATTCCCCCTGAGAGGGGTACTCCTGACCCCCATCGCCAGGAGTCCCGGCTTCAGCCGGCCCGGGACCCCATTCCGCCTGCGGGCGGCATCCCTGGCGACGGGCAACTCAGCGACGCCGCACGCCTGGGAGGAACGCCCAACGCAGAACCCGGGACCCCAAACCCGAAGCGACGAGTACAGACGCCGAACCCAGGACTCCGAACCTCCTCACCCGATCTCCACCACCGTGTTCTTCCGGTGTGCGATGTAGGCGTTCTCGAGGAGCTCGGTGAGGGCGATGCCATCGTCCAGGCCGAACGGGATGGGCGTGCCCTTGGTGCAGGCATCGAGGAACAGGGTCATGGGGGCCGGCAGTGCCGGCGGCATGCGGTTGGGTGCGATGAAGCCGTTGTAGAAGTCTCCGATCTTCTTGCAGGCCAGTTTCACCTCGCTGCCGTTGGCGAGGAAGGTGCCGTCGGTGCCATAGACCTCGAAGGCGCCCGGCGTGCTGAAGGAGACGAAGCTGGTCTCGATCACCGCCACCGCCCGGTTGCGGAACTCGATGACGTTCACGGCGTTGTCCTCGACCGGCTTGCCGGTGAGGGTGTTATACATGGAACTGATGCGGGCAGGCTTGCCGAGCAGGTAGCTCGCCGTATACATGGGATGGCAGCCCAGGTCCATCATGGCGCCGCCGCCGGCGGTCGTCTCATCGTACCAGTAGCCAGGCAGCCAGTTCCCCGACGAGCCGTTGTGCCCATTGCGCAGGCGGACGAGGCTGATCTGGCCGAGGACCCCATCGTCGATCAGCTTCTTGGCGAACAGGGTTACCGGCGAGGTCCGCTGGGGCATGGCGATGAGGAACTTCACTCCCGCCTGACGCACGGCGCTGGCGATCTGCCGGCACTCCGCCACCGTGGGGGCCATGGCCTTCTCGGTGAAGATGTGTTTGCCGGCCTTGGCCGCGGCGACCATGACCTCCGCGTGCAGGCTGGTAGGCGCGTCCACCACGACCGCGTCTACATCGGTGCGGGCCAGGAGCTTGCCGAGATCCGCCTCGAAGGCGACGCCGAGGGCCTTGGCCCAGTCCGCCCCGCGGACGGGCTGTTCGTCCCACACCGCCGTGATCGTGGCGCCATAGTCGCGCACCTGCTTCGCATACCCATCCGCATGCACGTGCCACTTGCTGAGCATCGCGACGTTGAGCATGTCCGGTCTCCTGTCAGGGCGTTCTCGTGTGAGCCTCCGCGGGTCTCCGCCTACCCGAGGCTGCTACGCTACGCCAACCCAGACTGAACTGCAAGCGCTGCCGCGGCAAGCCCAGGGCGGCTCCAAGAAACGGCTGCCAGCCTTGCGACGGGGCCCCCGGTAGGTCGCGGCTGCCATCGGCCCGCGTGCGGGGCAGACGCGACTCCAGAGAACGACGCCAAGG
>Ga0172371_10001880_pt1 | contig 33386 bp, 29 predicted proteins | sample Lak12m_FD_114543 | JGI IMG/M metagenome (GOLD analysis project Ga0172371, IMG submission 114543) | Freshwater microbial communities from Kabuno Bay, South-Kivu, Congo - kab_022012_12m | ecosystem: Environmental > Aquatic > Freshwater > Lake | place: Democratic Republic of the Congo: South-Kivu...
CGGCGTGCATTGCTTTTCGGTTTGGTATTGGGAGCGCAATTCGCTTTGGATCCTCGGATCGGGTATGTCAACGTTGTTGGCCTTGTAGTGATTACCCTATTGTCGTTATCCCGGATAACGGGTATTATACGGTTTTTTCTGTGGGGGAGTACCGCTGTTATTACTGTCGTATTGGTCAATGCCTATTGGATATTGCCGCTCCTGTTGCTGCGGCTCAATCCGCTTCAGGGGCTTGGTAGCGCATTCACAACCGTAGGGGCACTTAAGTTTTTTAGCTTCGCGGATTTTTCCCATGCGATTTCCCTTCTTCATCCCAACTGGCCGGAGAATATATTCGGTAAGACGTATTTTCTTCAGTCGGAATTTCTTGTACTGCCCGTTATCGCGTTTGCGGGACTACTGCTTCGTTCCGGACGGAAACGTACACCGGACACCGTATTGCAGCTTGCTGCATTGGGGCTTACCGGCGCGTTTTTTGCAAAAGGGGCGCAAGCCCCGTTTGGCGGTATCTACGTCTGGATGTTTGAGCATGTTCCCGGTTTTGTGATGTTTCGCGATCCGACGAAGTTCTATGTGCTTACCACGCTGGCATACGGACTGCTCATCCCCTGGACGCTGGATGCCGTAGCTGACCGGACGGAGAAACGGAAGCTCCATGTCGCACCGGCACTTGCCGTCCTGTTTGTTGTGTTTTGGTTTACAACAATTCGTCAGGCTGTAGCAGGGCAAATAAACGGAACATTCGCAAGCCGGACAGTACCTGCGGTATACGAGTCGTGGGCCAGACGCTTGACGGAAGATACCCAGTACTGGCGCACGTTGTGGGTTCCAAGGCAAAGCAGGTTTACGTATACGTCAGAGCTACACCCTTCAATAGAAGCAGAACCTTTGTTGTCGGCCACGGATGCAGCAAGTATTACTGACGTATTTAACAGACCCAATACACAAGAGCGACTTGCACAGTTTGCCATACGGTATGTTGTTGTCGGGTATGATCCGTACGGGGAACTGTTTGTTGTTGACCGCACGTACAGCCCCGAGAAGCGCGCCTCAATAGAACAGGCGCTGGATAAGGTATCGTGGCTGAGGAAAGTACAGGAGGGCGAACTTACGGTATATGAGACGCCCGGGTACAGGAGTCATTTTTGGACTGATAGGGAGAACGGGTCGGTGCAAGCTACAATGTTTTCCGGAGATACCTACAGCATTTCCGTTGTGGGGACAGGTGGTCCGGGCAGGCTTATGTTTTCGGAAAACTACAGTCAGGGATGGCAGATGGTTGTTGACGGCGTGGCCGTTCCGGCGCAGGAGGGTCCGCATCATACGATGATGTTTCCCATTCGGCAGGGTTCTTTTACGGCGACTGTGGAATTCGCCCCGCGTCATATGTATACGGCGGCCCGGTACGTGACGATTGCAGGGCTGGTCGTTATTGCCGGTTTTCTCATGCTACAATCACCACGCCGAAACAAGAAACGCGGACAAGTGACCTAAAGAGTATCCCATTTCATGAAAAAAAACGTATTCCCGTCAACAGTGCTTATCGCGACATTTTCTCCCTGGAAGAAGGGGAAGCGGCTGCCGATAAACGGCAATGTGGAACCGATGCTGGATTATTTTGTTCCCCGCACTACACGGACGGTTCTCGTTGACCAGGTATATCCGGGCAGCGATGTCGTATTGCCAAGGATAGAAGTGTATCAGGAAGGGAAAGCGCAGCCTGTAAAGATGCCGTCACTATTGGTTAGGTGGCTTGTTCCGTTATTGCGTTTGGTAAATACGGGAGGCACGCATGTTTCGTTTAAGGTGCGTGATTTTCTTTCCGTAGTCGATTGGGGATTGCGGGACTCAACCGTATTTGATCTGTTTATCGGATTTGAGGCAATCAATGCCCTTGCCGGGGTATTGCTTCGTACGATAGGGAGGGTAAAGCGTGTTGTCTATTACGTATCGGACTATTCCCCTGACCGGTATAAAGCGGGATGGTTTAACGCGTTATATCTCTGGCTGGACCGTCAGGCGGCAATGCGTGCGGATGTTATTTGGGACGTGTCACCCGCGATGCAGCCGGCGCGTGTGAAAGCCGGTCTGAATGCGGAAAAGTCTGCGCCGGTAAACATTGTTCCCAACGCGTTGTATCCCAAGCAGATCAGGTCTCTGCCTGTTCATACACGCAAGAAACATACGCTGGTATTCATGGGCACGCTCGGGGTTGAGAACGGGCCCGATACGGCAATTGCCGCAATGCCCCATATCCGTAGACGCGTTGGCGATGCGGTACTGCATATCGTCGGTGGCGGGCAGGATGAGCAACGACTAAAACATCTCGCACGTTCCCTGCATGTTACGGATGCGGTTGTTTTTCATGGGTTTGTTGCAGACCGGGAAAAGGTGTCTGCAACCATCCGGCAATTTCAGGTTGCGGTAGCACCATACGTATATATAAAAGGATCTGCCCGGCTTTATGGTGATGCCACAAAGATTCGTGCATATATGGCGGCGGGTTTGCCGACCATTACCACCCGGGTTCCTCCGCTTGGTGTGGTGATTGCCGAAAAAGGCGCGGGTATCATTACTGGTGATACGCCGAAAGCACTGGCTGATGCTGTGGTTGCATTATTCCGTGACGAAAAACGGTATGCGGCTATGTGCCGTGCGGCAATACGGTTTGCCAGAAATAATACATGGGAGAAAGAATATCAGAAGGCGATGAAGCACCTGTATAAATGAGCGGTTCTATTTCCGCTCAAATACTGCGGCAATCATATTACCGTGGATAAATTCACGGGCGATTTCCATCCTGCAAAGGAGTGCGCTTAACCAGGAAAAAGGAGCAAGAAACGAGAGTGTGTTAAATGTACGAAACGCGACAAGGTGCAAATCAGCCTGTTTGAAAATATTCACCAATTTTTTTTTAGAGTATTTTGCCACATGCTGGTGACTCTGGAATTTGGGCACCAAGGCTGATTTATCTAAAAGTGACTCTAACAGCACCCAGGCACTGTGATAGTTTGGTGTGATGATACATACTCTCCCTTTTTTTCGGATAAGCTGGTGGATGCTCTTTGCTACCTGTAACGCATCGTGCTCCGGGATGTGTTCGATGACATCCACGGAAATAACCATGTCAAATGGTGCATGGCGCTCTGCCTTTGAGAGATCACGTATATCTGTCTGCAGAAGCATAACATTATCCTGCTTTGCTTGCTTGAGTTTATCCCTGAGGAATGCAAGCGGTTCATCATTGTAATCAACACCGACGATTTTCTTTAGCTTTCCGGCATAGGTAAGTTCGAAATTGCCGGATCCGGTTCCCAAATCCAGCACGGAAGAGTCTTCTGTTAATTTCAGAAGTGTTTCCAGGACCAAGAGTTTATTTTTGTGCCAGTTTGCCTGGAGGAAATTTTTGCTTCGAATTGCACGGTACTGATAATCAGCAGGTATTCCTAATTGTTTTTCAACTATGGTTTGTTTGGGTGTAAGTTTGCGGCGCATGGATAAGCAAGATGGTTATATATGTAGAGGTATGTTATTGCGTCCCGTTTAAGGATATCACAGTTTGTACTGTGATTGTGCACATACAAATGTCTGTTTCAGTCCTTTATCAAATGGTACTGACGGCACAAAGCCGATATCATGTTTAATTTTTTCCATATTCGCTTCCATGAACCGTTGATCTCCCGGCCGCTCGTTTTTATAAATGATCGGATAAGAGGATGGGTTTTTTCCTGCTGCCGCAATAACTGTTCTAACTATTTCATTTACACTGATCTGTCCGCCGAAGCCCAGGTTGTATACGTTGCCGAACGCCTGGCTTTCAGGTATTGCTTTTATCCAGGCATCAACGACATCGTCGATATAGATAAAGTCACGTGTCTGTTTTCCGTCACCAAAAATTGTGACGGGCTCATTGCGTAGAACGTTGCCGATAAAAATTGCCAGTGCCCCCTGATACGGATTAGTCAGGCTTTGTCTGGGTCCGTAGACATTAAACATGCGAAACGACGTGACGTGGAAATCATGATGCAGGTCATTACGAAGCGCTGTTGCATGAACAAACCGCTCGGCGGCGTATTTGGAAATGCCATAGTAGGAAACCGGTCGGCACACACTCGTCTCTAATACGGGCAACGTATGCTGAAGGCCGTATACCGTCATGGATGACGCATACAAAAACCGCGTAACCCCTGCTTCAAGCGCACCTAATACGACATTGATCGTTCCTTTGAAATTGACGTCAACGTCAAAGTGAGGATCGGAAAACGAGTTGATGTTTGAGGCCTGCCCGGCAATATGAAATACGGCCTGTGGGCGGATTTTTTTGATCAAGGAGATGATATTTTTCTGCTTGCGTATATCCTCGACATGAAGGGTAGCGTCTTTGGGAACAAACGCACGTTCTCCGGTTGCCAGGTTATCGATAATATGTACCTTGTATTCAGAACTAAGGCGTTCGGCCATGTGTGACCCGATAAATCCAGCTCCTCCGGTTACAAGTGCTGTTTGCATGATGATTACTGTAACATAAAATTACGTCATTCTGAAGAGTTTATTGAAGAGCTGTCACAAGAGGCTTGGCAAAGACTTCATCAGTATGGATTTTCGACGTTATAAATTAATAGGCTATGCTACAATATGCGTATGAATGACGGTAAGACTGTTGTTATCACCGGCGGTGCCGGATTTATCGGAAGCCATCTGGTAGATGCACTGCTTTTGCAAAAGTATCGGGTATTTGCTATAGACAATCTTCTGACCGGAAGCGAAACCAATCTGAAAGAAGCGAAAAAAAACAGGAATTTTACTTTTATCAAGTGCGATGTGTCGGTTGAAATTCCGGTCGTTGGGAAGATTGACTTCCTGTATCATCTTGCCTCTCCGGCATCAGTTCCGGACTATCAGCAGTATCCGGAGGAAACAGCTCTCGTCAATGCTACCGGTACGCGGGAAGCGCTGAAAGCGGCAAAAGCCCATAAGGCGAAGTTTCTTTTTTCTTCTACATCCGAAGTATATGGCGACCCCCAGAAGCACCCGCAGAAAGAGACATATTGGGGCAATGTGAACCCGAATGGCATACGTGCCTGTTACGATGAATCCAAACGGTTCGGTGAGATGATGACAATGCTATACGTGAGAAAGCATGGAGTAAACGGGAGAATCGCGCGCATTTTTAATACATACGGCCCACGCATGCGCCCGGATGACGGCAGGGTAATTTCTAATTTTATTACCCAGGCAATATCCGGAAAACCGATCACTGTCTACGGAAACGGTAAGCAAACCCGGTCGTTTTGTTATGTCAGCGATATGGTGGAGGGCTTGCTGCTTCTCATGGAAACGGAAAATACAAAAGGAGAAGTCGTCAATCTCGGAAATCCGGAAGAATACAGCATGCAGAAGCTTGCGGAAAAAATCAAAACAATGACGGGATCGGATTCAGAAATCGTCAGTATGGCTCTTCCGCAGGATGATCCGTCGCGAAGAAAACCTGATATCGGAAAAGCCAAAAAGCTATTCGGCTGGGAACCGAGCATCGGGCTGAATAACGGTTTATCCCGTACGATTGAATACTATACGCACATGGTAATGTAGTATAATGCGATACGCGCTGATATTCTGAATGTATTTACTATGTCATCAAGTACCGGGAGAGCTTTATCATGAGAAATTAGATCTTATCTAATATCTAGGCCGTACGGATTGAGTATAGAAACGCCATCAACTGATTTGAGTGGATCGTGTAGTACGGTATTTAAGGAGAACCGATTGCAAATTTGTGTTACCCCGAAGCGCAGCAAACAGAACAAAGGCACATAGGAATCGGGCACTTCTATTTGCTGATAAATACGAATTATATTAGGAAATACTTCGCTATATGAAAGTGCAGGATCTGATCTTTTTTTTGGTTTATATCGGCCTTATTGTTTCCCGTAAACGTATATGGTTTGTGTGGGCAGGGCTTATTTGTCTGATGTTAGCAATCCCCCTGTTTTCATTCTGGATATTTTTTACCGCTGAACGGCTTACCTGGTATGCTGCGGCGTTTTTTCTTGCGTATGTCATTTCCCTCGTTTGGCCCCATAAGGTACAATAAAAACCATGAAGGTGCTCGTGACAGGCGGAGCAGGGTATATCGGCAGCAACATGGTGCGGATGCTTGTTTCCCGCGGATATGAGGTAGTCGTTTTGGATACGCTTGAATTCGGCCATAAAGAAGCAGTGCCGCCGCAGGCGAATCTGATTGTCGGCGATGTGGGAAATAAAGCGGTAGTCGAAAAGGTTTTTTCTTCTCATGATATAGACGGCGTTTTGCATTTTGCCGGATACCTTCAGGTAGAGGAATCTGTCCGTTTTCCTATTAAGTATATGGAAAATAACCTTATTGGCCCTGTGACGCTTCTTGAAGCAATGAAAAGCTATTCCGTAAAGCACATAATTTTTTCATCGACAGCTGCTGTATACGGTAATCCCGTGACAGTACCGATTCCTGAGGATCACCGGAAAGAGCCAATCAATCCATACGGTTTGTCCAAATGGGCGTTTGAGGAGTTACTGCGTGTGTATGACCGTTCATACGGAATACGCAGTGTTAGTTTACGGTATTTTAATGCCTGCGGCGCATCATTGGACGGAAATAACGGCGAGGTACATGACCCCGAAACACATTTAATTCCGCTTGCGTGTTTGACGGCGCTAGGGAAACGGAATGAGTTCTTGCTGTACGGTACGGATTATGACACTCCTGACGGCACGGCCTTGCGGGATTTTATCCATATCGAGGATTTGTGTGAAGCGCATATTGTAGTATTGGAAGCATTACGAAACGGCCATAAGACAGATGTGTATAACGTCGGCACCGGTCAGGGCGTAAGCGTTCGAAGCGTTGTGCATGCGGTTACTCAGGAATCCGGAAAGGATTTTTCGGTACACGAAACGGACAGAAGGCCGGGTGACCCGGCGGTGTTAGTGTCGGATCCTGCAAAAATCAAAAAGGAATTCGGCTGGGAGCCAAAATACTCTGACATACAAACCATCATCCGATCTGCGTATGATTGGCATATGAAACACCCGGGAGGGTATGGTGTAAGCACCAAATCGCAAGCAACAAATTCCAAATAAATATGAACAAAACACAAAATTCAAAATATGACTTAGAAGACAGAACGAGACTATTTGCTGAGAAATGCCGGGATTATATTCGTGATCTGCCAAAAACGACTACAAATAATGAGTATGGAAATCAACTTGCAAGAGCAAGTGGATCTCCGGGCGCAAACTATATTGAAGCAAATGAAGCATTAAGTAAAAAAGATTTTGTTATGCGCATAAAGATTTGTAGAAAAGAAGCCAAGGAGTCTGTATTTTGGTTGAGATTATCACAACCCAGAAATGAAAAAGAAGAGGATAAGCTAGTATTAATTGATGAAGCTCAACAGCTTGTAAAAATATTCAATTCTATAGTTGAAAAATCTATATAGACTTACTTATTGTTTATAATTTGATGCTTTGATATTGTTTGGAATTTGATATTTGGCTCTTGGAATTTTATGGTGATAGGCATTGATATCAGCCAGATTGTGTATACGGGAAGCGGTGTAGCCCGATATGTACGTACGCTTGTTTCTGCAGTCATCCGTACCGGCAGGGAACATGAGTTCGTGCTTTTTGGGGCTTCATTGCGGCGCAGGAGTGAATTTACGGCGTTTGTCCGGTCCTTGGGGGCAGATGCGTCCCGCGTGAAGCTTGTTGCCGTACCAATCCCGCCGACGTTTTTGGATTTTGTATGGAACCAAATGCATATACTGCCGGTGGAATGGTTTACAGGGCCTCTGGACGTATTCTGGTCAAGCGATTGGACACAGCCGCCGCTTGCGAATGCCCGCGGTATTACAACCATTCATGATTTGAGCGTATTACGTTATCCGAAAGAGTCGCATAACACGATGTCAATACACATGAAATCGGTGAGGGTATTGCCGAATATTGTAGCGATTCAGAAACGCCGGCTTATGCACGCTGCCAGGCAATGTTCGGTCATATTGTGCGATTCGGAAGCGACGAAAAATGATGCAGTGCGGTATCTCGGCGTTTTACCTGACCGGCTTACCGTTGTGTATCCCGGGTTGCCCGTATAGCATATGAGACTTGCCATTGACGGATATGAAGCGAATACTGCCTCGCGCGTGGGGATAGGACGGTATGCATCGGAAGTATTGTCATCGATGCATGCTCGCATCAGCAAAGGGAACACGGGTATTGATGAGGTTGTGGTATATCTTCCAACACAGCCTTGTTCTCATATGCCGGCGCCCGCACCGTTTTGGAAGTATGAGGTGCTGGCACCTAAGCAGTTCTGGACATTTTGGGCGCTTCCCAACGCAATACGGAACGCAAAACCCCCATATGATGTCGTGTTTTCGCCTACCCACTATATTCCGCGGTTTGTGCACAGGCCGAAGGTTATGGCGATCATGGATGTTTCCTATCTTTTATATCCTATGCTTTTTCGGCCGCAGGATTTGCACAAACTGATCAGCTGGACGGCGTATTCTGTCCGCCATGCTGCTGCTATTGTTACGATCAGCCAGTTTAGTAAAAATGCTATAATAAAAGCCTACAGCGTCGCGCCTTCTGTGGTTGCGGTTGCATATCCGGCGTTGCCGGTAGTACTGGGAAAAACAATTATGACCAAACGCATCAGCGGTCTCCCTAAAAAGTATATACTTTCTGTCGGTACACTCCAGCCGAGGAAAAACTATGTCCGTCTGATAGAAGCATTTGCGTCGTTACGAGACCGTGATGTAGTGCTATGCATTGCAGGCAAGAAAGGATGGCTGTATGAGGATATTCTTGCAGCTCCGGTAAAATATGGAGTATCCGGCAGGGTGAGGTTTTTGGATTTTGTTAAAGATGCCGATCTTCCAGCGCTATACGCACATGCCGAATGTTTTGTACTTCCAAGCTTATATGAAGGATTCGGGCTTCCGGTTTTGGAAGCCATGGCATATGGCACTCAGGTAGTTGTCAGCAACGTATCGAGCCTGCCGGAAATTGCCGGTAAAGCAGGAATTTATGTTAATCCGCAGGATTCTAAGAGTATTGCGGACGGCATAACGGAAGCGCTTATGCAGAAAGATGCACCAGCCGGGAAAAAACGTATTGCGCTGGGAAAAATACGTGCACAAGCATTTTCCTGGGATACCACGGCTGAGAAAGTGATAGAAGTAATAGAAAAAATCGGAAAAAAAGACAGGACATAAACATATGCGTGTATTCATTGATTTTTGGGTTTTTGTATGTACCCTGACAGGATATATTCCTAGTCATACCGTGCGTTTGTTTTTATACAGGCATGTATTCGGTATGCGCATTGGGCATGACAGTTTTATTCACTGGCGGGCAGAAATGAACAACCCCGCAGGTATAGCCATTGGTCACAATACCGTTGTCGGAAACGATGCGTTTCTTGACGGCAGATTCAGACGGGAAAATACAAAAAACAATAGGTGTGTAAGCTATCTGCAGCAGTTATTCGGTCAGGGCCCCAGGCCGCTTGTGATAGGCAGTAATGTATCGATAGCCGGGGAAGTGCGTATATATACAATGGAACATGATATTAACAGTGCTGATTTTTCGGAAATTGATGCGCCTGTAATTATTAAAGATTATGTCGTTATCGGAACACGTGTTACGATTCTTCCCGGTGTCACGATAGGCAAGGGTGCTGTTGTTGCTAGCGGCGCCGTCGTGACAAAAGATGTTCCGGAGTATACGGTAGTCGGAGGCGTACCGGCAAAATACATTATGAACCGCAACAAGGATTTGAAATATACATTAAAATACGCAAGATTATTTCAGTAATTTTTCGTTGTCATCCTGAATTTGTTTCAGGATCTATTCAGAAAATTTTGTGGATTCCGGATCATGTCCGGAATGACAAAAATTCGTATGGATATTTCAGTTATTATTGTCAGTTACAATACAAAAAAATTGTTGGATGATTGCTTGACTTCAGTAACCAGGAGCCTGAAAAAGTCCGGCTTACGTTGGGAAATTATTGTCATTGACAACGGATCAAACGATGGAACCCGTCCGATGCTTGCAAAGAAATATCCGAACGTACGCACGATCCTCAACAGAACAAATGCGGGATTCGGCAAGGCGAATAACCAGGGGATTAAACGGGCGACAGGAGAGTATATTCTGCTTCTGAATTCTGATACGGTAACGGTAAATGACGCAATCGGCAAACTAGTTGCATTCGGAAGACAGCACCCGAATTCATTCATCGGCCCCAAGCTTCTGAACTCTGACCATACTCCACAGTCATCCTGCGGGCCGTTTTTCACGTTACCGGTCGTATTTGCTGCATTATTTTTACGCGGAGACCATTTCGGTCTGACCAGGTGGTCTCCGGGCAAAGCACGGAAGGTAGATTGGGTTTCCGGAGCGTGCATGCTCGCGCCCAAAAAATTGTTTATGCAGGATTTGCTGTTTGATGAACATATCTTTATGTATATGGAGGAAATTGATCTTCTTATGCGTGCTCGCAGACAGGGAATTACAACCTATTTTTATCCCAGAAGTCATATCATTCATCTGGGAGCCGCAAGCGCTGATAATAAAAAAAAGGGCCCGGTTCTGAATATTTACCGGGGATTCCTGTATCTGTATAAAAAACATGGTACTCCGGAGGGCTTGTGTATGGTACGGTGTATGTTGAGAGTAAAAGCAGCAATTGCCTGGAGTGTCGGATTTGCACTCGGCAACGAGCCGCTCAAGAGCACGTATGCAGAAGCTTATTCGTTGGTTTAACAATAATTGGCTATTCGTAGCGGGTCTTTTATTATTGGCGTTTATTCCGTTGTATCCAAAAATACCCCTTTTTGATATTAAGAACACCTGGGTATACGTACGGCTGGAGGATTTTTTCGTGCTGTTTATTCTTTTGGCGTTTGCCGGAATGCTCATACGAGGGAAAATAACGCTAAAATCTCCTCTGACGGCACCGATTTTCCTTTTTTTCCTTGCAGGAGGAGTTGCCACAATCCACAGTATCGTGCTCATTTACCCTACAGTATCAGACATTTTTCCTAACGTATCGTTCCTGAGTTATTTGCGAAGAATAGAGTATATGAGCGTGTTCTTTATCAGTTATGCCGCAATGAAAGACCGTCGTATGTTTCCTTTTGTTGTTGCAACACTAACCGTGACAGTCATCACTGTATCACTGTACGGGCTTGGGCAAAAATATGCAGGATTCCCTGCGTTTCTAACGATGAATGAAGAGTTTGCCAAGGGTTTGCCGATACAGCTTTCCGCATTGTCCCGTGTCTCCTCTACTTTCGGCGGGCATTACGATCTTGCGGCATTTCTTGTTTTGACAGTGCCCGTATGCATTGCACTTACACTTGGACTGACGAAGGCAGCGCCGCGTTTCCTTTTTGCAGCAGTTTCTTTGCTTGCAACCGTTGTAATGTTTATGACAGTATCCCGTATTTCATTTGCGGCATTGGTATTTGTTGTGTTTGGTCTTTTACTGGTTATCCGGCGCAAGTTGTTACTTATTCTTGTTCCGTTAGCAATAGTTGCCGGCATAGTAGTGCTTTCCCGGCAGCCCGGTATGGTGAATCGGTTTTCAAGTACTGTAAAAACCATAGATGTGCTGGTAGATGCGAAAACAGGAAGTCCGTTGGGACATGTGGAAATGGTGCCAAATACCTACTTCCGGGATAAAACTGTGCTGCAGCAATTTTATAAATCCCTGACGGAAATCAATATCAAGGCCAGTCCATCAGCGAAATATGTCATGCCGTATGTGACACTTTCAGACACTGTCATACTTTTACGCGAACCAATGGCTCCTACCGGTGAGGATCTTCCTTCAGGAAGCGGCTATATAAATCTCACGCTTTCCCCGAATATTATAAAAACCGGAGAATTCATGTATGAACCAAAACCCGCTGAAGCGACCGCTTCCTCAATTGTTCATGTCATAAACGGTGAATACTTAGTAAAACGGACTGCAGCGTATGATCTGTCATTTACTACCAGATTTCAGGGCGAATGGCCAAAGGCACTCCTTGCGTTCCGCAGGAATATACTGTTCGGGAGCGGGTATGGTTCCGTAAGCCTTGCAGTGGATAACAGCTATCTTCGTATGCTCGGAGAAACAGGAATTCTGGGGTCATTGGCCTTTTTGTCCATATTTCTTGTTTTTGGTGCGTATCTTGTGCAGGGGATCCGCATATTAACGAATCCGCTGGTGAAATACGTATCATATGGTTTAGTTGCCGGAATTGCCGGATTGTGTATCAATGCGCTGTTTATAGATGTTTTCGAGGCGTCAAAGGTTGCGTTTACTTTGTGGTTACTTATGGGATTTGTCTTAGGAGCAATCCGGCTGTATTCCCGTATGCAATTTTCTGTATTCACACAATTAAAGAGCATTGCATCGAGTAATGTCGCTATTGTCGTTGCCGTCGCAGTGGTGGCAATTATGCTGTTTGTTCAGCAAACGCGTAATTATTTTGTCGGAGACGATTACACGTGGCTCCGGTGGGCAGCTACGTGTACGATAGACCAAGCCGGTACGCCCTGTACGGACGGTTTTACTGCTTTTGTACGGTATATTTCGCAGGCTGATGGGTTCTTTTACCGACCGGGAACGAAATTGTATTTTTGGGGTATGTACCGGTTTTTTTGGCTAAACCCGGAGATATACCATGCCGTTTCTTTAGGGCTGCATGCGCTGTTCGGGATACTTGTGTATTATTTGGCACGGATTGTATTTTCAAGAAAAGCCCATGCTGCACTGAGCGCTTTCCTGTTTGTTATGCTTTCGGCATCATCTGAGTCTGTTATCTGGATTTCAGCGACAGGACACCTTATAGCGGCAAACTTCGTGCTTGCCAGTATGCTTTTGTATATAGCCTGGAGTAAGCAGAAACGAATAGTGTTGTATTGTATCGCAAGCGCCGCCTCTTTTTTTGCCATGATGTTTCATGAATTCGGCATTGTTGCGCCGTTTTTATTCCTTGTATATGTCTATACGCTTGAAGAAAAGAAGCTATCCGTTCGGGCATTATTTTCCCGTTTTTCTAACATCGCGCTTTTTATTCCGTTAATCGTGTATCTTGCCATGCGATTTTCCGCAGGAAGCCATTGGTTCAGCGGTGATTACAACTATAATTTGCTCAAATTCCCGCTTAATGCAGTAGGGAATTATATCGGGTATGCGATGGTGACTTTTACAGGTCCAATGGGCATGGCTGTGCAGCAGTTTATCCGTGCATCTTTCAGGGAAAATACTTTGGGTTTGATAGCAGGTAGCATTGTTGGAGTGTTTTTGATGTACGGTAGTATCCGCTTAATGTATCGCAAATTGTCCCGAAACGACAGGAAAATCATATTATTTTCCCTAGCATTTTCCGTGATTTCATTGTTGCCGTTCCTTGGCTTGGGAAACATAACGCTCCGGTATCACTATGTCGGAGCGGCCGGATTTGTATTTTTCTTGGTGTATATCCTGCGGAAACTGTATGCGATCGTACTTACTAGCGGCAGGGAGACAGCGATGATGCTTACGGCTGTTGCGGTTGCGGTATTTACCCTGTGGCATGTTGTTGTATTGCAGGGTATTCATTTGGATTGGTATCACGCCGGAGAGAAAACACGGCAGTTTATCATTTCCATAGACAATGCCTATGAGAATTATTGGGCTACTGAACCGATGCGGCTTCATTTTGTCAATGTTCCTATCCGACACGGGGAGGCATGGGTATTTCCGGTCGGTATTGAAGATGCTTTATGGTTTGTCTGTAAAAACCCTGACATTCAGGTATACTCCTGGGATTCCAGGGAGCGTGCGCTTGATGCCGTACCCTATGGCTCACCGACACAGAAAGTATTTGAGTTTTCAAAGGAAGGAAAGGTATGGGAAGTGCAAAAAAAACTACCAGAGCCGGTGTTATTGCAGTAATTGCTTGTATTACAGTGATGCTTCGTCTGTACCGCGTATCAGCGCCTGTTGCTGATTGGCATAGTTTCCGCCAGGCCGACACGGCTTCTGTTGCCAGACTGTATGTTCAACACGGCATAGACCTCATGCATCCTCGGTATCATGATCTGTCCAACATCCAGTCAGGGAAAGATAATCCTGAAGGGTACCGTATGGTGGAATTTCCGCTGTATCAGGGGGTAGCTTCCATGCTTGCGCGTATGTTTCCTGAGCCCGGGATTGATAGGTGGCTGAGATTTGTTTCGATCGCATCAGCAATGGGTACAGCCGTTTTAATTGTGCGTATAACTGAAACATTTGCCCCGTTTTCTATAGCAGCGTCTTCTGGATTTGTTTATGCCGTGCTTCCGTACAGCATATTTTACGGCCGGGCGATACTTCCGGAAACATTTGCCGTATTCTGGGCATTACTGAGTCTGTATATGTTGACATGGGGAAAAGGTACGGGAATGTGGGGAAGAAGCATTGTAGCCGCATGCGCCGGGGCAATTGCGGTACTGGCTAAGCCTACTGCCGGTTTTCTGCTGCTGCCTGCCCCATTTCTTATATTCCGGCTTTTTGGTTTTTCATACCGTTCATGTATTCGTATATTTGTGTATGCATGTATTGGCATATTGCCGGTATTTGCGTGGAGAATCTGGATACAACAGTACGCCGAAGGCATACCGGTATACGAATGGCTATTGAATAAAGACAACATCCGTTTTAAAGGCGCTTGGTTCCGGTGGATTTTTGCAGAACGTATCGGAAATCTATTGCTTGGCTATTGGGGTCTTGTGCCTTTGGGTATCGGAATAATTACCAGACTGAAAAAGCCTGGTATTTGGTTGTTGCATATGCTTGGCCTAGGGAGTCTTGTATATGTGATTGTATTTGCCGCAGGCAGCGTACAGCATGATTATTATCAGATAATCCTTTTACCTGCAGTAAGCATGTATGTCGGAGCCGGGCTTGTGCACATGGTTTCGTCTGTCGCATATGCGCGGCTTTTCCGGTATGCATTGTCTGCCGCTGTTATTGTGTTCATGCTCACGTTCTCTTGGTATACGATCAGGACATTTTATTGGGTAAACCGGCCGGAAATAATTTTAGCAGGAGAGGCTGCGGACAGATTGCTTCCGGATGACGCAAAAGTGATTGCGCCGTATAACGGTGATACGACTTTCTTATATCAGACAGGACGGGCCGGTTGGCCGTTAGGGTTTGACATAGATAAGAAAATTGCCATGGGAGCTACACACTATGTCACTGTTTCGCCGACGGATGCAGATTTCGAGACAAAAGAACTTGCAAGGAAATATACGGTTCTTGAAAGAAACGAAAAGTACGCGATTATTGATTTAACAAAGCCTGTAATAAGAAGCAGCGGACAATAAGGCATGAAAGCGTTATGAATATTCTATTTTTATCCGCCGTCTTGCCGTATCCATTGCATTCAGGCGGTCAGACAAGGATATATAATTTACTTCGGCAGCTATCCAGAAAACACCGCATTACCCTGGTGTCATTTATTCGTGATATTGGCGAGAAGGAATACCTGCATGAGCTGGGTTTTTGTGAATCAGTGCACGTGGTATGCAGGGGTAGGGCATGGCAAGCGAAATATATCGCGCGCGCGATAACCGGACGTTATCCGTTTTTGTTGTCTACGTATGATAATCAGCGCATGAAGGAATTGCTTTCAAAGCTCATGAAACAACATACGTATGACAGAATACACATCGAGCCGTTTTACGTGTGGCCGTCGTTGCCAGTGTGTGATATTCCGGTTATCGTTTCTGAACATAATGTCGAGTATGACGTGTATGCACGATATGCTCAGTCGTGTCTGATATGGATCAGGCCGTTTCTTTTCTGGGACGTACAAAAACTGATGCGTTGGGAGCAATATGTTTGGCGTGAATCTGCGCAGGTTATTGCAGTATCGTCAAATGATGCTGGTGTTATCGGAAATTATTTAAGCCGGCCTGTCCAGGTCGTAGAAAACGGGGTGGACACGGATATTTTTTCGTTTCGTCAGCCAAAAAATGGGGAACAGAAACGCGCATTGTTTACCGGGAATTTCCGCTGGGTGCCTAACGTGAGAGCGGCAAACGTGCTTTTGAATGAAATTTGGCCCAAAGTTAGACATCGGTTTTCTGACGCAACATTGACGATTGCAGGCAGGCATATTCCGTATGCCATACGGTCGCATGCAGAACGCATGGGCGTGCGGATCCTGTCGGATACGGAAAATATTGTTTCGGTGTATCATGACGCAGATGTACTGCTTGCGCCGATAACGATAGCAGGCGGCTCTAAGTACAAAATACTTGAAGCCATGGCATGCGGAGTTGTTGTGGTCACAACGCCATCAGGGATTTCCGGCTTGAACGCAGAAGCAGATACGCATTATTGTCAAGCAGATTCTCCTGAAGAATTTGTCCGCCGGCTTATGCATGTTTGGGGCACCCGGGGGGAAATGCAGCGGATTGCCAAAAATGCACGCATACGCGTACAACAAGTGTATGGCTGGGATACGATTGCACATAAGCTTGACGCAGTATGGAGAAAACACGTATGAAAAATCCTGATATTTCCGTTGTTGTTCTTAATTTCAATACAAAAGACATGACTCGTGAGTGTGTATTACGCTTGTTTGATTCTGACCTGAAAGACTTGTATATGGAAGTGATCGTTGTAGATAACGGGTCCTCAGACGGTAGCATCCAGATGATAAAAAAAGAATTTCCTAAAGCTATCTGTATCGATAATAAAAAAAATTTAGGTTTTGCAGCAGGAAATAACCCCGGCATCAGGCGGGCAAGAGGAAGGTATGTATTGCTATTAAACAGTGATTGTGAGGTGGCGCCGAATGCACTTTTTTATATGGTTGCATTTATGGATGAGTACCAGACTGCAGGCGCATCAACATGCAAATTGATCCTTCAAAACGGCTTAATGGATCCGGCATGCCACAGAGGTTTTCCGACTCCGTGGGTGTCACTCACGTATCTGACGAAATTGGAGAAGCTTTTTCCGAAAACCAGGCTGTTTGGAGAGTATCATCAGGGATATAAGGATTTGTCAGTCATTCATGAGGTTGACTGCATTTCAGGTGCATTTTTTCTTGTCAGACGGGAAGTTATCGATCAGGTCGGTTTGCTTGATGAGGATTATTTTATGTATGGTGAAGATATTGACTGGGCTTTCCGGATCCGGAAAGCCGGGTGGAAAATTCTGTTTAACCCGAACGTTTCCGTGCTTCACAAAAAGAAACAAAGCGGACGTTTGCATGTTTCCAGAAAACTTTGTATTCGAACGGAACTATATTTTCATACGTATAATTGGTTGTTTTACAAAAAGAACTATGCTGCTAGATATGGCAGGATATGTACGTATGCCATTCATGTTGCGTATACGATCCGTATGTATCTGCTTAAGAAATTCGGTATATGAGAATCGGCATAGATGCCAGACTTATTCATCAGACCGGTGTTGGCCGGTATATCCGAAATCTCATTCGGGAACTTGCACGCCTGAAGACAACGCATACCTTCGTGATATTTTTACCTGAAGATGCGTACGACTCATATATACTTCCCGGTGCGCGATGGACAAAAGTAAAAGCGCGGGTACGGTGGCATACAGTATGTGAACAGCTGGTTATGCCATGGCTGTTTTACCGCAACAGGCTCGATCTTGTGCATATCCCGTACCATACGATTCCTGTGCTGTACCGCGGAGCATATATAGTGACCATTCATGATTTGATTATTCTGCATTATGCAACAGGAAAAGCGACGAATTTGCCGTATCCGCTGTATGCGGCGAAACGTCTTGGATACAGGTTGATGCTGCGTTTCGGTCTTGCCAATGCACGAAAAATCATTGCTGTTTCACAGGCGACGAAACATGAGATCACGCGTAATTTCCCATGCACACATGACAGGATTTCCGTAACGTATGAGGCGGCAGATACGGATATTCTGGCAGGAAGAAACGTACAAAGCGACGTTGTTGTACGTACCCGGAAACCGTATGTACTGTATGTCGGAAATTCCTATCCGCACAAGAATCTTGAAAGACTTGTCGATGCCTGGGAATATATACAAGAACTTTCGCTTGTCATCGTAACGCCAAAAGACGTATTTTCAGGCCGTCTTATTGAATATATTCAAAAAGGCAGTGCTTCTTCCCGTATACGCATCCAGTTTGCCGCAGATGCCGCAGAGCTTGGAGTTTTGTATGCGCATGCGCGGATGCTTGTGTTTCCGTCATTAATGGAGGGATTTGGTCTTCCGGGCGTCGAGGCCATGGCGATGGGTGTTCCGGTCGTCTGTTCGGATATTCCTGTATTCCGGGAAGTGTACGGGGATGCCTGTCTTGTATTTGACCCGAATGACCCCAAAAATATCTCCCAAAAGATACATGCCCTGCATGTAGATAAAAAATTGCGCGATACGCTTATTGCGGCGGGCAAAAAACAGATAACCAGGTATTCCTGGAAAACTATGGCAGAAGAAACGCTTCGCATCTATGAAGATAGCACTTGTGTATGACCGTGTGAACAAATGGGGTGGTGCAGAGCGGGTGCTTCTCGCGCTGAAACGTGTATTTCCGGATGCACCGCTTTTTACGGCAGTCTATGACCCGAAAGGTGCACCTTGGGCTCATGTATTTAATGTAAAGCCATCGTTTCTCAATTCCGTGCCGTTTGTCCGGAACCATCATGAATCTCTTGCGCTTATAACACCGCTGGCGTTTGAGACGCTTCGATTTGACGGATATGATGCAGTAATTAGTGTAACAAGTGCGGATGCAAAAAATATCATTACAAAGCCGGGCTGCGTGCATATTTGTTACTGTCTTACTCCGACCCGGTATTTATGGAGCGGGCATGAACAGTATCAGAATGACCCGGGACTGGGGATACTGAGCCCGTTGGCATCAGCAGTACTTCGGATATTTGGTACGGTACTTCGGCGTATGGATCGTGTAGCATCACAGCGTCCGGATTATTATATCGCGATATCTGATCGTGTGAAGAGCAGAATACGGACGTATTATGGTCGTGATACGTACGCAGTGGTGCATCCTCCGGTAGATACTGTAACATTCTCAGTAGAAAATAGAAAATTGAAAACAGAAAGCAGATCGGATTATTTTTTAACAGTGAGCAGGCTCGTAAGTTACAAGCGGATTGATGTGCTTATTACAGCGTGTAACGAATTGAAGCTGCCGCTTATCATTATCGGCGACGGACACCAGAAATCGAAACTTAAAAACATGGCGGGCAGCACGATCCGGTTTGTAGACCGCCATTTGACGGATGATGAAATGCGCACGTACTATAGAGCATGTCGCGCATTTTTGTATGCGGCGGATGAAGATTTTGGTCTTGCAGCAGCAGAAGCGCAGGCGTGTGGTGTTCCGGTTATCGCATATAAACATAGTGGGGTGGCGGAATTTGTCAAAGACGGAGTATCCGGCGTGTTATACGATAAACAGACGCCGCAGTCGCTAAAGAAAGCGCTTATGCGGTATATGAGCATGTCGTTTCATCCGTCACGTGTGCAAAAACAGGTGGAACATATGAGCGAGAAGATATTTTCTGATACAATGAAGCATGTTGTTTTAGATTTAGCAGAAAGGACTAAGATATGAAAGCCATTATATTTGCCGGAGGAGTAGGGACAAGATTGTGGCCATTGTCCCGCAAGAAATCCCCGAAACAGTTTGAAAAAATTATTGGAAATCAGTCGACATTGCAACTTGCTGCAAACAGGTTGCAGCCGGATTTTGCATGGGAAGATATATACGTTTCCACCGGAAAAGCATATGTACCTATTGTTCAGGAACAGTTGTCGCAGGTTCCTCCCCGGCAGGTCATCGGCGAACCGATGGTTCGGGATGTCGGTCCCGCAGTTGGCTTAATGACCGCGCTGCTTATGAAGGAAAATCCGGTTGAGCCGATTGCAATTCTGTGGAGCGATCATTTGGTTCGTAAGGAAGAACATTTTCGCAAGCTTCTAGTTACTGCAGGAAAAGTCATTGAGAAACAGCCGGATAGGTTGGTGTTTGTGACACAAAAACCGCGTTTTGCCAGTGAAAATCTCGGTTATATCCAGTTTGGTGAAAAGGTTGAGGAGGTTGATGGCGTGATATTTTACAGTTTTGCTGATTGTCATTATCGCCCTGATGCAGCTACAGCAAAACAGTATGTCTCAGGCGGACATCACGGATGGAACCTGGGGTATTTTGTGACAACGCCTAAGTTTCTGTGGTCGCTGTATAAGCAGTATGTGCCGAATTTGGCAAAAGACATTCAGAAAATTGCTGATGCGTGGAAAACAAACGAATTTGACGATGTATTACATCGTATATATCCGACCCTTGATAAGATTAATTTTGATAACGCCGTCCTTGAGAAATTGAATTCTGAGGATGCGTATGTGCTTTCCGAAAACATTGAATGGAGCGATATCGGCGCCTGGGAGGCATTAAAAGAAGCATTGCAGCAATCTGAGGATAAGAATGTGACACAGGGAAAGGTAATGCTCACTGATACACGGGACAGCCTGGTGTATAACTATAACGACAAGCAACTTGTGGTAAGCATCGACATGGACGACGCGTTGGTCGTCAACACCGACGACGTTCTGTTGGTTTGTAAGAAAACATCGGTTCCGAAAGTGAAGAAACTTGTTGAGTCAATGCAGGGGACTGAGCATGATCACCTAACATAATGTATGAAGCAGGGGTATACATTGTATAGTGTTACCAAGCGGCTTATTGATATCTTCGGGAGTATTTTTTTTATGGCCCTTTTTTTGCCAGTCGGTATTGTTGTGGCCTGCGCGATTATGTGTGATTCGCCGGGGCCGGTGTTTGCCGATACGCCGAAACGTGTAGGGAAATACGGGAAGCTGTTTAAGCTTTTCAAGTTCCGTTCAATGGTAATAAATGCCCATGAAAAGCTGCGTACTGACCCGGAACTTCGTGCATTGTACCGGGAATACAAAAGGAACAGCTACAAGCTTCACCATGACCCAAGGGTTACAAAGGTCGGCCATTTTATCCGGAAACACAGTCTGGATGAATTGCCGCAATTTCTCAATGTTCTATTAGGAGACATGAGCCTGGTAGGTCCCAGGCCGTATTATAAGGATGAGCTTACAGAACAACAGCGGGAGTATCCGCATACGAAAGAATTGGTAAAAATTGTATTGTCAGCCCGTCCGGGCATAACAGGGCATTGGCAGGTATCCGGCAGAAGTGAGGTAAATTTTGAGAAGCGTATTATGCTAGACGCAGACTACGTCAGGAAAAAATCCCTGTTTTTGGACCTAATGATTATTCTGAAAAGTCCGTGGGCAATGATATCAGGAAAGGGAGCTGTGTAGGTATTTTTGTATTGACAAAAACCGAAATAATCCGCACAATAGATGAGCCAGGTAGTTGGTATGTACGTCTACCCGGCTTTTGTATTTTTCATGTATGGATACGATACAACGACCGCCACGATCACCTCAGGAAACTGGGACGTTGAACCAGGATATTAAAAAGATTCCCATTGATGCGGCACTGCATACAGCAAAGCCAAAAGTAGAGAAAAAACGAAAGAATCCAGCATTGTTCTTTGCGCCAGCTGTTGTAATTCTGCTTGTGTTAGTGATTGTAGGCATCATGTTGCTCCCAATGCGCGGCGTTATGGCGAAAGCGCGAAGGGTTGCAGACGTAGGTCGTCAAACAGCGGATTCGCTGAAAAATCAGGACCTCGCAGCAGCAAAAGACGGCCTGTCAGATACACGTGAAGAATTTACCGGGCTTGCGAATGAATACAACAAAGTTATGCCGCTTCAGTATGTGCCGGTCCTTGGTGCGTATATCAGGGACGGGTCGCATGCCATTAAAGCTGGATTCGCAGGTTTGGATGCAGCAGATAAGGCTATTGAAGCAATTGAACCGAATGCGGACCTATTGGGATTTGAAAAAGGCGGCAGTTTTGTTTCCGGGACAGCAGACGAAAGATTACAGACTGCGGTCAAGACAATGGAAGCACTTATTCCGAAGATTAATGACATGTCAGTATCTATCGCTCTCATGCGTGATGAACTTGACCAGATCGATCCGACACGATATCCGGTGAATGTAGGCAGGTATAGTATTCGACCCAGACTTGAGCAGCTTATTACAACGGTTGAGGATGCGGCAAATTTGTTTGTAAATGCACAGCCGTTCCTTAAAACACTCCCGCGTCTTTTAGGCCAGCCAGACAGCAAGCGATACCTGGTACTCTTCCAGAATGACAAAGAGCTTCGCTCGACCGGCGGATTTCTTACCGCTTTTGCCGTGTTCCGGCTTGATCAGGGGAAGATAATTTTGGAACGTTCGGACGATATCTATACGTTGGATAATGGTCTGACCAAGAAGTTCCAGGCGACCCGGGAAATTTTGGCATTCCATAAAGATGTGTTTAACCTTCATATTCGGGATTCAAATCTGAGTCCGGACTTCAAACAGTCCATGGAGCAGTTCAGGGAAATGTACGGATATATTCCGGGGCAAAACGACATTGATGGAATTTTTGCAGTGGATACCTACGTATTGGTAGAGGCGCTCAAGATTTTAGGACCAGAGACCATCGGGGGAAGGGTATATTCTGCTGAAATAGATAAACGGTGCGATTGTCCGAAGGCAATTTATGAGCTGGAGGATTATTCTTCGCGACCGGTAAATTACGTGCGCACCGACCGAAAGAGCGATATAGGGATACTTTTATCTCAGATAATGAAAAAGGCACTCGGCGTTTCTCCGGGCCAGTATTGGGGGCCGTTGTTTACCATGCTTATAGAACAGATACAGAAAAAGCATATTCTGGCATATCTGTATGAGCCGGAAGCGCAGGCAGGAGTTGAGAGTTTTAATATGGCAGGACGCGTGCAGACAGCTTCCGAAACAGCATCATTATTTAAATACAAAGAGAGCGAATGGGATTACCTGATGGTGGTCAATTCAAATATGGCCGGGGCTAAATCCAACATGTTTGTCAAGCAGTCTTACAAGAAGGATACCAAGGTAAACGGCGACGGAACAATAACGACTACATTGACGGTTGATTATGAGAATCCGTATCCAGGGTCGGATTGCAATCTTGAACGCGGCGGTCTTTGCCTGAATGCACCGTTAAGAAATTGGGTACGCGTATATTCACCAAAAGGAAGCACACTGGTCGAAAGCAAGGGCACCCAGAACCCGAAAGACCGCTCTGCTTCAACGATGACAACATACGAGGACCTCGGGAAAACAGTATTTGAAGGGTTTTTAGTGATTAACCCGCTTCAGACGGCAAAACTTATCGTTACCTACACGTCACCGGTATCTGAAATCGACGGAAAATACCGCCTCCTTATCCAGAAACAGCCTGGTACGGAAAATGATGAGTTTATACTTACATTGAACGGAAGTGAGCGTGCTACGTTCATTTTGGAAACAGATAAAGAAATAGTATTGTGACTTCCTGTTGCTTCCTCCCCCGGTTTTCCCGGTTCATAAATTGTTATACTGTTAAATGAGTATGTACCGATCAAACGGCAAGCTGTATAAAGCCGATGCAATTATTCTTTCCCGTAAAAATTACGGGGAGGCGGATCGAATCATTACCGTATTTACCAGACAATACGGGAAACTGCATCTTCTTGCAAAAGGAGTGCGAAAGACGGCAAGCCGTCGCGGGCCGCATCTGGAGATTTTTTCACGTGTCCAATTTCTGATACGAAGAGGCAGCGGCATGGATACAATATCGGATGTTGATCCTATCGATGTGTTTGAACATATACGTACCGACCTTTCCCGGGTCGGTGTAGCATTTTTTTACTGTGAATTGATCATCAAGCTTCTTGCTGACGGCCAGGATCACACGGATGTGTATGATCTATGTATTGACGCACTTGAGTCGCTGAATACCGATACAGAAAGTACACGGTATATCCAAAGCAGGGAGTTTACACTGGAGTTGTTATGGTTTCTGGGTTTTTTACCCCGAAGCAAACGGTTGACCGGGATAAAACTCCAGGAATTTATAGAAAACATAACAGAGCACAGCCTTGCCACTCCCAAGATGGTACGGAGGCTGATATAATGACAGAGTATGGAACCTTGCATGGAAGACATTGTATCGCTGAGTAAACGGCGTGGATTTGTGTATCCCACAAGTGATATTTATGGGGGGTTGATTAGTTCGTACGATTATGGTCCGGCAGGTTCAGAGCTTTTACGGAATATCAAGAACCTCTGGTGGGAGACATTTGTCCGAAGGCGGCCGGACATGGTTGGGCTGGATTCACAGATACTGCTGCACCCGAAAACATGGGAAGCATCAGGCCATGTGGCGTCGTTTAATGACCCGCTTGTGGAGGATAAAAAGACGCATAAACGGTACCGGGCAGATCACCTGTTAGAGATGTGGCTGAAAGATCATCCGGAACACACATTTACGGCAGAAGACCTTTCCCTGTCCGAAATGGCAGAGTTTTTCCGCACGCATGAAATCAAAAGCCCGGAAGGGAACGAGATTACCCAGCCGAAAAAATTTAATCTGCTCTTTGAAACAAAGCTCGGAGTCGTCGAGGATGAGAAATCGCTTCTATATCTACGGGGGGAAACGGCGCAGGGAATATTTACGAACTTCAGGAATGTAATCAATTCGAACCGTGTGGCCTTACCTTTCGGGATAGGTCAGATCGGGAAATCATTCCGCAATGAAGTAACCACCGGGCAGTTTGTATTCCGGACTCTTGAATTTGAACAGGCGGAGATTGAATACTTCTTTGACCCCCAACAGACAGACTGGCAGAAATTGATGGATGAATGGAAACAGGCGATGTGGATGTTTGTTACCAAGGATCTTGGCATATCGGAGAAAAAACTGAGGTGGCGAAGGCATACTGACCGTGAGCGCAGCCATTATAGCAAGGATACCTATGACCTCGATTATCATTTTCCGTTTGGATGGAAGGAATTGTGGGGAATTGCATACCGGACGGATTACGACCTGATACAGCACGCAAATGCATCATGCCAGGATATGACATATCAGGATCCCCATACGGGCAAAAGATTTATTCCGCATGTGATAGAGCCCGCTGTTGGAATTAACCGGATGTTTTTTATGGTTCTGTCTGAAAGTTACCGTAAAGAGCAGAGCCGTATCATTCTTGCGTTGCCGCCGCGCCTTGCTCCGGTAACGGTTGCCGTGTTTCCTTTGGTTGCCAATAAGCCGGATATTGTAGAAAAGGCAAGAGACGTTTTTAATCTTTTAGTGCAGTATTTTGCTACAGGCTGGGATGCTCGTGGGAATATCGGTAAACGCTATCTGTCACAGGATGAAGTCGGTACACCGTGGTGCGTGACTATAGATTATGATACGTTACAAGATGGATCCGTGACTGTCAGGGACCGGGATACGACGGATCAGATTCGGGTTCCCGTTATTGGTTTGAGCGCATATATACAGGAACAAATACAGAAACAAGGAGGTCTATGAAAAATCTTCTGAAAAATAAGATCGTACTGTTGTATACCGGCCTGTTTGCTGTGCTTATTGTAATAGGTATAGTCGTCTATACTGCAGTATTTGTGCCGGCGCCGGAGTCCAAAGGTCAGACAAACGCATTCCCAACTCCTGAACAGCTTGCGCCTGTCGACGCGTCAGTTGTCGTTAAACTTATGAATGGGCAGAAGGCAAATACTGTAAAGCTAGCTGTAGAGGGATTGGACAGCAAATATATGAAGCTTGGTTATGAATTCACGTATGAGAGTAATGGGCTTATCAAAGGAGTCAATACCGGAAGTTCTCCGATAGATGTAGCAGGAGAGGATACATTTTCCCGTGAAATTTACCTTGGTACCTGTTCGCGAAATGTCTGTACTCCCGATGTCGGGGTAGAAACAGTGTCAGTTGTTGTTGAGTTCACCGAAGTTTCAGGAAAACGCAGCCAATTCACCGGAGATTTTGAGATTTGACCGTTACAGCTAGTTTCATATTCCCTGCGCGTACGGACCCCAGATTGACGTTCCTGTAATTGTAGGAAGAACAGCTCCAGATTATTTGTGCTGTGCACTAAGCGCATAAGTAGTTATTTTTACTTCGACCGAGCGCGCAATTGACTACTATCTAAATTAAGAGTAGTTTTAATGTATAAACAATACGTTAAGGACGAAACAATTTAGTAGAGAAGCTTTAGATATTGCAGAAGGGTTGTTTGCGAATGCCGTTGATATCGGTTTATGGATTACTGTATACGCTGCAGAAATTTCACTTCCGCAGTCGGTTTCTGGTCAAACTTGGAGAGCAAGAAGAGCTGCTGATCGATTTCTTGATGCGGTGAATTACCATACAATAAAACATGCTTTCCAAACTGCAAAAAAACGTGGATGGATACGAATGACTAGAAGAAATGCACTTCCGGAGATTACAATCGAAGGGAAGCGCCGATTATTGTCTACTATTCCTATATATGATGAAAGACGTATTTGGGATGGCAGGATTCATCTTATTACGTACGATATTCCCGAATCAAAACGAAATGACCGATGGCGTCTTCGGGAATATCTTATAAAAATTGGGTGTGGGAAACTGCAGGATTCAGTATGGCTTACGCCATATAATCCTATTGATACAATCCGAAGCTTTATAGAAGAACGAAATCTTACAGGTAGTATTATTATTTCTGATATTGGCAAGGATGGTTCCATCGGAGAAGAAAGCATGCATACAATGATTGCCCGGGTATATAAGCTCGATACAATCAATGAACAATATACTAAATGGTTGAAAACCGTATCTGGCATTAGTGAGGTAGATCAACTTGCACTAATTCAGTATTTAGCCATACTCAAGGTAGATCCGCAGATTCCATTTTCTTTGTTGCCTTCGTGGTGGAAAGGGGATGAATCATACAGAAAAGTGAAGTCACTTCTTCAGAAAGTAGTTAATATTACTTCGACCGAGCGCTGAGTTGACTACTTTGTCCAAAAAATATACCGAGTCTTTTTTATGCGTTTCCTATCAGTTGTCCTGCCATGAGTGTATTTGCTGTAATCCTTTGAGCGTATTTTTTATTTTTATTTCGACAGAGCGCGCGGTGTGAAATCGGTACTTGACAAAGCGTGAAAAATGGGGAATTATGGTTATTAGTGGGGAAATGTGGTAAAGTAAGACAATGAAGTTGTTCCTTGGGGAATACGATCACGCACTGGATGAACGGGGCCGTGTAACGCTCCCAAAGAAAATTAGACATGAGATTGACGAACGGGAAATAATTCTTGCCAAAGGGTACGAGAGATGCATATTCGGGTTTGATAAAAGAAGGTGGGAGATTGAAGCGGCAAAGCACTTTGATATACCGGTGACTGATGAAAAAGGACGACAGGTCCGCCGATACCTTTTTGGCTCAGCGCAGAAAGCAGAGTTAGACAAGCTTGGTCGTATTCTATTGCCTGCCCAGCTCAAGGAGTATGCTTCCATTTCCCGGGAGGTTATCGTAATCGGTGCCGGAGACCATTTTGAGATTTGGGACTCCATACGCTGGAGTGAATATTCAAAGAACCTGGGGGACACATGAGCGGACATGTACCGGTTCTTGTTCAAGAGGTAATCGATGGATTGCGTATACAAGCGGGGAAGAAATATGTGGATGCGACAATCGGCGCGGGTGGGCATGGGGTCGAAATAGTCAAAAAAGGAGGAATCCTTTTAGGCATTGATACAGACCCGTCTGCCGTACGCCTAGCTAGTAGGACCCTTTCAGGGTACGACAAAAAGACATGGCGTGTGGTGCAGGGGAATTACCGAAACATAAGAGAGATTGCACTGGAAAACGGATTTGCACACGTCAGCGGCATAGTATTTGATCTCGGTGTATCAAGCATGCAGCTTGATACGAAGGAACGCGGATTCAGTTACAGGTTTACCGATGCTCCGTTTGATTTGCGGATGGATCAAACCAGCGGAGAAACGGCTGCCCAATTGGTAAACCGGGCTACAGAAAGTGAGCTGTATGACATTCTTAGCATTTATGGTGAAGAACAGTTGGCTGGGAGCATTGCTGAAGCTCTTGTCCATGCCCGTAGTGTGAAGCACGTTAAAACAGTAGGTGATGTGATTGTCCAAATTGAATCGGTCACAGGTAAGAAGGCACAGTCATTGTATCCGATGTTGTCGAGAGTATTCCAATCATTTCGGATAGCGGTGAATGATGAACTTATAGGGTTACAGAAAGGGTTGGAAGGCGCTGAATCAATATTGGCAAAAGGCGGCAGATTAGTAGTGGTTAGTTTTCATTCATTAGAAGACAGAATAGTGAAATTACATATGAGAAACACTCGCAATTTGCGGATAATCACGAAACACCCTATTGTTCCTGGAATTAATGAAATGCAGCAAAACAAACGGTCAAGAAGCGCCAAATTACGATGTGCAGAATATATATCAGTATGAAAAAGATGATACAGATACTAGAAATCATTGTACCGATATGCGCTATGGTTCTTGTCGTGCTGCAGGTTATCGTGTCTAATCAACTTGCCATGCTGAATGTACAGATGGGTTCATTGGATGACGCGGTATATACGGCACGGGATACGCATACCGTGCTGGAGACAGCAGTTGCCTCCGCTTCTTCACTCATGGCACTTCAGGTCAGGGCAGAAGAACTTGGGTTTCATGAGCCGGGAACATCCCAGGTGCTTACTCTCACGCCGCATATCCCGGTTGCGTTTAGCAACGTATCTCATTAATCCGTGATAGGATAGTTCTATGAATGTGCAGGTACGGGCTTCCGTGCTTTTTTCATTGTTTATCGTTGCGTTTGCATTGATTATTGTACGGCTTTTTTACTGGCAGGTGATTTCTTCAGATAGATTATCCAAGCAAGCCGCATTACAGCACTTTGTCGAGCTTACCGTTCCGGCCGTGCGAGGCAGTATCCTTGATGTAGAAAATCATCCGGTCGTAATCAATCAACCTGCATTTTTAGTGTACGCGGAAACACGGACGATTCAGAATATCCGTGTGTTCGCCCATGCGGTAGCGGAATTATTATCCCTTAATGAACAAGACCTTGTCGAATCACTATCAGATGAAAAAAAAGTATGGGTTCCTCTTGCGCATAAGGTAGAACTGTCTGTTGTTGAATCCCTAAAAAAACTTGATCTACCGGGTTTAGGGTTTGAAAAGGAACCAAAACGTTTTTATCCCGAGGCGTCAACCGCTGCACATATGCTGGGTTTTGTCGGTTCAGATGTAAACGGTGAAGATCGCGGATACTTCGGTCTCGAAGGGTTTTATGATAGGCAATTGCGCGGAATAGACGGGATCGTACGTCTTGAAAAAGACGCGAAAGGAAATCCGATTCTTATCGGGCAGGAAGAACGGCTTCCCCCGAAAGACGGAAGATCTGTTGTATTATGGGCCGATAAGGCAGTACAGCAAATCGTCGAACGGAAACTGAAAGACGGGATCAAGCGGTACGGTGCTTCTCAGGGTTCAGTCGTTTTAATGGACCCGTATACAGGAGGTATTTTGGCTATGGTTTCTTATCCGGGATATGATCCGGCGGCATATGACCAATATGAAAAATCTTTGTATGTCAATCCCGCAGTTGCAGGATCATATGAGCCGGGGAGCACGTTTAAAACCCTCATTATGGCTGCAGCGATAGATGCGGGTGTGATAAAACCGGATACGACCATGGATGAAACAGGGCCTGTCCAAGTCGGTCCGCACTATATCCGGACATGGAATAACCAATATCACGGGACTATCACCATGACTGATGTATTGGTGCATTCTTCAAATGTCGGTATGGTGTTTATTGCCAAGAAGCTTGGGCAACGGAATATATTGTCATATATACAAAAATTCGGATTCGGACAGCCAACAGGAATAGATCTTGAAGATGAGGCGTCGCCTGATTTGCGTCCAGATAATGAATGGCGGGAAATTGATCTTTTTACTGCTTCATTCGGGCAGGGAATAGCTGTAACTCCTATCCAGATGATCCGGGCAGTTTCCGCAATCGCAAACGGAGGCAAACTCATGCAGCCGCACGTTGCCAAAGCAGTCATTGATGAACAGGGAAAGGAAATTCCTATTGTCCCGAAAGCACTGTACCGTATCATAAAACCTGAAACCGCGCGTATTGTCAAAGAAATGATGGTGGCGGCTGTGGATAACGGCGAGGCAAAATACGCAAAACCCAAAGGGTATCGGATAGCCGGAAAAACAGGTACGGCACAGATCCCGGTTGCCGGCCATTATGATGAGAGCAAGACGATAGCCTCGTTTGTCGGGTTTGCGCCGGCGGATAAACCAAAATTTTCAATGTTGGTAACGCTTCGGGAACCGACGTCTTCTCCGTGGGGTTCAGAAACCGCCGCCCCGTTGTTTTTTTCCATAGCAAAAGACCTTCTGCGGTACTGGGGAATTCCTCCGCAGTGAGTATGCTTGTCAGAAGGAGAGATCAGAAATGCTCTGGCGGGTATTCCGGATACATTTTTGTAGATTGCCAGTCTGGCGGGTATAATAGATGAATGCTGCGCAGCCTCAAAAGGGTCTATCATTTGTTATTAGCCATATGTGCCAATATTTGGTTCGGTTTTCCGGGCAGAAAACTTACCGTTATCGGCGTGACGGGTACGGACGGCAAGACGACGACATCAACCATGATCTACCATATCCTCAAGCGCTCAAAAAAACATGTGTCCATGATTACATCTGTTCAGGCTCGTATTGCCGGTAAGATATATGACACCGGCTTTCATGTAACAACTCCCGGCGCCTGGCAGGTGCAACGGTATCTGCGTGAAGCATTACGGCATGGTGATACCCATGTTGTATTGGAAGTTACCTCGCATGCCCTGTCGCAATCGCGCGTATTCGGCGTACCGTTTGATGTCGGCGTGATTACAAATGTTACCCATGAACATCTGGATTGGCACGGTACGTTTTCCTCATATATACAAACCAAGCTTTCCCTGTTTGCTTATGCAGATTGCGCCGTGATCAATCGTGATGATCAGGATCTTTGGCAGACGTTTTTGCGCATGTATCCGAAAAAAAGGTATGTAACGTACGGAATTTTCAGCAAAGCTGATGTATCCCCAAAAACGCACCCGCTAAAATTACAGCTTCCCGGAGAGTTCAATATATATAATGCGCTCGCTGCATGTGCGGCTGCCGGAATACTTGGTATAGATACAAAAACAATGCTTGCAGCTGTGTGTGATTGCACGGGAATACCCGGACGGATGGAAATGATACAGGAAGCACCGGTGCGGATAATCGTCGATTTTGCGCATACGCCGAATGCTATCCGGAATGCGTTACATACGGTAAAAAAAATGACAAAAGGGAAATTGATTCATGTATTTGGAAGCGCCGGTCTTCGTGACGCATCGAAACGCCCGTTAATGGGCGAGGCGTCAGCAGCATACGCCGATACAATCATCCTTACAGAGGAGGATTATCGTACGGAAAACGTCGACGATATTATTGACTCTATCGCACAGGGTATTCCGGACAATAAGACTGTATACCGGGAGCCGGATCGGAAAAAAGCAGTAATGCTTGCCCTTTCTCTTGCTAAAAAAGGCGATACGCTTATTGTGACCGGAAAGGGCCATGAACGCAGCTTGTGCAGGGGAAAAACAGAGTATCCCTGGAGTGACCAGGAAGAGCTGAGGAGATTGTCGGCATGACAGAACAAATACTATACTCGCCATTATTACAGCAATATAGCGACCGATATCCGCACGGTATTTCCACCCGTGTTCATGGTGATATGCGGGATTCCCGGCGGCGCAGTGAGTTTGCAGATCGTTTAGGTTTAGCAGGAGGCAAGCTTCGTAAGCCGCAGCAAATCCACGGGGTGCGTGTGATCGGTATTTTTGATAAATCAGAATATCAGATACCTCATGCAGATGGCTTAGCCTCCAGACAATTGCCGATCGGGATAATCACCGCCGATTGCGCGCCTGTCTTGGCGTTAGATCCCGAATATGGAGTCATCGGAGCGGCACATATGGGTTGGAAAGGTACGTTATTCGGCATCGGTACGAATTTAGTGCGTGCAATGGTACGATTGGGTGCCCGGCCCGAGCAAATACGTATTGTGATCGGTCCGAGAATATGTGTGTCGTGCTATGATGTTCCAGATGACCGCGCGCGTATGTTTCGTGATCGGTTTGGCGCCGGCGTAGAGGTCGTACAGGATTTCAATGGTACACCGCACATTGATTTAGGGCGTGCCATCGTGGCACAAATGATAGATGCAGGAATAATACAAGATCATATTGATTGTATGTCCCAATGCACCGCATGCAACCCTGATAGGTTTTTTTCATATAGAAAGGACGATAATTGTTTGTATGGCGAAATTGCCGGAATGATCGGTGTTGCCGGATCATGAAAAAACAACATATACATCTCGTCGGCATAAAAGGTGTTGCCATGGCAGCACTTGCCGTATATTTATGTGAACGGGGTGTTGTTGTCACGGGCAGTGACATATCGGAACCGTTTCCTACCGACGGGGAGCTGAAAAAAATAGGGATTACGGTATATGCCGGATTCGACGCGAAACATATTGAAACGGTGCAACCGGACATGGTGTACTATACCGGTGCGCACGGCGGAAGCCGTAATCCTGAAGTTCTTGAGGCAGTCAGGTTAGGTATTCCTGTGATTGCGCACGGGAAAGCACTGGGCGGCATTATGAAAGGGTTCCGCCAATTGGTTGTAGCCGGAAGTCATGGAAAAACAACAACAAGCGCCATGCTTGCAATGATATTTCTTCATGCGGGTATTGATTCTTCGTATGCGGTCGGATGCGGTGAAATATCGGGCATTGCATCTGCAGGGCATGCCGGCAGATCCGAGTGGTTTATTGCAGAGGGAGATGAATATATGACTGATCCTGCCGGAAACGATATGACACCCAGATTCCTATGGACGAAACCGGACATATTGATAGTGACGAACATTGATTATGATCATCCGGACGTATATTCCAATTTGGAATCTGTACAAGGGGCGTTTAAAAAATTACAGAATCAGTCAGCACGTACGATTGTTAATGCCGATGATGCAAACAGCCGGATACTTTTGGGCAATAAAAATGTCCAAACATTCGGATATTCCCGTGCAAGCGATATACGTATTACCCGTGTTCACGCGGTAAACGGGCGTATGATGTTTGCGCTTGAAGATGCAAAAAAGGCTTGTGAGGAGTTTGTATTACGCATTCCCGGCGACCATAATGTATCAAACGCCGCCGCTGCAGCTATTGGCGCGCGGGCTGCCGGGTTGTCATGGGAAGCAATA
>Ga0172371_10001882_pt1 | contig 33385 bp, 33 predicted proteins | sample Lak12m_FD_114543 | JGI IMG/M metagenome (GOLD analysis project Ga0172371, IMG submission 114543) | Freshwater microbial communities from Kabuno Bay, South-Kivu, Congo - kab_022012_12m | ecosystem: Environmental > Aquatic > Freshwater > Lake | place: Democratic Republic of the Congo: South-Kivu...
TAATTTATACAAAAATCAAGCACCCACCCAGTATTTTTCGATAGAATCGGGGAAAAGAAAATTCTTTGTTACCTCCCCTTCAGGAGATACCTTATATAATGACAAAATAACTGTCGGCTCCTATGAAGAGCTTTCGCTCTACTTCACAGGGTATTCAAAACCACATGACGAATTTTATAATACTTTTGGGTATGCTCAATTTACTGCCGGCGCGGTATATCTTTACGAAGGTATTGGCAAAGACAGCTCGTGGATACAATTGGCAAATTTTGCACCAGATACTCCAACCGACAGCTCGAAAAAATATTATGTTCTCGTAACTGATACTACAACTAAAAAGGTAGTTAAAAAGATAACATCGCTAGCATACAACTCTTTTTCAGGAATTGCAATGCCCAGCCAGCCTTATAAGATCAGCTATGCTAAATTAACGAGCGCAGCGAATGCTGCTGTTCCAACTTATGATTTTTACGGTGACACCACTTATACATTTGAATCCGGCTACGAATATTTCGTCTATGGAATTGGAAATGCAAAGAAGCCAACATTCGTCATCGAAAAAATTTCACCCTTAGCTATAATGTCTAAATAAAGGAGATAGAAGATGCGTAAACTTATACTAATCATAGCAAGCTTGCTTTTCTCCGCTGGGGTTTTTGCTCAAACAGGTAAAATCTCTGGAAAGGTAACCGATTTAGAAACAGGAGAACCTCTCATCGGTGCAAGTGTAATGGTACAGGGTACAAATCTTGGCGCTGCTACAAATTTAAATGGAGAATACATTATTCTCAATGTCTCTCCTGGAAAGTATGCAGTAGTTGCCAAGTATGTTGGGTATCAAAAGGTAGAGATAACAAATCTCAGCGTATCGGTGAACTTAACCACCGAAGCGAACTTTAAACTTCCTTCCGAAGCGGTAAAGCAAGAAGAAGTAATTGTTGTTGCTGAACGGCCGTTGGTTAATAAAAACGTAACCAATGCTACAAGCGTAGTTCGAACGGAAGATATTAAAAACTTACCTATCCGTGGCGTTAACGCAGTTGTTGCTAATCAAACAGGCGTTGTTGCCAAAGACGGTAACCTTTATATTCGCGGAAGTAGAAGTGATGCTGTTGTTTTTTACATTGACGGAGTTTTAGTAAATAACCCCGCTTATGGAGGCTCAAGAGCTTCTACTATAACGAACGCTATCGAAGAAATTCAGGTTCAAGCAGGCGGTTACTCGGCAGAATACGGCGGCGCAAACGGTGGTATTGTTAGTACTCAAACCAAATCCGGCACCGAGCGCTATAACCTTACTGCGGAAGTTATAACTGATAATTTTATGAAAACAGGCAGCAAATATCTTGGTGGCTACAGCTACGGATATTCTGAGTATGTTATCACCGTTGGTGGTCCGCTCATTCCTGATCAAAAAAACTTAAAGTTCTTTTTTGCCGGGAATAATGTTTTTCAAAAAACTACACCAAAATTCTATCGTACATACAATTACCCAGGACTCTTTGATCCTGCTAAAGTTGTTGCTTACGAAAGGAACCCTGCAACTGTAGTTGATACATTTGATATTATTTATCCTGAAGGAATGACCTTAAACCAAGCGTCAAACACGTATCAAGGTCAAGGAAATATCACATGGGATTTAGGTCCGGTAAGTTTCAGACTTAATGGTAATTATGCTTATAATACCAACAGAGGTGGTGCGGGTTGGAAAAGCATAGCAAGTGCCAACAGCGCTGCTTTAAATGAAAACCGCACAATAAGCACAAGCGCTAAAATTACTCATGTTTTGAGTCAGAATGCTTTTTACGATGTAATCGTAAATTATTTTGGTGATTTCTATGTTCAAATGGATCCGATCTTCAAACATAATATTACCATGTACGGAGATTCGGTTGAAAACGCAAAATATGGCAGAGTGCTTCTCTCAGACGGAAACTTAAAAACCGGATACACCGCTTATGGTCAACAATGGGCCAGATATGATGTACCGCAAAATACATACAGAAAACAAAAAACTTCATCCTTTGGAGGAAAGCTTAATTTCCTCTACCAGTTAGGAAAACATCATGAGTTTAAAGCCGGCGGAGAATTTACTTCATATACTATTCGCCGTTATTCAATAAGCGCTCGTCCGATTGCTTCAGCTGTTAAAGCTGTTGCGGATGGTGATGTTAGATTAATCTATAATAGATTAGACAATTATGGGTATGATGTATACGGAAATAGCATTGATGGTGGTGTTGAAGGTCCCAAAAAACCTGTCTTTGCTGCCGGCTATATCCAAGATAAAATGGAATTCCCCGATTTAGTATTAAACGTTGGATTCCGTTTAGATTATATAAATACGGCCTCGAAAGAGTTCATCAACCCATCGAATGTTCAATTCGATTCGTCAGGTATTATCGATCCAAAATTCATGCGCGATGTTAAACCAACTGTGCAAATCAGTCCGCGTCTTGGGTTCTCGTTCCCTGTTACCGATAAAACGGTATTCCATGCTCAGTACGGTAAGTTCATTCAACAGTCACAATTGAGCAACATCTACCGCGGATTCAATATCAGTTCTGATATTATCAAAGGCGGTTATGCCGAATTAAATCCTGTTGGATACGGTTTAAAACCTGAGAGAACAACGCAATATGATATCGGATTCAAACAACAGTTAGGTGATAATTTTGCATTTGATATTACCGGTTTTTATAAGGATATCAAAGATCAGATCCAACTAAGAACCACGTTTGCTGAACCAACTGCTCAGCATACAAAATATTATTCGCTCCAAAATGGTGATTTTTCCACAGTTAAAGGAATTGAGTTTAAAATCGATTTAAGAAGAACTCAAAGAATATATGCTTCTTTTGATTATACTTACTCCGATGCTGAAGGAACGGGATCAACCCCAACCGAAGCTGGACGTGGCGTATGGCAATCTCCAACGGCCGAACCATTTTTGCCGTTGCAAATTGCGCCTTTAAGCTTCAATCAATCTCATCGCGGATCATTAAATATCGATTATCGCTTTGAGAAGAATGACGGTCCAGAGTTATTTGGAGTTAAATTTCTGGAACAAGTCGGAGCAAATTTATTGCTAACGTTTAACAGTGGTTCCGCTTATACTCAATATAACGGCTATGCAAACGCTACACCGCCAACTGAAGTATTAAATTCATCAACTACTCCTTGGAATTATCAAGTAGATTTAAGAGTTGATAAGAGTTTCCAAGTTAGTGGTCTTAATCTAAATGTCTATGTATGGATTACCAATCTTCTCAACACTAAAAACGTAATCGGAGTTTTTGGTCAAACGGGTGATGCTTACAACGATGGATTTTTATCTACCGAAGTAGGTGCCTCGGCAGTAGACAATTTTAGAAAAAATTATGGAGACAGAGCTGCTGATCTCTATCAACAACTTTATCTCGCCAGCATTTACAATGCTGATAACTTTGGAACTCCAAGACAAATAAAATTAGGTATTCGTCTTGATTACTAATCCTAATTTACTGGCAAATACAAAGGAGAAATTTATGAATAACAGAAAATATGTTCTTTCCTTTGCACTCGTTATTCTTTTCGGTTATCTGTCATTTACTGTGGCAGCCGGAGAAAAGACAAATGATGGCAAAAAGCAATTAAGTAAAACAAATACAAATGATAACAATAAGTACATCGCTATTAATCAAATTCTCATGTGGGTGAGTAACAATGGTATGGGATCACACGATCCAAGAACCGACGGTTCAGGATTTTACTGGCCGGGTGGTGAAAATGCTACCATTAGCGCAATCTACGAAGATGGTCTCATATGGGGAGCCAAAGTTGGTCGCGAAACACGTGTAAATGGTTCGGTTTATCGACATGGATTACAAGCGGGAAAAATTCTTCCTAGCGGAGAAGCTGATAATCCTAACCTGGACAAATACCGCATTTACAAAATCCGTAAAGGCTGGGAAGGTCTTCCTCCCGGACCGACAAGAGATGCTTACGAGAAGGACTATAAGGAATGGCCTTTCGATGATGGTGCCCCTTATAAACTTGATGAAAGCGGAAATAAAGTCCCCTACTTTATCGGTGATGAAGTTCTTTGGTGTGTAAGTAATGATATGGATGCATCAAGAAGTACCTATACTTACGGTACAGCCCCCATGGGTCTTGAACAACAAATGACCGTTTTCGGATTTAACAGAACGGGTGACCTTGGCGATATGGTGTTTAAAAAATATACCGTCATCAATAAGGGAAATCTTACATTACGAGATATGTATCTCTGTTACTGGTCTGATACGGATCTTGGTAACGCTGGCGATGACTACACCGGTTGCGATACTGTTTTGAAATTAGGGTACACCTATAATGGCGATAACAATGATGAAAATTATTATGGAATTGCCCCACCATCGGTTGGATATGTATTCTTTCAAGGACCGATAGTAGAAAGTACCCCTGGGGATAGTGCAAAATTTTTAACTCAGTGGAGACACGGGTATAAAAATCTTCCTATGACCGGTTTTACTTTTTACATAAACACCCCCGGAACACGGTTCAGAGATCCTGATCAAGGAACGGCTTCGGGTTCTATTCAATTTTACAATTATATGACCGGAAAAAATTATTATGGAGAACAATTTGTTGATCCGCACACCGGTCAACCTACAAACATTATTTTAGCCGGAGATCCTGTAGCGGGTACCGGTTGGTACGAAGGCCCTGTTGGTTGGCCTGGTGGTTCATCTCCACCTGATGATAGACGTCATTTGATGTCTTCAGGTCCTTTCAACATGGCTCCCGGCGATACACAGGAAGTTGTGGTTGGAATTGTTATTGCGCGTGGTACGAGCAATTTGAACAGTATTACTGAGTTAAAGAAAAAAACTAAAACAGCTCAGATTGCCTACGATAACGATTTTAATTTAACCCCTGCTCCGGATCCTCCAAAAGTACATGCATTTACTGATGATAAACTTATAACTCTTTATTGGGAACCCAATGCAGAAAACTATAATGAGATTGACAAACTTATCCTTGGTAAAGGTTATCCGGATACAACGTATACATTTCAAGGATACAGAATCTGGCAATTCTCTGACTTAGCCGGCGGTAATCAAACTTTGCTTGGCATTGTTGACGTTAAAGATACTGTAAAGAAAATTACTCAAAACACAGAGATCAATGGCGTAAAGGTTGAACAAACTGTATTTGATTTACCAAACGAAGGTGTAAAGAGATATTTTACAACTACGTTGGATAAGGTGAAAAATTTATCTCTCGTCAACGGAACACCTTATTATTTTGCAGTTACGGCCTTTGGATATTCCGGATTCAGTGATCCTAAATATTTGGAAAACCCAGCTCAAATTTTTGAGGTTAGGCCAGGCAAACTTCCAATTGATGTTACCTCTGATTACAGAAACGGAGAATTTATTTCCGCTAAACAATCAGCAGGAACCTCTGATGCCGACGTTAACTTATTAGTAGTAAATCCTCTTGGATTAACCGGTAATACTTACAAGGTGGCGATTGACACTTCTACAACTATCATTAGAAATTGGGACAATACTTCTGATTCTACGGTTACATTAGTATACAATTTGTTTAATACTACCAAATCACCTGTTGACACTGTGTTATGGCATAATCCATATATGGGAGAAGACAGCAGCACCAACAAGCTGGTTGTTGATGGATTTGTTTTAAACGTAAGAAATACAGGTATGGACAGTATTATTGCTGGAAAAACAATGAAATACCGGGTGAAAAGTGTCGAGGAGACTAAAGGTCCTGGCGGGAAAGTATTATCATCACCGGTTGATGTCTATAGTGGAAAATATAATTCAACCAAGAAATGGACTATCTATCCAAGAAGTTCAACATTACGATTCAACTGGCAATCTGCGCAAACAGAAGAAGCTATGGGATACGAAAACTATGAAATTAGATTCGGTGATTCCAGCTCTTTCTATCTTTCCGGTTTATCGGGCGGACTTAGTGAAAAGAGTATGCTAACGAGAACAGATTCACTCTGTAAAACCCAAAAATTACCATTCCAGATTTGGGAACTCGGTCGCTACGATAATCCTGCAGATGCGAAACAATTAATCTTAAAAGTAATGGATAAAAATCCTGGCGTTCAAGATTCTGCAAAAGCAATTCCGGATCGTGCTTGGACACATTTGGCAAGCGGCGATTGGGAACAAGTTTACGCATTTGCCTCAGCCACAATTGATCCGGCTGCTCCACCTGCTAAAGAAACAGTTGCCTCAAAAATTACCGATCACAAAATTGGCGGTATAAGTTTCAGTGGTGATCTTCCCGAGCCAGGTACTGTTATAAGAATTTCAGCTTATAAACCGTTGCTCTTAGGTGATGAATTCACTGTAACTGCTCCTGCAGCTAATACAAATAATCTTGCTGCTGCAAAAACTAATATTGAAAATATTAGTGTTTTCCCAAATCCTTACTTCGGTGCTCAAGCATTAGAAGAAAACAAATATAGTAGATTCGTTCGGTTTACCGGATTACCAAAGCAAGCGAACATTACTATTGTTTCGCTTTCCGGAGTATTGATCAAACGGTACCAAAAAACGAATGATTCTCAATATTTGGATTGGGACTTAAAAAATATGGACCAGTTACCAGTAGCAAGTGGAATCTACATCGCCTATGTAGAAATTCCAGGTGCCGGTACAAAAGTTCTCAAAATAGCAGTAATTCAAGAAACACAATACTTGGATCGAATTTAAGGACTTAAGGAGACTCGATTTATCGAGTCTCCTAACTCTTAAATTTTATAAAGGAGAAAATGAAAATGTATAATAAAACTACTTACTTTTTAACGGTACTCTTAGTTGGAATTTTCTTTCTGGGTGATACTTTTGCCGGAGGGGCTAAGCGAAATGGAACCGCTGGTGCTGCTGAATTATTAATCCCTGTAAGCGCTGCCGGATTAGCAGTTAACGGATCAAATATTTCAAGCCTCACAGGGTTGGATGCCATCTTCTACAACCCGGCCGGATTCGGCGGAGTTAAAACGAGTACTGAAACAATGTTCTCTCATCTAAATTACATTGCTGATATTACCATGTCGTTCGCGGCTATTGGTGTCAATTTCAGCGATCTCGGTTCTCTTGCCTTCAGTGTTCGCACGTTAAATTTTGGTGATATTCCTGTAACCACCGTAGAAAATCCCTATGGTACCGGTTCCACGTTCTCACCAGCGTTCGTTACTTTAGGCTTGACCTATGCAAATTCATTAACTGACAGAATTCGCGTTGGCGTTAACCTTAAACTTGTTTCTGAAAAAATAATGAGAACCAGTGCAACCGGATTTGCGTTTGACGCTGGTATTCAGTATCAGGGACTTGTTGGTTTAGAAGGATTGAGTTTTGGTATCACTTTGAAAAACCTTGGACCGCAAATGAAATTTACCGGAGCGGATCTATTGAGACAAGCTTCGGAAACAGATGCGAAAAGAGGAACGCAGTATTACACAATCGACGCTGCAACATTCGAGTTACCTTCACAGCTTGAGTTGGGTTTGGCATATGCGTATAACCTTTCTGAAGAATACAAAATCATCGGTTCTACCACGTTCCAAAACAACAACTTCGCTAATGACGAATATAAAGTCGGTGGTGAGTTTGTGTATGATAATTTACTCTTCCTAAGAGGCGGATATTCCTACATGGGCGAAGCTAAAGATAATGAATATCAACAGTTCTTTGGCGTAACTGCAGGTCTTGGTGTTAAAGTTGATATTGGTATGGATTTGATGGTTGATTATGCTTATAGAGCAGCAAAATTTTCCGAATCCAATCATCTCATAAGTGTGAAATTAAACTTCTAGTAAGTTAAAATAATTATTTTAGGCTGGCTTATGCCAGCCTTTTTTTATCTGTGTACATTATGAAAAAAGTCATTCTTCTAGTCGTCGTCGTTATTACTTCTCTTTACTCTCAGAAAAAAATTGCTTTTGAATTTGATTACGCTTCTTTCCGGTACAATGCTTCTGAGCGTTATCTCGAAGTCTATTATTCTGTTCAACAATCGAGTCTCAATATTCAAAAGGGAGATTCGAGTTACTCGGTTGATGCGGTAATTAATTTATCAATAGTAGATAGCAGTACCGGGAAAGTCTTTTCTGAAAAAAAATGGAAAGTTAAAAACTCCAGTACTGATTCGACTGAACTGACCACTAACTTAAATTTGATTGGGATTGTTGGGTTAGCTATTCCACCCGGCAAATATCTCCTGACTATATCCGCTACTGATGAAACACAGGAAAAGCAAAAAGCGGTGCTGAAAGATAAATTAAATTTAGCTCAATTGGTACCAGACTCACTATCACTTAGTGATATCCAGATTGCATCGCGAATAATTCCGGATAGTCCTCACAAAGAATCGATTTTTTACAAAAACACAATGGAAGTGATTCCGGCTCCAACCCTATTATTCGGTGAATCGCTGCCCGTTGTTTACTATTACGTTGAGTTATATAATTTGTTGAACTATAAAACGAATTTTGATATCCACACATTTTTATATAACTCCAATGGTGCTGTTGTTTATTCCAAAAAGAAAAAAATTGTTAATCGTAGCGAATCAAGAGTTGAGGTAAATACCGTAAATATTTCAAAGATGCCTACCGGAGCATATACTCTTGTGTTGATTGTAACTGATTCAACTGCCTCCAAAAAAACATATTCATCAAAAAAGTTTTTTGTTTATAATCCCACTGTTGCCGATACAAGTATGCCCGTAGCCGGTAACACAGATTTCATGGGGAGCCAATTTGCAATTTTATCGAACGAAGAATGCGATATGTTGTTTTCAAAATCAAAATATATTGCTACACGAGACCAGGTTGAAAAATTTAAAAAGCTGAGTTCGATTGAAGGAAAGAGAGAATTTCTTTTCAAGTTTTGGAAAGATAAAGATGAAGTGCCGGAAACACCCGAGAATGAAACGTTCATGAAATATTTCGCGCGAGTTGATTACGCAAATCAAAAATTCACGGCAATGAAAAAAGAAGGCTGGAAGACTGACCGTGGCAGAGTTTATTTGATCTATGGCGAACCAAGCGAAATTGAACGATATCCAAATCAACTTGACTCCAAGCCTTACGAAATCTGGCAATATCATAATTTGGAAGGCGGCGTCATTTTCGTCTTTGCTGATTTAACGGGCTTCTCTGACTATCAACTTATTAATTCAACAATGCGCGGAGAATTAAGGGATGATACTTGGCAGAGGAGAATTATTACAAATTAAGATTTTCTGCAATTTCCATAATTCAATTGTTACTGCCTACCTAAGTAAAAAGGGAACCGTTGCTGAAAAACATTTTTGAGTACAGTCTTTTTATCTCCCTAAGTAAGTTTTTTTGCTTTATTGGAATTCATGCCTCCAGACGTTTTTCAACACCCCTCGCTTTATTATTTTATTATCTTATTCCTATCAGAAAGAATGTAGTAAAAAAGAATCTTGGTTTGGCTTTCCCCGAATTCACTTCGCAGCAAATTGATGCTAAAACCTACCAGTGTTACAAAAGCCTGGCAATCACGCTTATTGAAATTCTCTGCCTTCCGATTTTCAGCGAAAAAGATGTTGAAGCAAACTTTGTGTATGAGAATCTCGATTTACTCAAAGAGAAATACAAAGAACAAAAAGGAGTAATTCTCCTCGTTTCGCATTCTGCAAACTGGGAATTGGCAGCGTTGGCTATTTCAAAAAAACTTGACCTTCCGTTTGGTGTTATTATGAAAGAGCAGCGGAACACTTATGTAAGTGACTGGATGGTGAAATATCGTGCGAAGTGGGGGAATAGGATGATTACACTTGGCATTTCAGTGAGAAATTTTTATAAAGAATTACTTGAAAAGCATATTGTATTATTGGCGGCAGATCAACGGGCACCGAAGGAAAGTCAACGCGTGCAATTTTTTGGAAGAGCTTCCACATGTTTTAGCGGACCCGCATCATTAGCGGTTAAAACCGGTTCCCCGATTGTATTCGCGTTGATGAAAAGAGGAAAAGATTTTGTGTACCGAATTCGTTTTGAGGAGGTGTCTTTAGGAAATCTCCCTGAGGGCGAGGACGATAAAATATTAGAAATTAGTCAAAGACACACCACCATGCTGGAAACAGCAATTAAAGAAGCGCCCGAACAATGGCTTTGGATGCATGACCGATGGAAGTTTTAGATAAGAAAAAAATCCTTGTAATTCAAACGGCATTTTTAGGTGATGCAGTACTAACATTACCGATGCTTGAAATACTTTCTCGGCAGAATCCCGATGCAATAATCGATGTCGTCACCATTCCTCAAAACGTTGAAATTTTTCTCGCGTCTCCATTTGTACATGAAGTCCTTGTGTATGATAAACGCAGAATCCACAAAGGATGGAAGGCGCTTCTGAACTTTTCAAGTGAATTGTCTCACCGCCAGTATGATATCATAATTGCGCCGCATCGTTCATTGAGGACTTCTTTGCTTGTCCTTTTCTCCCGAATTGAAAATTCTGTGGGATATGATAAAGCCGTACTCAATTTGGTATATAAAAACATCGTTCCATATCGTTATAACATGCACGAGGTTTCACGAAATGTATCGCTCGTTTCTCAAGGAGAATATAAAAACATTTCCACACTTCTTCCCAAGGTGAAATATTCGGCAGAAGTGATGCAGAATGTCGATGCCATTATCTCTCAAATATCTGCGAGTGAAAAATTGATTGCCATTGCACCCGGAAGCGTGTGGGAAACGAAGAGATATCCCAAAGAATATTTTGTAGAAGTCTGCAACGGTTTAGCACAAAAAAATTATGTAATTTTGCTCATAGGTTCAAAGAATGAAGTTGAGCTGAATGAAAAGATAAAAAGCCAAGTGAAAGGCGAATGCTATAATCTTGCCTCTAAATTTAGTTTGGTTGAAACGATGTATCTCTTAACAAAATGTCTCTTGCTCGTTACGAATGACAGCGCACCTACGCATTTTGGTATGGCTGCAAATATTCCGGTGTTGACAATTTATTGTTCAACAGTTCCTGCGTTTGGTTTTTATCCTTACAATGGAAAGAGTGAGAGCATTGAAGCGGCGGCACTGCCTTGCAAACCTTGCGGTATTCACGGATATAAAACTTGTCCGTTACGCCATTTTGACTGCGGGAAAAAACTTTTTCCCGAAGAAGTTTTAAAGAAAATAGATTCGATCTTACAAAGAAATTAGATTGCCATGGAACGTTTGAAAAACTTTTTTATTAAGTACGGATTTTCTGTTGTACTACTCCCAAATTCCAATAAATCCGTTGTACAAAACAAAACACTCAAAGGGACGCGAATTATTTTCTATCTGATAGGATATTCGTTTTTTCTCTTCGTTTTAACTTCGTTGATTTATACCTTTACGCCCGCAAAGTACCTCCTGCTGAAAGAGAGTGACATTTCAAAAGTGAAAGGATTCGGAGAATTTCAATCCTTGAATGAAAAAATCAACATGCTTGTTTTGGAAATAGAAAAATTGAAAACAACGAATCAGAATTTAAAAAACGCAATCTACCTTGGGGACTCCACTTCGTTTCATAAGCAGACACAATCTAAGACTGAAATTGGAGGGAGTATTTTTCAAGTGTTTGAAGATTTATTCTTCCCGCAATCACAATCTCAAGTTGTTGTTTTTTATCCCCCTGTAAGCGGATTTATCAGCCGCGGATTCTCTGCCGAGAATGGTCATATGGGAACGGATTATGCGCTGAAGGTTGGAACGCCGGTGTATAGTGCCGCAAACGGTTATGTTGTGTTCGCCGATTATACCGTGAACGACGGATACATGATCATTCTTGCTCACACAGATAACTATATAACCGTTTATAAACACTGTAGTCAACTTTTAAAATCTCAAAGAGATTTTGTAACCCAGGGAGAACTGATAGCTTTGTCCGGAAATTCCGGTAAACTCACTACGGGCCCGCACCTTCATTTTGAACTTTGGAAAGATGGATTCGTACTTGATGCAGAAAAAATATTAGTAAAGTGATAAGGAATTAACATGAAATTAGTTTCAAGCGATACAAGTCTCGAAAATTTAAGTATCATCAATAAAAGCGGAGTGGTAAGCGGCAACTTTTCTTCCGAAGGGAGTTTGCGCGTTGATGGCATTATTAAAGGCGATGTAACCGTGCATGGAAATCTTGTTTTAGGGAACAGTGCGGAGATTCATGGCGAAGTGAAAGCCGCGAATGTTACAATCGGCGGAAAAGTTTTTGGCTCGGTATATGCGGCGGGAAAAGTGGTTCTCGAAAAAAATTCACTCTTAAAAGGAGACCTTGTTGCGAGTACACTTGTGGTGGAAGAAGGAGCTCACTTTGAGGGAAAAAGTGTGATGGAAAGAAATGAAAAAAATCCCTGACACTATTGGAGACAATGTTCAATCCTCCTTTAGACAAGCCGGCCCTTATTTGGGGCTGGGAGTTCAATTTGCCGCCACTACTCTGATTATGGTTTTTGCGGGCTCTTGGGTTGACGGAAAACTCAATTCATCTCCATGGTTTGTTCTCATCGGAGGAATATTCGGCGGATTTGCCGCAACGTACAATTTAATAAAGACCGTTACGCAGCTTGGCAAACAGCAACATGTTGAAAAAAAATAAAGATTTTATAGCTGCGGTTCTCATTGATCTTCTCGTATTTTTATTGTTCCTCATTGGGTTCCTTGTGGGGTTTATCGATTTTAACTTTTTTCTTCCTTTCTGCTTGGCGCAAATAGTAGTTATTCCTAATTTTGTAGTAGGATTCTCGGCAATCCTGTGGTCATTGCGTAAAAATGAGCAAATTTTCCTCCTCGTTGTTTTAGGAGGGATGATTTTACGAATGGCTTATATCCTTGGAATGGTTTTTCTGCTGCTCTATTTCTTGAAGATTAGCTCAAAATATTTTATATTTGACATCTTTTTAATATACTTTTATTTTCTCGCGGCAGAGGTCGCTATTTTAGTCAAACGAAAGCCTCAACTTTCTTATAAAAATAATGAGTGAACAGCAAATAACAGCAATTGTTGATACCTTGAAGCAGGATTCAACCGCCCACGGAGGCTCCGGAAGCGATTGGATTATGCATCATATTATGGATAGCAAAACGCTCGATTTCTCTCCCTTCGGCTCAATTCCTTTACCTCAAATTCACTTGTTCGGCATTGACTTTTCGATTACGAAACATGTTGTTTTCATGTGGATTGCTGCCGCGCTTCTCATTTTTCTTATGGTCAAAATTGCGAAAGCTTATAAGAAGTCCTTGGTACCAAACGGTGTAGGGACGTTGTTTGAAATTATGATCGAATTTGTCCGCGATGAAATTGCCAAACCAACCATTGGTAAGGGATACGAAAAGTTTCTCCCTTATTTACTCTCGGTATTTTTCTTTATCCTTTTAAGTAACTTTTTGGGATTGCTTCCTTACTCAGCAACTATCACAAGTAATATTACGGTCACTTCTGTGCTCGCTATTTTTTCATTTTTTGTTATTCAGTTTGCGGGAGTAAATAAGAATGGTTTCTTCGGATATTTTAAAGGATTAATTCCTCACGGAGTTCCTGTATTCCTTTTACCGATTATGGCCGTTGTAGAAATTTTGGGTTTGTTTACCAAACCATTTGCTTTAGCTGTTCGTCTTTTTGCGAACATGACGGCGGGACATATCGTTATTTACGCTTTAATAAGTTTAATATTTGTTTTACATTCTGTTTACGTTGCGCCGGTTTCAATTGGCATGGCGCTCTTTATCAACTTGCTTGAAATTCTTGTTGCTCTTCTTCAAGCTTTTATTTTCACCATGCTCTCATCGTTGTTTATCGGCATGGCGTATCATCAAGATCATTAATACATAATTCATTAAAGGAGAAATACAATGACAGGTAGTATAGCACTTTTAGCGGCAGGTATCGGAGCAGGAATGACCATTATCGGCGGTGCACTCGGAATCGGTAAATTAGCGGCTTCTGCAATGGATGCTAGCGGAAGACAACCGGAAGCAGCCGGCAACATCAGAACTTCTATGATTATTGCTGCAGCGCTTATCGAAGGTATTTCCTTGTTCGCGCTCGTTATTTGCTTTATTCTTGCCGGTAAATAAGCCGGTTATCGTTCGTTACAACGTTTAGATAAAGGATACCTATGTTAGGTTATGTAATATTTGCTTTGTCTGCTTTGTTTGCATCCGGTGAAGAAGGAGGCGGCGGTGGTCTGCTTTCTGTCAATCCCGGTTTGGCATTCTGGACGGTATTAACTTTTTTTCTCTTACTGTGGATTCTTAAAAAGTTTGCATGGAAACCCATCCTTGCTGCTTTAGATGAGCGTGAGCAGAAGATAAAAGATTCTTTAGAGATGGCTGAGAAAGCCAGCGAAGAAGCAAAACAAATGATTGCTGATAATAAAAAGCAATTATTGGTTGCCGAAGAGGAAGCTAAAAAAATTGTTGAACAAAGCCGTGTTTACGCCGAAAAGCTAAAAACACAGATGCTTGAAGAAAGTAAAGCGCAAGCGCAAAAACTGCTTGATAACGCGTCTCAAGAAATTCAGCGGAAACAAACTGAAGCCTTCGACCAATTAAAGAATCAGGTCGCTGATCTTTCAGTTTCAATTGCTGAAAAGATTTTGAAGCAAAATATCGACAAGCAGTCGAATGCGGATTTGATTAAAAAATATATAGACGAAGTTCAAAAGAATTAACAAATGGCTGTAAACAAAGTTGCCGTAAAATACGCGAAGAGCCTCCTTGATTTTGCCAAGGAAAGAAAGGCTTTATCTGCCTTTACGCAAGACGCGGAATCGGTGTTGGATGTTTTAGGAAAAGCTGACGATGCAAAACGGTTTTTCAAAAATCCGATTATTAAGGCGAAGGATAAATCCGCAGTTTTTACAGAGCTTTTTAAACAACATGTGACAAATGAATTTTTCGAATTTGTGCAATTGATGATTCGTAAAGGAAGAGAAAATATTCTTGAAGAAGTACTTCTTTCTTTCCTTGATTTAATAAACGAAGAACTGGGCATTGTTCCTGTCTCTTTGAAAACTCCTTACGCTCTCAGCCAAGAGGAATTATCTCAATTACAAGTTGCTTTTGAAAAAATATTAAACAAAAAGGTTGTCTTCAAATTGTCGGTGGATGAACAGCTCATTGGCGGGTTTGTTGCTCAGTGTGAAGACCAAATTTACGACGCGTCATTGCATCATCAGATACAATTAGTGAGAAGTCAGTTAAAAACAGGCGGACCATCATTAAACTAAGTTTTTAAAGGATTAAGAATATGGTAGATTTAAAACCAGATGAAATAACGGCGATAATTCGGAAGCAGATTTCCGGCTATCAAAATGAAGTTGATGTTTACGATTTCGGAACAGTCCTTCAAGTTGGTGATGGTATTGCTCGTGTGTATGGACTTTCAAAAGTTATGGCGAGCGAACTCGTAGAATTCCCAAATGATGTTTTTGGTATGGTGCTTAACCTTGAAGAAGACAGCGTTGGCTGCGTTCTCTTTGGAGATTCGTCTTTAGTAAAAGAGGGTGATCAAGTTAAACGTACCGGCAGAGTTGCTTCTATGCCCGTTGGAGCCGCAATGCTCGGACGTGTAATCACACCACTCGGAACTCCGCTTGACGGAAAAGGCGCAATTGATACAACGGAATTTTTACCGATGGAAAGAAAAGCACTTGGCGTTATTCAACGTCAGCCGGTAAAGGAACCATTACAAACCGGTATCGCTGCAATTGATGCAATGATTCCGATTGGAAGAGGACAAAGAGAATTAATTATCGGTGATCGTCAAACCGGAAAAACCGCAGTAGCTGTTGATGCTATCATCAATCAAAAATTTAGCCACACACCTGAGGCTGCACAGCAAGGAGTTAATCCTGTTTTCTGTATTTACGTTGCAGTCGGACAAAAAAATTCTACGGTTGCTCAAGTAGTTGCAAAGTTGCAGGAAAACGGCGCGATGGAATACACCACTGTTATTGCCGCGTCGGCGTCCGATCCGGCACCGCTTCAATTTATTGCCCCTTACGCAGGCGCAACCCTTGGTGAATTTTTCCGTGATAACGGTAAACATGCTTTAGTAATTTATGATGATCTTTCAAAGCAAGCTGTCGCCTATCGTGAGCTTTCCTTGTTGTTGAGGAGACCTCCCGGGCGCGAAGCGTATCCCGGTGACGTATTCTATCTCCATTCACGCCTCTTGGAAAGAGCTTCAAAGCTGAGTGATGAACTTGGCGGCGGAAGCTTAACAGCTTTGCCCGTAATTGAAACACAGCAGGGAGACGTTTCGGCGTATATTCCAACTAACGTTATTTCAATTACAGACGGACAAATTTATCTTGAATCAAACCTCTTTAACGCGGGTGTTCGTCCTGCTATCAACGTTGGTATTTCTGTTTCGCGTGTTGGTGGTAACGCCCAAATTAAAGCTATGAAAAAAGTTGCCGGAAGTTTGAAACTTGACTTAGCTCAGTACCGCGAATTGGAAGCCTTTGCTAAATTCGGTTCAGACTTAGATGCTTCAACTAAAAAAACACTAACCCGTGGTTCCCGCCTTGTTGAATTATTAAAACAAGGACAGTACGCACCGGTTCCCGTTGAAAAACAAATTGCAAGTATTTTTATGGGAACAAACGGATACCTGGATGAAATTCCGGTTGCGGATGTAAAGAGATTTGAAAAAGAATTTCTTGAATTTATTGATGTGAAATATCCGGATATTTTGAAATCAATTAGAGAAACAAAAGAAATAAAAGAGAACACGCTTGCATTGTTGAAACAAGCCGGAACAGAGTTTACACAAACATTTAAGAAGAGCGTCTAAGCATGGCAACCTTGCGAGACATACGTCGTAGAATAAAAGGTGTACAAAACACCGAGCAGATAACAAAAGCCATGAAAATGGTTGCTGCGGCAAAACTACGTCGAGCGCAAGAAAATGTTGTGAACGCCCGTCCGTACGCAAGAAAAATTGCCGGATTAGTAAATCATCTTACTACTGACGAATTGCTTGCTGCAAACCCCTTCTTTGAACAGCGGAACGCGAAAAAAGTTCTCGTCGTTGTGCTTACCTCCGACAGAGGTTTATGCGGCGCTTTCAATACAAATATTATCAAAGAAACAACAAAACTGATTGAAGAAGATCTGCTTCCTCAGCAAATTGACTACTCGTTATACTGCATCGGTAAAAAGGGTTTTGATTTCTTCAGAAAAAGAGATTACAACGTATTTGGAAATAAAGTCGGAATTTTCGGTCGTCTGAAATTTTCTGATGCTGCCGACATTTCTTCAGAAATGATCTCGGGGTATTTCGCCGGAAATTTTGACAAGATCGTTGTTGTATACAATGAGTTTAAATCTGTTGTAAGACAAGAAATTGTTCGGGAACAATATCTCCCGATTTCCTTGAATGATGTTAAAAAAGAAAAACATCTTTCTACAGATTATATTTTTGAACCGGGGCAAAAAGAGATAATTGATTCATTACTGCCGAAGCATCTTCAAAGTCAAATGTGGCGAATGTTGCTTGAATCTAATGCATCTGAATTTGGTGCAAGAATGACGGCGATGGATAACGCATCTACAAATGCTAAAGAATTAATCCGATCATTAAAAATCACCTATAATAAAGCACGTCAAGCCGCTATCACGAAAGAAATTCTTGAGGTAGTATCCGGCGCTAACGCTGCTAAATCTTCCTAGATCTTATGTTCGATGATTTAAGCGAAAAACTAGAGCTAGCCCTAAAAAAAGTTCGGGGACAAGGAAAGATTACCGAGAAAAATGTTTCCGAAACATTAAGAGAAATTCGCCGAGTTCTTTTGGATGCTGACGTTAATTACAAGGTTGCCAAAGATTTTATTGAAAAGGTAACGCAAAAAGCATTAGGTCAGGAAGTTCTTTCTTCCATTACTCCGGGGCAGTTAATAACAAAGATCATTTATGATGAATTAACCGATTTACTCGGAGCGACAAATTCGGAGCTTGAACTAAACGCTTCCGGTCCGACAATAATTTTATTGGTAGGATTACAAGGTTCGGGTAAAACAACATTCTCCGGTAAACTCGCTCTCAAGATGAAGCAGCTCAACAGAAAACCGCTTCTGGTTGCCGCTGATATTTATCGTCCTGCTGCGATTGAGCAATTGAAACAAGTTGGGAGTTCCATTTCGGTTCCGGTCTTTTCACTTGAAGAAAAAGACGCACGAAAAATTGCGAAGGAATCAATTTCTTACGCTAAGCAAAACGGAAACGACACGATTATTATTGATACCGCAGGTCGTCTCCATGTTGACGATACTTTGATGACCGAGATTTCAGATATTAAAGCTTTGGTTAACCCTACTGAAATTTTGTTCGTTGTAGATTCAATGACGGGACAAGACGCTGTAAATTCCGCAAAAGCATTTCATGATACGGTTAATTACTCCGGTATCGTTTTAACAAAACTCGATGGCGATTCAAAAGGCGGGTGCGCGCTTTCCATTCGTGCGGTTGTTGGCGAACCGATAAAATTTATTTCGAACGGAGAAAAGCTAAACGCCGTTGAAGCTTTTTATCCGGAGAGATTAGCTTCCCGAATCCTTGGGAAGGGAGATGTAGTTTCCTTAGTAGAAAAAGCTCAAGAAGTTTTCGATGAAAAAGAAGCCGCACGGCTTGAGGAAAAACTTCAGAAGAATAAGTTTGATCTCGAAGATTTTAAGAATCAAATAAAAATGTTAAAAAAGATGGGGTCCCTTTCGTCATTAATGGGAATGGTTCCGGGAATGAACCCGAGTATGATGAAAGATGCAAAAATTGACGATAAAGCGCTTGTTCGCATTGAAGCTATTATCGATTCAATGACTCGGGAAGAGCGAAAATCTCCCAAAATTCTCAATGGCAGCCGACGAAAAAGGATAGCCAAAGGGAGCGGAACCACTATTCAAGACGTAAACCGCCTGGTAAAGCAGTTTCAAGAGATGCAGAATTTAATAGGAAGAATGAAGCAAAAAGGGTTTTTAAATTCGGTTTTTAACAAGAAAAGTTTTAATTTTAATTAAGAAATGTGATTAATTTGGAGAAAACATAATTTGGCAGTTAAGTTAAGATTACGCAGAATGGGTAAAAAGAGACAACCAATTTATAAAGTTGTCGCTGCAGATTCCCGTTCACCAAGAGACGGAAAGTTTTTGGAAGCCATCGGACTTTATAACCCGAAGGGAAATCCCCTTACGGTAGATATAAACGAAGAGCGTGCTTTGTATTGGTTAAGTGTAGGTGCGCAACCAACCGATACGGTAAAAAGTCTTCTTCGTTCAAAAGGAATTACTTTAAAAAGAGAATTAGTAAAAAAAGGTGCTCAATCGGAAGAAATTGAAGTCGCCATGGAAAACTGGAAAAAACTGAAAGAGGCATCCTCACAGAGGAAAGCTGCTAAAAAAGATAAGAAAAAGGAAACCAGTGCTGCAGAAGTGAAGGGCGCTGCTTCTGAAGAGAAAGCCGAATAACGGACTTAGGTTAATTAAGTCTTCAGTTTTGCTTTTTTTCACTTAATTCTAAATGCTCCCGGCTCTAATTTAGGAGATTCTTCCATGAAGGAATTCGTCGAATTCATAGCAAAACACCTTGTTGATAATCCGGAATCTGTAGTGATTGAGGAAAAAGTTAATGAGGAAAAAAAGATTGTTTTTTCTTTAAAAGTCGGACCAAACGATATAGGAAAGGTAATCGGCAAAAAAGGGAAAACTGCTTTAGCTATGAGAACATTGCTTACCGCGGTTGCCGCAAAGCAAGGGAAACGCGCAATTCTTGATATCGAAGATTAATCGCGTTTGAATAATTTTGTCTTACTTGGCAAGATTATTTCGATTTATGGAAAGAGTGGAGAGGTCAAAGTAAAAGTCTTTGACACTGATGTTGGACAAATTCTTCCTTTCGATTTCTGCTTTGTTGATTTTTTTGGTAGTAAAAAAAAATTATACGTTGCTTCATTTAAAAGAACCGGTGATAATCTCATAGTTTTATTTGATCAGTTCAATTCACCTGATGCAAGTGCTGTTTTGTTGAATAAAGAACTGTATCTTTTACGTGAAGAAACTAATGCAGAGCAAGAGTTCAGTTATTTAATTAAAGATTTGCTCCAGAGTACAGTAATTGCAAAAGATGAACTACTCGGAACCATAAAAGACGTTCTTTCGCTGCCCGGCAATGATGTCTATGTTGTTGAAGATACCCTTGGAAATGAGATTTTAGTTCCGGCAATCAAACAGATAATCGGACGATTTGATAAGAAGAAGAAACTGCTGCATTTGAAGGTGAATAAAACGTTTTTTGAAGATGATGAGAATTGATATTATCTCAGCAGTACCGGAGCTGCTGGAGAGCCCGCTAAAAACAAGTATTCTAAAACGGGCTCAACAAAAAGAAAAAGTTGAAATTGTAGTGCATAGTCTTCGTGATTATGCGTTTGATAAACATAAAACAATTGATGATAAACCGTTCGGCGGCGAGGCAGGAATGCTTCTAAAACCCGAACCGTTCTTTGCGATACTGGAAAAATTAACTGCTGAACGAACGTACGATAAAATTATCTTAACGTCGCCGAAAGGGAAGTTGTTTACTCAAAAAGCTGCGAACTCCTTTTCGCTTTGCCATAACATTATTTTTCTTGCGGGACATTATAAAGGCATAGATGATCGCGTAAGAGAACGCTTTGCGACTGATGAAGTTTCAATCGGCGATTTCGTTTTAACCGGCGGAGAATTGCCCATTCTGCTTATGGTTGATGCGATCGTTCGTTTAATACCGGGAGTTTTAAATGATAGTATTTCTGCCCTGAATGATTCGTTTCAGGATGGAGAACTTCTTTCCGCTCCCAATTTTACAAGACCGGCGGAATTTAAAGGAATGAAAGTTCCCGATATTCTTCTCGGTGGAAATCATCAGGCAATACAGCAGTGGCGCGAAGACCAAGCAAAATTAATTACAGAACAATGGAAAAAAAATAAATTAGCGGAGTAAATCATGATTAGCTTACACGAATTGTTACCGGAACAACCAAAGGTAGATATGCCAAAGTTCCGATCTGGTGACCATATTAAAGTGCACGTAAGAGTAATCGAAGGTGACAAAGAGAGAATTCAGGCTTTTGAAGGAGATGTTATCAGCATCAGGGGAAGTCAAGAGAACAGAACTTTTACCGTACGCAAAATTGCAAGCGGTGTTGGTGTTGAAAGAATTTTCCCGTTCAATTCACCGAAGATTGCCAAAGTTGAATTGCTGAAAGAAGGAGATGTACGCAGAGCAAAATTATTCTATTTGCGAAGCCTCTCCGGTAAAGCGGCAAGAATTAAAACTAAGAAAAATTAAGTGAAACGAAGCCGCCCGTTGGCGGCTTTTTTCTTCTATGAAATATTACTTCCCGGATAATTTCTTCGCGCGGTTTTTTGCCAACTCATTTTCTGAAAACGAGAAAAAAGAGATCACTTATTTACCCTCAGCCCAACTTTCAAATGAACTTGAAAAAGAGGGCGATGCAATTGCTTTAATTCCAACTATGGATTTACTGAAACACGAAGAATTCTTTGTCTCAAAACTCGGCGGCGTCTCTTTTGAAAGCGAGTGGTGTAACTCCTATCTCTATTATCCGAAAGAAATGGCGGATAGAAAGCAGATCGATGAAATTATTCTCGCCGGAGATGTCTCATCAAACGAAGCCGTGCTTGGCAAAATTTTGTTTGCTGAACTTTACGACCAGCAAGTGAAAATCTCACTGCATCTCAATCCGAACGAAAAGATTAATGCTCCGATGCTTTTAGTTGGTGATACTAACTTTACTGAAAACCGTTTTGAGAGCGGGATGAGTTTTGCCGATGATATGATTGAAGTTATTTCTGCACCGTATGTTAATTTTATTTTTGCTTCAAAAAACAAAGAGAGTCTTGAAGCATTCAATTCTAGCTTTAAAGAAAAATTACCGACCCTTTACGATTCTATAGTCCCTTACATATCGGCGTTAGAAATTCCAGAAGAAAGCAAAGAAAAAATTCGCGAGGAATTTTCCTCGTTTGTTTTTGAGTTCGATACAATGGATATCGATGGAATCGCACAGGTAACGCGTCTACCATATTTCCACGGAATGATAAAAGAAATCTTAGAGCTTAAGTTCGTTTGAAATAAAAGGGGATGGTAACATCCCCTTTTTCTTTTATAGAGCAATGTAGGAAACGCTAAGTACGTTTTGATTTTCTTGAATACTTTGCAGACGCGCAGCGGAGATTCCCGCTTTTAGCTTCATGGTACAGCTTGCTATAAGTCCCCCGTCAAAAATGATATTTTCGATCTCTTCGATATTTACATCTTCTTCTTTTATTACAGCAAAAATTGATGAAAGCACACCCGGTCTGTCAAAATGTTTAACAACCAATTGATAACTCGATTGCGTAGTGGAAGCTTTGTTTACCCAGTGGGCAATTAAACCGCTATTCATATAATCTTTTATTATGCGCACTGTTTCCGCGGCAACGGCATTTTGTGCTTGCTCTGTTGAAGCGCCGATATGGTGGGTGACGTAAACATTTTTTAGCGCTTGCAGCGGGGAAGTAACTGCCCCGGATTTCTGTTCCGGCTCTCCTTTAAAAACATCAACTGCCACACGAATGTTTTTTTCGTTGATTGCAGCGATCATTGCCTCTTCATCAAGAATTTCAGCGCGCGAGGTGTTGATCAACAGAGCGCCGGGTTTTAAGTATCCGAACATTTCTTTATTGAATAAACCGCGTGTTTGTGGAGTGAGCGGAAGATGGAGCGAAATGATGTCGCACATCGGTAAAATTTTGTCCATCTCAGAAAAATCTTTAATTGCCATTCCCTCAATTCTTGAAATATCCTTTCCGTACACATTCATCCCAAAGGCAAGAGCACGTTTTGCAACTTCTTTACCGATGTTCCCCACACCGATTAAAGCAAGATTTTTTCCGTGCAATCCTTCGGCTTTGGAATATTCACCTTTGTTCCAAACACCGTTTTTAAAATCCGAAACATTATCCGGAATTCGTCTGTCGAGCGATAACATTAGTCCCATAGCCAATTCAGCTACGGCTATTGAATTCATGCCGGGACAGTTGGCTACATAAATACCTTTTTTATTTGCTGCAGCGATGTCAATATTATTAACACCCGCTCCGGCGCGAATAATCAGATTTAGTATATCTGATTTTTTAATTGCCGTTGCATTTACTTTTGTTGAACGGACAACGAGTATATCAATTCCCGCAATCGCTTCGTGAAGGTTGTTTTCAGCTAATTGCGGCGCGTAATTAACCTCAAGTCCGAGCTCCTTCATCTGCTCGATGTGCTTTTCGGGAAATTTATCCGCGACTAAGACTTTCATTTTTTTTCTCCCTGTATTTATTGTTAAGTAAGGTGTGGAATTTTAACACCAAATTTTTGTGCGTTTGCTTGCGCGCGTTTGTATCCTGCGTCCGCATGCCGGATAATTCCCATTCCGGGATCATACGTAAGGACGCGTTCTAATCTTTTTTCTGCGTCCTGCGAACCGTCAGCCACTACTACCATTCCCGCATGAATTGAATTTCCAATTCCAACTCCTCCGCCATGATGAACTGAAACCCAGCTTGCACCGCCAATGCTGTTAAGCAGGGCGTTTAAGATCGGCCAATCGGCAATCGCGTCGCTGCCATCTTTCATCGCTTCGGTTTCACGATAGGGAGAAGCAACTGAACCGGAATCGAGATGGTCCCGGCCAATGACAATCGGTGCAGATACTTTTTTCTCAGCTACAAGTTGATTAAATATTTTTCCCATTAAGGCGCGTTCACCATATCCAAGCCAGCAGATACGTGATGGTAATCCTTGAAAATGAATTTTTTCTTGTGCTTTCTCAATCCACTTAAGTAAGGATTTATTTTCCGGAAATGTAGCTTTAATGGCTTCATCGGTTACATAAATATCATTCGGGTCGCCGCTTAATGTAGCCCATCTAAATGGACCTTTACCATCGCAGAAAAGTGGACGAATAAACTCGGGTACAAATCCGGGAATATCAAATGCGTCCAGAACACCGTTTGCCTTTGCTTCACCTCGAATGTTATTTCCGTAATCGAAGGTTATTGCTCCTCTTTTCTTGAACTCCAACATTGCTTTTACATGTTCGGCAATTGTTTGCTGCGCAAGTTGGATATATTTCTGCGGATTTTGTTGACGCAATTGCAATGCTGACTCAAAGCTCATCCCCATAGGCACGTATCCATTTAAAGTGTCATGAGCTGACGTTTGGTCAGTAAGAACATCCGGGATGATATTTCGTTTTAATATTTCGGGAAGAATTTCTCCGGCATTTCCTGTTAACCCGACGGAGAGTGCTTTCTTTTCTGCTTTAGCATTTAATACGAGTGTAAGTGCTTCATCAAGCGATGGAGCAATTACATCAAGATATCCGGTTTCAATTCTTTTTTGCAGTCTTGTTTTATCAACATCAATACCGAGGAATGCAGCTCCGGTCATTGTTGCGGCGAGTGGTTGCGCTCCACCCATTCCGCCGATACCGGATGTCAAAAGAAATTTTCCACTCAAGTCGGAATTAAAATATTTTCTACCACATTCGGCAAATGTTTCGTACGTACCTTGAAGAATTCCCTGCGTGCCGATGTATATCCAGCTGCCGGCTGTCATTTGTCCGTACATCGTAAGACCGAGCGCTTCCAATCTCCTAAACTCATCCCAGGTTGCCCATTTAGGAACAAGCATTGAGTTTGAAATAATTACTCGTGGTGCATTTTCGTGTGTCTTAAAGATTCCGACAGCCTTTCCCGATTGAACAAGAAGTGTCTCGTCATTTTCCAAATTACGTAGCGAGGTAACTATGGTTTCAAAAGCTTCCCAATTTCTCGCGGCTTTACCTTTTCCTCCGTAAACAATTAATTCGGCCGGATTTTCAGCAACTTCCGGGTCCAGGTTGTTCATCAGCATTCTCAAGGCAGCTTCTTGTATCCAGCCTTTGCACGAAAGGGTTGTGCCCCGCGGTGCTCTGATTACTTTGGTTTCAGACATAGTTAATCCTTAAAATGATTTTCATATAAAATTTCGTACTGCATCAGAATCGATTTATACAGCCATTTTTTGAAGAACCAACCATTCTTAATCTGGTTTTTAAAATGTTTGATGTTGGCTTCAAGTTGGTTTCTAAAACGGAGGAATTCATCTTTCGTTAATTTTATTTGGTCTTCGGTTGATTTTGTTTTTTCCAAAATTGATGAGAGCGCTTTTACCTCACCGTAATATTTTTGATCATTTCCAACTTGCTTTATAACGGTTTTGCAAATGTTTTGTATCAGTTTTTTATCGTTTTTGTTAAATTCAAAATTGTAATTTCTGAACAGGAGTTTTTTCATAGTGCCTTATTTTTTTAGTGAAAGAAGTTTATCTCTAATTATTTGATAGCCTGGTTTTATAACCTCATAAATGTAGCGCAGCCGTTCCTCGTGATGAATAAAAGCCGATTTCATGGCGTTGATACTTATCTTTTCAACATCTTCTAAATTTAAATTGAAATACTCGGTTGCGGTAACAAATTCCTTTGTTAAGGTCGTATCACTCATCAACCGGTCATCAGTGTTTATCGTTAATCTGAATTTGAGTTTATTCAAATATCCGAAAGGGTGATTTTCAATTTTATCGATAGCGCCGGTGTGGACATTGCTCAAAAGGCAAATCTCAATCGGAATTCTTTTGTCAAGGATGTATTGTGCAAGGTCTCCCATAGCAACCACATTTCCATCTTTATCGAAAGAAATATCCTCGAGAATTCTTGTTCCGTGCCCGATGCGATGCGCGCCGCACCATTGAATTGCCTGCCAAATAGATTCCTTCCCAAACGCTTCTCCCGCATGGATGGTAATGTTGAAATTCTCTCGCTGGCAAAATTGAAATGCTTCAATATGTTTCTTGGGAGGATAACCGCCTTCTTCGCCGGCTAGATCGAATCCAACCACTCCGCGATTACGGTAATTAACCGCGAGTTCAGCAAATTCAAGCGCATTTTTCATATTACGCATGGCACAGATAATTAGTCCGTAGCCAACTCCAAAATCCTTTTTTCCTCGTTCAAGACCGTCAAGAACAGCATTAACAACATCGTCATAATGAAGACCTTTTGAAGTATGAAAAACGGGAGCAAACCGTGTCTCAACATAACAGACACCATCTTTCTTCATGTCTTCCATCATTTCGTAAGCGATGCGGCTCAGCGATTCTTTTGTTTGCATCACAGCAATGGTGTGTTTGAAACCTTGCAGATACTCAACAAGATTCCCTTTATTCGCACCACGATGAAACCATTCGCTTAATTCGCGAGGATCGGTGGTTGGAAGTTTATTGTACTTTATTTCTTTTGCTATATCAAGGATGGTAGAAGCTCTTAGTCCGCCGTCAAGGTGATCGTGGAGTAAAACTTTAGGTACAGACCGAATAATTTCTTCAGTATTCAAAACTCACCTCATTTTTTTTACGCAAAAATATCCTTTTCGGAAGGGAAAAGCAAAGAACCATGGAGAACAATCAGTTTGAAATTCGTTTGCTCGCTTGCATTAACAACCACAAATAACTAAGTTTAAAGCGATAATAATTAAAAAATGGAGAATTAATGAAACGAGCAAATCTCTTTGCATTTATAGCTTTGGGAGCGTTTGTAACCTTGACCGGTTTTCAATGCTCTTCTACGGAAATTACGAGTGCAAAACTCTATATCCAGCAAAAAAACTGGGATAAAGCTATTGACGTATTGAATAAGGAAGTAACGAAAAACCCGAAAAGTGATGAAGGATTTTATCTTTTAGGTTCCGTTTACGCTGAAAAAGAAAATATGGATAAGATGATCGAAAGTTATGATAAATCGTTAGCAGTGAGCAAAAAGTTTGAAAAAGAAGTTGCAAATCAAAGAAAATTTCATTGGGCTAATTTTTTCAATAAAGGTGTAGGTTATTTCAACAGAGCAACTCAACAAGCCAACCCGGACAGCCAAGCCATGATGAATACTAGATCAGTGAACGCATTTGAAACAGCTATCAAATTGGAGCCGGATTCTTTAAACGCATATCAAAATTTAGCTTTTGTTTATATGAACATGCAGAAGTACGATGAAGCTATTCCAAACTTTATGAAGCTCATCGAAAAAATTAAATCACCTGACGCTTATAAATTCGTCGGACAAATTTATTACAATAAAGGTGTTGCTTTAAAGAACAAATACGAGAGCGACAAAGTTGCAGCTGATAGTGTTGCAGCGATGGATAATTTCAATAAAGCTATTTCCATTTTAGAAGAAGGAAGAAAAGTTAGCCCGAACGATTCCGATATTCTCCTCTATCTTTCTAACTCCTACATCGCCGCAAACAAAGTTGAAATTGCGATCGATGCTTTCAAATCAGGTGTTGAAGCTGAACCCGGAAATAAATTCTACCGCTACAATTATGGAGTTTTGTTGTTGGGTAACCTTCAGTTTGAAGCCGCAGAAGAACAGTTCAAGAAAGCAGTTGAATTAGATCCGAATTACCAGAACGCGATTTATAACTTAGCGGTTACCTATGTAAAATGGGGTGCAAAAATTGCAAAAGATTATGAACTTGCGAACAAAGGAAATAAGGACGCAAAGGAAGAAACGTTATCAAAAGAGAAATACAAAGCCGCTCTTCCTTATTTGGAATCTTATGTTCAGAAGAAAAACGACGATGCGCAAATTTGGGAGCTCTTAGGAAAAGTTTACACTGTAATGGGAATGCCTTCCGATGCATCAAACGCATTTAAAAAAGCCGACGAAATTAGAAAAGGCAAATGAAGCCGATGAATCAACCGGAGCAAAACCAACAGCTTAATATTGAACTCGGTGAAAAAGAAGCGGAAGGAATTTATTCCAACTTAGCTATTATCACTCATTCACCGGCTGAGTTCATTTTAGATTTTACCCGTATTGTCCCGGGTGTTCCGAAAGCGAAAGTTCATGCAAGGATTATCACTACTCCGCAGCATGCAAAGCTTTTAATGCGCGCACTCAAAGACAATATCGATAAATTTGAACAACGGTTTGGAGAAATTCATGTTGAAGCACCTCCAAATCAACAGTTCGGATTCACACCTTTCATAAAGGATGAGAAGATTAATTGAAACAGACAAGGCTTATCGAAAATCGGTAAGCCTTTTTTGTGTCTAAAAACAAATTCAAAAGAAAGTTCGCAAGTTAGGTTTGATTACTCGTGATATTTTTTTATGTTTTCGTGTAACGTAAACAACTTCTTCCGTTGCTTATTTCTTTAATTACTAATCCAAAGGTAGGATATGAAAGATTCGCTACTTTCCTCAATGAGACCCATCGGGATAATTACCTTTCTGGTCTTCATGTTGTTCGTGTACTCATGCGGAATTAAATCCCCAACTGCCCCAAGCTGGGATGTATCTCTTAATCTCCCGCTTATTGATACCACGTACTCCGTGTTGGACATGATCAAAAAGGATTCTTCTATATTAAAACCCGACTATACTCAACAGGGGTTGTTGATATACAATACCATCAAAGATGTAGAAAAAATTCAGGTAAGTGATAAGCTTTCGGTTGAAGGATTTTCAACTAATACTTCCAAAGCGATTGGTTCAATTACCATTGACGGCGATTCAACAAAAGCTGACATTGGCTTTAACTGGTCACAGCAGGGACTTACTCCCGGAACACAAGTCCCAATCCTACCTGAAAGTAACCGGGCCGTTTCATCAGACCTTTCAACGATTAATCAATTTCAGTCGGCTAAGTTTGAATCCGGGAGCATCATCATTCAAATTAAAAATAATTTTGCCAATCATGTAACACTAACGGTAAACGGCTTAACTATTAAAAATAGTGCTACTAACGAGGTGGTTGCCCAGACAAGTGAAGTATTGGTAATACCTCCGGCAACGACAAAAAGTTTTGCAGCAATAACGTTTAACACGAATGTTACCGTTAAAAATCAGTTAAAGTTTGAAACTACTGTTTCAATCAGCGGCAGTAATGGAAATTTTGTAACAATTCCTCAAACTGCTTTTACGGTAAACACAAAGTTCTCAACACTTCAGGTTTCTGAAGCAACGGCAAAAATTCCAACACAGAATCCAATAACGATTGACAGTACTATTACGATGGATGCCGTGTCTGCAAAACCCACAAAATTCAAAACAGTAAAGATTGCAACCGGATCAATTAACATAACCATGGTAAATAATCTTGATGTTGATGCAAACGTTACACTCGAAATTCCTAATTTGAAAAACGCGTCGAATGTTAAATTTTCGGTTACCAAACAGGTTAATAGAAAATCGACTTTAAAATTTGTTGACAATGTTTCATTAACAGATTACTCACTCGTTAGTCTTGATGCCAATCCGACAAACAAGGTAAGTTATAAAGCGACCTTCGCGTCTAAAGCGGCTACGGATTTTAGAACTATCAACAAGGCGGATAATTTCCAAGCCTCGGTTAATTTCAGTAAACTTACGTTAAAAGAGTTTGACGGAGTAGTTACCCCTACCGCGCTTGATGAAACGAAGTCTGCAATAAATCTTGATACAAAAGATTTGCAAAAGAAATTCAGTTTCAGTCAAATTAATTTTAACAAACCGGTTATTCAGTTACGCCTCGCACCGTCAAAAGGGGCTAAAATTAATTTCCAAATTACCGGCAGACTTGAAGCCCAAAATTCGAAAGGTGAGAAGAGTATTCTCTCGCTCAATTCAAATACGATGAACAAAACGATAATCACTGAGACGGATACCGTGATTACCATAAACGCAGACAGCGTGAGCGGATTCTTCAAGAAATTTTCTCAACTACCCGATTCAATTTTCGTCTATGCCGGCGGAACGCTTAATCCAAATTACCAGCAAGTTACCGTAACAAACACAAGTTATGTTTCGGGAAGTTCAAAAATTGAATTCCCGTTAGATTTAGGAATTAGCGACGGACTTTTCGCGGATTCGGTGAAGATGGACTTTGATGCTGATAAGCAAAAACGCATCCGTGATTTGAACGGCGCCGATATGAATCTCATTTTAACAAATGGATTGGCTGCATCAATTACTTTTACAGGGAAATTGTACGACAGCACTAATAAATTCCTGATGTATTTCCCGCCGAAACACTCTGATCAGGATAGTTCTATTACGGTGAGCGGAGGCGTAACCGATGCCAATGGCAACGTTGTTACAAAGACTGCGCAAAATGTTACGGTCAAATTAATTCAAGGAGAATCCGATTTATTGGCGAAAGCGAAGTACATGCGGATATATATAAAGTTAAACACAAGTCGTTCCAGCAATCTCCCTGTCAAATTCAAAACGAAAGATGACATCCGGATTGAAAGTTATGGCGGCGTTAATTACAGAATTAATCCGTAGGAGACCAAACGATGAAAACTTTTATAACAGCAGTTATCGCGATTCTTTTTCTTGTTGAAGTAAACGCGCAATCGGCCGGCTCAATCGGAATTACTGATGGACGTTCGGTTGGTATGGCAAAAACCTACACCACTGATTCCAAAGGCCTGGGCGCTTTAGGAATCAATCCTGCAAACATATTCAGCAGAAGTGATACAACACGTAAATGGGAAATCATCACTGTTTTTCCTCTTCCTCAATTAGGCATGAAGGTCGGAACAAATTTCCTCTCAATAAACGAATTCAATTATTTCTTTGGTGAAAGCACAACCGATGCAAGCGGGAAAAAGGTTGGTAAGTATCTTACCGCCGATGATAAAGCCCGTTTAGTAAATTTGTTTTCCGACGGCGGAACAATTCAAAGTGACATTCAATCAACAATTTTTGCTATTTCCTGGAAGCCCAGTGCAAAAGCCGGTGCTTTTACTTTTGCGATAAGTGATGTGATTGGATCAAACGTAACCTTTCCAAAAGGTCTTGTTGAACTCCTTATGAATGGAAATCCTCCCGGAGATGTTTTCAAATTTGACGACACTCAGGCAAAAGCATGGTGGCTGCGGAAGTACTCGATTTCATGGGCACACGGCATGAAATTCTTCCCGAAGATTTTCCAGGATTTCAATTATGGATTCTCGTTCAATTTTGTTTCAGGCTATTTTTATTTCGGCATCGACAGAATGAATAGTCTTTTTACAACGGGAGATCATAATTCTCTGACAATTAAAAATGATTTCATGGCTCATTCATCTTTCTCACCTGATTTCGGTGTAACGTATAGTTTTGATTCTGCATCGACAAAAACAAAGAGTTCTCCAAGCCTCTTTCCATCACCTGCCGGAAACGGTTTCGGAATGGATTTGGGATTCTGGGGAAAGATTAACGACGTTTGGGGTGTCGGCTTATCATTTACCGATTTGGGAAGCATAAAGTGGAAAGAAAAAGTCGCCGAGTTTACGGCCAATTCTGAAGTGGTTATCACTGATTTGAGCGACACAAATCAAACAAAAGATTTGGGCGACAAACTAACCGGAAAAAATGAAAGCAAAGTGATTGGCGCTTACAAGACTCCGCTCCCCACGGCAATGCATGTCGGTGTTTCATTTCAACTTGATAAGTTTTTAAAAGGACATTTTCCCGGCAGAATGATAATCGTAGCAGATTATAATCAAGGGTTCAATGATGAATTAAGAAACAGTAAAAAAGCAAGATTCTCAATCGGCGCGGAATGGATTCCGACAAATTGGATTTTTGCGTTTCGCACCGGGCTTTCGTTCGGCGGGTTTGATAAATTTGGACTCGGCGCCGGAATGGGAATAAATTTCGGTTTCCTCGAATTGAACGGCGGAACACCCGACTTTCATTACCTCTTTATGCCGAATGGGGCTAAAAGAATTTCTTTCGCGTTTGATTCAAAGTGGAAATTCTAATATGCAATTGAGATATGATACCGCTCCGTGCGGTATCATATCATTTTTAATTTTCAATAATTTTTTCTACATCTAATAATTTTCATTTTACTCGAGCTAATTTTTTATGCAATACCGACAAGCAAAAACCGGCAAACTCCTTATCGAACTTCTTCCAAATAAATGCGACTTTTGCGGTTGTTGTGTCGGTGTTTGCCCTGAGGATGCCATCGAATTAAAAGAAGCGGAAATATACATTATTGATGAACGGTGTACGAATTGCTCAAAATGTGTTTGGTCTTGTCCAATTGAAGTGATAAAGTTTAATAAAGCAGGTGTGCCGGTCAGGTAGCGGGGGAATTAGTTCTGATTTTTTCTTAGAACAATCAATTTATAGTTCCACAAATTTTTTTTGTAAGCAGCAAATTGCGCGAGCCCGGTTTTGTAATGAACTCTTGAAAAGTAGCTGGCTTTCTTCACAAATACGTTGTAGAAAAATGTTCCAAACATTCCCCAAAATGCCGCGATGAAAAATTTTCTTACGGAAGGATAAACTTCTTTGGTTACATCCTTCTCTTTTTCAAGAGTGAATCCATTTCTCTCAGCAAGGGAAACGAACTCATCCAGACTTAGAACATCCGAAACAGCCCATCCGTTAAACATTGTCTTCATTGATTTGCTGCTTTCAAAAGGATAATCGTACGCTTTGAAACAATCTGCAATTACAATTCGTCCGTTTGATTTTAAAATTCGAAAAGCTTCAAGTAAAAATTTTTCTTTTTTTACGGCGGTTTGCATGCTTTCGATTGCCCACACAACATCAAACGTTGCATTCTCGAAAGATGTAGAAGTGTAGTCCATTCCAAAAAAGGAAGTTGAAGAAGAAACGCCGAATTTTTCTGCAAAGGAGGAAGCCGTAGCTGCTTGTTTTTCGCTTAACGTTATGCCGGTTACAGTACACCCTAAATGCTTGGCGAGATAAATAGATGATCCGCCGACACCGCATCCGGCATCGAGAACAATATCGCTTTTATTTATTTGTCCCAACAATGCAAGCTGCGCGTTCGTGTTCTGAATGGCTTCGTGTAAATTCTTTACCGATCCGCCCCAAATTCCATAATGCAAACCAAGACTCTTTTCCAGCTTCCACCACATCCGGTAATGGACTTCTGTTTGGTCATAATAATTGGCTACATCTTGCGGGGTGTATGTCGGCATTTGTGTAAAACTTACTGTTTCAAAAATATATTTTGTATCCTAAAATAAGCGAATCTTCTTTTAAAGAAAAAGTTAGGGAACGATTTTATAAATAAATTTAAGGAAAAGGAGAAATATTTTTATCTTTGTTAATCAATAATGGCAGAAAATTTTGAAAAACGAATATGATATAATTATAGTCGGCGGTGGTCCGGCCGGAGCTATTGCGGCAAAATATGCAGCGGAACAAGGAGTATCCGTACTTCTCCTTGAAAAGGATAGAGAAATTGGTATCCCCGTA
>Ga0172371_10001884_pt1 | contig 33354 bp, 22 predicted proteins | sample Lak12m_FD_114543 | JGI IMG/M metagenome (GOLD analysis project Ga0172371, IMG submission 114543) | Freshwater microbial communities from Kabuno Bay, South-Kivu, Congo - kab_022012_12m | ecosystem: Environmental > Aquatic > Freshwater > Lake | place: Democratic Republic of the Congo: South-Kivu...
ATATCGAGAAACAAGACCTTGACAACAAAGATGAAGATTTTAAGATTTCTGGTGAAAGCTAAAGGTCAGCTTTAGATGACCGTTTTAATAATTCCCTCGCCTTTGAGGCGAGGGTGGTTTAATCCTGGATAATCATTGGTGGCAAATTGTTCAACACCAAATAGCACTTTCATCGCGGCTTGAGAGTATTCTGATTTCGGATACTGCTCAATTAGTGAGATGTATAGATCCTTGGCGCCAATAAAATTTCCCACGTTAAATAAACTATCTCCTGTTTTGTACATGTCTTCCCGGGGATCTCCAATAGTGTCAGATATGGGATATGAAAAACAAAAATATGGTTCATAAATGAAAGTTGCATTGTTTCCATATCTTGAGCATAATTGAGATGGAATTGAATTGTTTTTCCAGCAATTGTACCTTACATCAAATGTGATTTGGGTAAAAGGTAAATCCGGTTCAGGATCACACGCCTCAACGTAAATAAGACAATTGGTAGGATCATTGTCATCAAAAATTTTATTGTATCTCACAAACGGGAAATCGAAATACGAATAGATTTCATAACTGGTGTTATTATATATGGCTTGTGTAATATCTCCCGCGTTCATAAACTTTTCACCGATGAGTTGCAGATTGCTGAAATTTACCGACTTTATCCCTATAATATTGTTATAAATATGATTATCGTGGATAAAAGCATTCGAATTGTACCCGGTTATCCCGGTTTGACAATTTGAAATGTTATTGTTAACGACATTAAAATTACTGGAAGTTCCGAGTCCCGAATAGAATAAACCTAATCCACTATAGTTAATGCCAGCTCCGGAAATCGTATTATTTTGTATTGAAAAATTATTATAATTGCTTATGTTAACCGCATCATGATTATTAGAAGCAGTAATACTATTATTATAAATGGAGTCAATAAAAGTCGAATTTTGCAACAAATTATTAAGATACAATGAAGTTTCGGAAAAAACAGAATTTGATATATTGACATTGCCATAATTTGAGATCAATTGCCCGCAGTTTAAAAAAGTTGAACCGTTATTAATTCTCAGGTGGAGGCCGTTGTTTAACAATCCTGTATTGTTGAAATGTACATGACTCAATGTGACTTCTGTATTATGGTTGTTTAGGTGAAGTCCGGAAAAATAAGTTCCAGGTTGTATTGCCTTGAATGTGATATAATTGATCAAATTTATACTTCCTTGAATTTTAATTTCATTCTGTTCCATGCCTCCAAAAATCATACCCGAACCCGTGTTTAATTGGGATCCAACATTAACTGTTAAATCGGCAAGGTTATTTATAAAATAAACTTTTGCAGTGTCCTGACCCGCAGAGTTGAACGATAAAGTCGCATTACCATTAATTGCTATTGGGCCACCCACAACATAACTTCTATTTTCAACAGTCTGAGTATGGGTTATGTTGCCACAAAGACCGTTTAAGCTTTGCAAATCCTCCTGAAAACTGATATTTTTATAATTTTGAGGATGCGTATTTACCAATGGCTCAAGAGGACAAAAAAATCCAGATCCTGGCCCACCAGACCAGGAATCAAAATCATTTGCGTAAGCAAAGGCCTCTTCCATCGTCACAGATCCATCGTGATTTGAATCAGGATTATAGTAAGGGTGGCTTTGGGCACACGAATCGAAACATGCTTTATACGGGAATAAAGGAAAACTAACTGTGTCATAAACAGGAAATCCTGTTGCCCATGGTTGATTACCATTGATGTCAGGAAAATAACCTCTTGCCGCCGCAGTCCAATAAAAAATAAACTCACCATACGTCGTATCTGATATGTGATAATCCATATACTCTTTCTCATTATAGGCAGCGGAAGTATATATGGATCGGTTTTTACACTTGACAGAATCATTGGTTTGAAGATCATTCACAAACCCGCCGGAATAACATGGTTCAATAAGGAAAATCATTTGACCACATTGGATATTTCTTACCCAGTTGGCTAATGCGGTATCATAGATGTTCGTGAAGGGATTGGGTGGTATATTGGGATCGGGTGGCAGAATTATCCACGAATGAGTAGAACTCGCATCCCCATGGTCATCTACATATACAAATAATTGATCCTCGAATTGAAGTTTGGGTATCAATGGGTCGGTTTCTTCGCCTGCCAGACACCTGAAAGTGTGATGTATTGTGTCTTTATAGGCAGCATAATCAATATCTTTTGAAATCATACCCCCATCTAAATCACTACCTCTGGCCGGGCTATGTCCCGTAAAATAATGAACAAACATATTCTCTTTGTTGTACCCATAAACTTTTTCCAGGGTTGTGTAAACAGCAGAAATATCATTCCAGGACTGGGTAGGACGAACCGCTGTATCATCTTCGATCCCTGCAATTATTACTGCAAACAGATGGGGGTTTGGAGGCAATCCAGTAACGGTTACCGGAGAAGGTTGTGGATAAATCGGATCGCATGGGCTGAAAGGTGTAACACGGGAAATAAGTTCAAAGTCCTGTGACAAGCCCAATGGATAAATGGATCTATCACTAATTACAGTATCAGTTCCGTTTGTCGTATCAATAAAAATATACCTGCAGTTATGGTTCCATCCTGCATAAGGATGATCATCTATAAAAAACACCCAGTTTGATCCAAAAGGAAATACAATTGGCTCATCATATAACAAAGGCAGCCCTGTATTTCCGGATTTGGAATCCAGTGAGGCATAAATGTTTACATGACCAATGTCATTTATCAGGATGTGATTGAGTACACGATTAACAGCCGAATCTCTCGGATACTGTGCACGGACATTTGCAGTTACATAACAAATAACGGCAAGTACAAGAAAAAGTTTTAATTTTGTCATGGTGAAATCTCCTTTCTTTTTAAAGTTTGATGACTTTGATTGCCTGGCAGATTTTACCGTTTACCTTAAGGTAAGCAATGAAGGCGCCGGGCTTGCATGGTTGACCGCCGTTGGTAAGCCCGCGCCATTTTAAATTATATGAACCTCCTTCCAGTTTTTGATTGATTAAACATGTAACAACTTTTCCCTGAAGATCAAAAACAGATACTTCTGCCAATGCGGTTTCTTTTAAATTAAATTTGAATATGGTTTCATCCTGGAATGGATTGGGATAATTCTTAAAACCGGTTGAACTGATACCGGAATAATTTTGTACTCCGACAATCGGGTCGGGAATAAAATGCCCCTGCCCGTCGTTGAATCTGATATCAACATTTGCGGGAAGAGGGTCAAAATACAGACGCACAGTAATTACATCATTGAAGGTATTATTGTCTAAATCTGCACAGGTGAAACATCGCACTGCTTCGCCATAACCAGGAACTGAAAAATAAATTGAATCTGCAAGCTGGAAATTCCCCTGATTGTGCCAGATTATATACCCTGTATTTGACCGGTTTTGATAAATTACGTCCGGTAATCCGTCATTGTTGAAATCGGTAACGAAAAATTCTCCGCATGCCGGTTGAAAAATGAAATCAGGCATTTTCTGAAATGTGTTATTCCCATTGTTTTTATACATGACCAGAACTGTTGACCCGAATCCTGAATTGGCAAGAATGTCTTTATATCCATCCTGATCAAAATCCGTCACTGCAACACCGCCTGCAAAACCGCCCGCGCTCAGTTGCAGGTTCTGGAATCCCGCGGGATAGCTGAAATAAACATCGATGAGTTGCCCGCAAAGAACAACATCATCCCAGCCGTCATTATTCAAATCCCCGACTGCCAACCCTGAAGGGTAATAGGTTGTTACCTGATGGATTACGGGAATAGAAAAATTTCTATTCCCGTAATTATAAAAGATCCCCCAGAAAAGACCTTGATTCGATGTAAACACAATATCATTAAACCCGTTACAGTCAATATCTCCATTAGCAAGGTAGTCAATTGCATAACCTGGTTGAGTGTCATTTAGCAACAATGTATCATTCATAATATTATTATAAACAATCTCAACATATTCATTTTGAGTAATTGAATTTTCTTTTAGGAATAATATTTCAGGATGTGGGTCTGAATCTAATTGAGCAGTCGCCACTGCCCACTCATTTGCATAGGCATAAACCGAATCGGTAAAGGCAAAATATCCCCAACCCTGATTACGAAGAATAGAAATTCCACCCCAATTTGTCGAAAAATTAAAATTGTTACCTATAACAATATCATTAAATCCATCATTATCCAGGTCGCCTGTGCAAACCGATTGTGCTGCTGTTGCAACATTATATTGGCTTAAGATATCCTGCTTGAAGGATAAAACGATCAGCAATAAACATAATAAAAAAGAACTGCGGTATATGATTTTCATAAAATTAATGTTTACCAGTCTAAAAAACCCCGGTTTATGAACCTTATGGCTTTTAAATTTCGATGACTCTTATTGCCTGTGAAATTTTACCGTTCACCTTCATACAGGCAATGTAGGTACCGGGCTTGCATGGTTGACCGCCGTTGGTAAGCCCGCGCCATTTTAAATTATATGAACCTCCTTCCAGTTTTTGATTGATTAAACATGTAACAACTTTTCCCTGAAGATCAAAAACGGATACTTCTGTCAATGCGGTTTCTTTTAAATTAAATTTAAATATGGTTTCATCCTGGAATGGATTGGGATAATTCTTAAAACCGGTTGAACTGATACCGGAATAATTTTGTACTCCGACAATCGGGTCGGGAATAAAATGTCCCTGTCCGTTGTTGAACCTGATATCTACGTTATTAGTTAGGAAAAATGCATCAAATCTCACAGTAATGATATCATTGAATGCATTGTTATCTAAATCAGCACAATAAAAACTTCTGGATGGTTCCCCGATACATGGAACAGCAATAACACTTGAATCTGCAAGTTGGAAGTTCCCCTGGTTATACCAGAGAATATACCCGGTATTAGACCTGTTTTGGTAAATTACATCCGGTAGTCCATCATTATTGAAATCTGCAATGAAAAACTCTCCGGATGCCGGTTGAAAAATGAAATCAGGCATTTTCTGAAATGTGTTATTCCCATTGTTTTTATACATGACGAGAACCGTTGACCCGAATCCCGAATTGGCAAGAATGTCCTTATATCCATCCTGATCAAAATCTGTTATTGACACCCCACCGGCAAAACCGCCGGCACTAAGTTGCAGGTTTTGGAACCCCGATGGATAACTGAAATAGATATCGATGAGTTGTCCGCAAAGAACAATGTCATCCCAGCCATCATTGTTTAAATCCCCGACAGCCAACCCTGACGGGTAATAGGTTGTTACTTGATGAATTTCGGGATCTGAAAAAATCAAGTTTCCATTGTTATACAATATCCCCCAAAAAAGGTCTTGGTTGCACGCAAAAATAATATCACTAAACCCATTGCTATCAATATCTCCAGTTACCAAATAATCAATCGACCCATTTTTTTGTGTATTTAAATAATGTATCTCCCCTGTATTATTAAGCATTATTCCGATATAAACAGAATCAAAAGTCGGATCGTATTTATTAAATAGGATCTCTGTCAATGGATTGGAATCTAATTGTGCGATAGCCACTGCCCACTCATTAGCATATGCATATACCGAATCTGTAAAGGCAAAATATCCCCAACCCTGATTTCGAAGTATAGAAATGCCGCCCCATTGAAGGGAGAAATTATAATTATGCCCAACAACAATATCATTGAACCCATCAAGATCAAGATCACCTGCACAAACCGATTGGGCTGATGGCGGGACAGTATATCCGCTCATGGTATCCTGTTTTAAGGATAACATGATAATGGCAAAAAATATCAGCAAGAAATTTCGGTTATAAATTATCATTATTTAATAATATTATTGTTTGAGAATGCCTAACAAATATACAACGTTTGAGAAAAAATGTCAACTGATGGTTCCAATATATAATGATTCTAAATGCAGATTTTATTATTTAATTATCTCCCCAAAATCAACAATAAAAAAGTTTAGTTCAAACTGGGCAGTAGATTACACATCACTGCTTTATTATTTGTAGTATGAGTGATAAACACTCATGAGATTTTAAAATTGGCTGATTAAATGATGAAGTTTTAGGTGATCTTTATTGTATTCACCTCTCTCTACCTCTCTTCTGATAGGAGAAGGGTTCAGTGGTTAAGGCGGATGACGAAATTACATTACATTTGACAAAAATTACCGTCAACCCTTTATGAAAAAAAACAATGACTGCAGGGATTTTATTAACGGTATTGCTGTTTGCGACATCTTTGAGGATAAGGTCAATTATGATCATGATATGGTTGAAAAGGCGGGGTTCAAGCGTCCTGAAGTCAGGGGCAATTTAAAATCATGTCAGAGTAATCCATCAAGAATTATTGTGCTGCTACTCGTACTATTCTCTCCATTGGTTGCCCTTTCCCAGCGCTATGTTGCCGGTCACGCCAAGTCAATTATCACACCATTTCTGATGAAACAGACTATCGGCTACCTGGCTTCTGATTCGATGAAGGGGCGGGCTACGCCAAGTGCCGAACTCGATGCGGCAGCGGATTATATCGCCGGACAGTTCCGGTCGTTTGGATTACAACCATTGAATCTCAGCTATTTTCAGGACCTGGCGTTTTGTAAATTTGATCTTGGAACCGGTTGCTTCTTATCTGTTGTCAAAGGCCTTGAGACGAAGCGCTTTAAGATCAGGGATGATTTTATTCCCTTTGAATATTCGGGAAGCCGGCCGGCAGAAGGCGAGATTGTCTTTGCCGGATATGGGATCACCGCTCCTGAATACAGTTATGACGATTACCGGGACGTGGATGTGAAAGGCAAGATCGTTGCCGTGTTGCGGCAGGAACCGGGACAGACTGATTCATTGCAAAAATTGTTCGCCGGAAAGGAGCTGACCCGTTATTCCGGATTGAAGGAGAAACAAAAAAATGCGCAGGCTCATGGTGCGGCCGGGATGCTGGTCATATCAGGGCCATTGCAATACAACTCACTCAGTCCCACAGGTTTCGCATGGCCATCTTTGACGGACGTACCCTCAAAAAAAACATTGCAAATGGATTATTGCGACAGGTCAGTAGAATTGATCCCCATGGTCCATGTTGGAGTAAATGTTATCAAAGAACTGTTCGGTCATCCCGATTCTTTGAAGCATATCCAGGAACGAATTGAAGAAAACATGAAACCCGATTCCTACAGGATCCCCGGGAAAATATGGGTCATGAACATCGCCTTCAGTACGAAACCTATTGGCGGCCGGAATGTGATCGCGTGGCTTGAAGGTTCTGATCCGGATCTGAAAGATGAAGCGATCATAATTGGTGGACATTATGATCATATCGGTTATGAGAAGGAACATCCGGCGGATTCTGATTACATATACAATGGTGCCGACGACAATGCATCCGGTACCAGTGGTGTGATTGCAGTAGCAAAGGCATTTGCATCCATGATTGATACTCCCAGGCGCAGTGTGATCTTTATGGCATTCGCCGGTGAGGAGAAAGGACTGTTGGGAAGTGATTCGTATATTCGAAAACCGTTATGGCCATTAGGCAAGACTGTAGCCATGCTCAATCTCGACATGATCGGCCGCAACGATCCTGACTCGATCGAAATTATCGGGGGACGACAGAATCCGGGTCTTGGCCGGATCGTAAGCAGACAGAACAGGGAAACAGGTTTTATTCTTACGGAAAATAAACAGGAACCGATGACCGGTGGTAGTGATCATGCAAGTTTTTTCAAAAAAGATGTACCCGTCATCTTTTTTTTCTCAGGATTGCATGAGGATTATCACAAGGTGACCGATAGTCCTGACCGTATCAACTTTGATAAAGCAGCACGGGTGGCAAGATTGGCGTTTTTGACAGCCTGGACGGTCGCTAATGAAGACCGTCATTATAAAATTGTCAAGTCCGAAGATGGTAAAGAAGAATAGACTGGTTAACGTCGGACGTATTAAGCCTGGGCTTTGCCGGAATCATAACGGGTAAAAACGAAGGAAATGAAAATTCCACGGGGCAAGAGACACGAAAAGACCCTGGTCATGTAATTCATCACCGTTCCTGTCGAAGGTCATCTCGTTCAGGGAGTCATTCAGATGCCAATTTTGGTTACGCAGATCATTACCGGGTATCCTGACTCGCCCCTGAACAGTCAAGAAGGAATAGTTGACCACGATCAGAAACCGGTCATCCTGGTCATTCCAACACCAGGCGAGCAGGTTCTCAAAGCTGTTATTATCCGGCCAGCAGTTGCATTCGCATAACTCCCACCGACCGGTATGAAATACAGGATGCGAAATGGCCTGGAGCAATCTCTGATAGAAATCTTTTAATTCGAAATCGACTGGTTCATCCAGTCGTCTTCGCAGGAAGACCGGCAATTTTATTTTCCGGCCATCAAACTGGCCTTCGTGGTACAGTTTCGCTCCTGGCAGGGTGGAGGAGACCACGGTAGCGGCAAGGTTTTTTCCCGGGCGGAAAGCGACCACATGCCTTTGTTCGTCATGATTTTCGATAAAACGTATCAATCGGGACTGGTAAACCGGATCGGATTGTAAATGGAGCCTGATTTCCGCGGCATTGTCATGTTCCAGCCTGTCGTACAACCTTTTGTCGTAACAAAAGTCGAATCCCTGTTGCTGGAGTTCCCATTCCATGTCCCAGTATGCTTCTGCAATAAAAATAAAATCATGGTTGCTTCGTTTCACAGCCGGGATCAGTTCTTCCCAGTATTCCAGTTCGGGTCTTGGACCGGTCCGCGTCCCCCAGGTGCGTTCAAATACATCATTCATCATCAACATCGCCATATCACAACGAATTCCGTCGCATTGACCAGCAATACGGCTGACTGTTTCGATCACAGCTCCGCGAAGCCCCGGATGAAATGCATTGACCTGCACGACATCCTGCCAGGCCGGGTAATTCGGATCTTTTCCACAGGCAAAAATACCCTCGTTAATTTGCACATATGTTGCCGGATCATCTCTTAGATCGTTATTGTTTCCACGGATGAAAAAATCCGGGGATTCTTCTACCCAGTGATGGTCATGGGCCAGGTGGTTGGGTATGAAATCAAGTATGAGTTTAATGCCGCGGCTGGCAAGCTGGTTTCTCGCGATCGCCAGCCCTTCATCACCGCCAAGGTTTGAATCAACCGTGTACCGCCTGACGCAATAGGGGGAACCGACATTGTCGTCAAAACTGAAATCGGGCAAGGCTTGATGAAAATCGGCAAGGTTCCCGGTATTGAGATTAGAAATGTATATTCCCCGCGGACTTCTCTCCCAAACTCCCATGAACCAAACAGCTTCAATATGCAATTGTGCAAGTTCATCCCACTTCCCGTCGGGAACATTGGCCAGGGTGACGGGAAAGTTCATCTGTTGTCCCATTTCATAAAGCCACACCCACGTGTTGATCTCGTAAATAACGGGGTTCTTATTCCAGGGTTGCATATGGTCGTTTTTTACCCCATCCCCCCTGACCCCCTTCCCCAAAAAGTGAAGGGGGAGAAAGTCCCTCCCTTTTTGGGGAGGGATTTAGGGTGGGGTCATTTCTTATCTTTCCAGGTTTCGAGATGGGTTTGAATAAATTCAATGATCTTCAGATGTTCTTCCTTACCGGATCCGGTCACACTCATCGGTTCACCAAAAGCAATATGTACCTGTTTGCTCCGGTCGATCGGGCCAAGGTAACTCGACAATTTTCCGAGTCCCCAGAAATCGGTTTTAATTGCAATGGGAATTACCTTTACACCCGTTTTTGCTGCCAGTTTTGTGCCCAGTGAATTGAATTCCGGGGCACAAAATTCCACCCTGCGTGTGCTTTGCGGGAAGATAATGATCGAAATACCATTTTGCAACCGTTCCTGTCCCTGTTCCATCACGATCCTGAAATCCTCGCGTGCATTTGAACGGCTAAGGACAATGGGATTGCGCGACCGCATCACATCTTTGAAAGCCCAGTGATTTACCAGTGCATCCTTGACGACAAAGGTGACATTCTTCAGAGGCTGGATGATACCGGGAAAGATCATGGTTTCGAGGGTGCTCATGTGATTGCTGAGAAACAGCAACGGACCTGTACTTTTCCGGATGTGGTCCAGCCCGGTAATATGGATCCGTCCGCCGCATCGTTCCACATCGGTAAAGATATCATGGGAGGAGTCGATCCATTCTCTTGTTCCATAATTTCCCTTACGGGCTATCCCGCGTGCCTTGAATACCGATTGAATAAACAGGCAGGTGAAAATAAACCGGGATTTGAAAGTCAGCCTGTCAATAAGGATGTGCGGAAAATCTTTTGGAGTAATATATTCGTTGCCGGCGGTGATTTCTTGACGCATTCGTGGATCGTTTACAGTTCTTGTGCTGGTCTAAGATAAAGACTGTGACCTATAATTATTCAACTTTAATGGTCAAATATATAAATTTTAAAATGATTCAACCGTTTACTGATCATTCCACACCGTCAGAGAGCAGGTTTGGGCGGGACGGACCTGGGATAATCCAGAGAGTAATGCAACCCTCTGCTCTCCTGTCTGCGGCGGGCTGCCTTGATGATGAGGTAACCAATATTGATGAGGTTACGTAATTCGCAAAGCTTCGGTGTTAGAATAGACTTGTTGTATAAGGCTTCCGATTCGCGATAGAGCAGTTCGAGCCGGTCAAAGGCGCGCTGAAGCCGTAGGTTCGATCGCACGATACCGACATAACTGCTCATGATGGCCTGAAGTTCTTTAAGTGATTGCGTGATCAGCACCATTTCTTCATTGAGTACCATCCCCTCTGCATTCCAGTCAGGAACCTGGTGACACAGGGAAATATTCCCGACTTGTTCGATGGCCATGGTACTGGCCCGGTGGGAGAAAACAAGCGATTCGAGCAACGAATTGGAAGCCAGACGATTGGCGCCATGTAATCCTGTGGATGAGCATTCACCTGAGGCAAACAGGTTGATAATGGAACTGCTTCCGCACTCATCTACTTTGATCCCGCCGCAGGTGTAATGGGCAGCAGGGACCACCGGGATCATATCCTTGCTTATATCGATGCCCGTGGATAAGCATTTGGCGTAAATCGTGGGAAAGTGGTTGATCAGCGCGTTTTTGTTCAGATGGCGGCAATCGAGGTACAGGTAATCTTCTCCACTGATCTTTAATTCATTGTCGATCGCCCTTGCCACAATGTCGCGCGGTGCCAGTGAAAGCCTTGCATCGTATTTATGCATGAATTCCCGTCCGTCGCGGGTCTTCAACACAGCGCCAAAACCACGGATGGCCTCCGTGATCAGGAATGCTGGTTTTTCCTCAGGATGATAAAGAGCAGTCGGATGGAACTGGATGAATTCCATGTTTTCAACGATGCCTTTGGCACGATAGACCATGGCAATCCCGTCGCCGGTTGAAATAAGCGGGTTTGTCGTGTTGTTATACACGATTCCTGCGCCTCCGGTTGCAATGAGTGTTATTTTCGACAGAATGGTATCGACCAGATGTGTTCTTGGATTCATGACAAACGCTCCAAAACAGGTGATCCCTTTCGTCCGGCTGTTGACCTCCATCCCAAGATGGTGCTGGGTGATAATGTCGATGGTGAAATAATTTTCCAGGATCTCAATGTTCGGGTGTTTGATCACCTGGTCAAGCAATTTGTTTTCGATTTCCCTCCCGGTGCTGTCTTTGTGATGAAGTACCCGGTATTCGGAATGTCCGCCCTCCTTTGCCAGGTCATATCTGCCCGTTGTGGTCCGGTCGAATTTTGTACCCCACTTCACCAGTTCCCTTATGCGTTCGGTCGATTCATTGATCGTAAACCGTACAACGGCTTCGTTGCACAGCCCATCACCGGCTATGATGGTATCCTGGATGTGTTTTTCAAAAGAATCAGGGGTATACATAACAGCGGCGATGCCACCCTGGGCCCAGGTGGTGGCGGTATCATCCATCCTGGATTTGGTGGCGATACATACCTTACCGTACTTAGCTACCTTTATAGCATAAGTGAGACCGGCAATGCCTGATCCGATTACCAGAAAATCTACATTTTTTCTCATGATACTTTTTTACAGGTCAAGCAACAACCTGATGGGGTCTAATCCCTCTGTCAGCATTTTTGCAGGGTCTTCAACCAGTTCTTTTACTTTTACCAGAAAACTGACCGATTCACGACCGTCGATCACGCGGTGATCGTAGGAGAGCGCTACATACATCATAGGAGCAATGACCACCTGCCCGTTGACCGCGATGGGCCGTTCCAGGATCTTATGCATCCCAAGAATGGCGCTTTGCGGGGGATTTAGGATAGGAGTTGACATCATCGAGCCGAAAACACCTCCGTTCGTGATCGTAAACGTACCGCCTTTCATATCGTCGATGGAAATTCTATTATCCCGCGCCTTCCCGGCAAGTTCTTTGATCTTCAATTCAATTTCGGCAAAACCCATCATCTCGGCATTACGCAACACCGGTACCACCAGTCCTTTCGGAGCGCTGACCGCGATTCCGATGTCAATATACCGTGGTGTGACCAATTCGTCCCCATCGATCAGTGAATTAACCTGTGGAAATTCCTTCAGCGCTATGGTAACAGCTTTGGTGAATATTGACATCAGGCCGATTCCGATCCCATACCGTTCTTTAAAAGCATCACTATACTTCTCCTTAATTTTCAGGGCGGCCTGCATGTTGATCTCGTTGAAGGTGGTAAGCATGGCCGTTTGGTTCTTCACCGAGACCAGCCGCCCGGCAAGTTTCAGCCGCAGGGTTGTCATTTTTTTACGGTCCACATCCCGGGTTCCTGTGAATGAAATTGTGCCGGCCACCTCCTTTTTCTGATGGATGAATGATTCAATATCTTTTCGTGTGATCTTTTTCCCGGGGAAGGCATTTGTCAGCGTCGCCGGATCCACATGTTTCTCTTCGATCATTTTGCGGGCCAGGGGGGAGGCGTGAAGACTGGTGGACAGGCGGACAGGCGGACTGGCGGACGGGGGGACAGGGGGACGGGTGGACGGGTGGATAGGGGGATGGGTGGACGGGTGGATAGGGGGACTTGTGGGAGTGTGAACTGGTGAGTTTTGAACATCAATGACCGCCAGCACCGACCCAACCGCAACGGTCTCCCCTTCCTGTGCCTTGATCCTGATCACCCCGTCTTCGGGTGTACTTATGGGGAATGAAGCCTTATCGGAGTCGATTTCAACGATCTCCTGATCTTTTTCAACGGTTTCACCATCGGCCACCAGCCATTTGGCTATCTGCACCTGTGTAATGGACTCACCCGGACTCGGAACTTTTATCTCAATTGCCATTTGCTATGTTTGTTTGCAAAATTACAACGAATGTGTAAATAATGCATCATCACACGACCTGATACTCATGTTCCGCGCAATGCAGCCGGCAGGATCCGTTTGCCTGGTCGCAGGTGCACCTTCCAAGTGCTTTTTCAGTGATCAGCTTTTGCTGGATCTTATGCAGCAGCGACGAACCGGTAGCCGGACTTCCGCTGGCCGGGCGTGCTGTGTGGTGGAGGACCGGCATTGATTCGAACGGTTCAAAGACCATGTTCTGGGCAATAAATTTCCATGCTCCCATATTCACAGGTTCTTCCTGAACCCATTCAAAATGAGTTGCCTTCGAATACTTTGCGAAAACCGATTGAAGTTGCTGCAAGGGTAGTGGATAGATCTGCTCCAGGCGGACAATCGCCACGTCATCAATTTGCTGCTTCTCTCTCTCTTCGAGGATGTCGTAATAAACTTTCCCCGAACAAAGCACCACCCGGCGTATCTTACCGGGATTGGCCATCCCGTCATCAATGACCTCTTGAAAGCCCCCGGTGGTAAAGTCCTCAATGGATGAAACACATACCGGGTGCCGGAGAAGACTCTTGGGTGTGAACACCACCAGCGGTTTACGGAATGGCCAATAGAGTTGCCGGCGCAGGACATGAAAGAAATTGGCAGGGGTGGTACAATTCACGACCAGCATATTGTGATGGCCACACAATGAAAGGAATCGTTCGATCCTGGCCGAAGAATGCTCGGGACCCTGGCCCTCATATCCATGGGGTAACAGCAACACCAGTCCATTCATCACCTTCCACTTATCTTCCGCACTGCTGATATACTGATCAATGACAACCTGACCTCCATTGTTAAAATCGCCAAATTGCGCCTCCCAAACCGTTAAACCGTTAGGATTTGCCAATGCATAGCCGTATTCAAAACCCAGCACCCCGTATTCCGACAACAACGAATTGTAAATGTTGAATTTGCCCTGATCCTTCGATATATGTTCCAGCGGGGTATATTTTTCCTCTGAATCTTCAATGGTAAGTACGGCGTGCCTGTGGCTGAAAGTACCGCGCTGGCTATCCTGCCCGCTGAAACGGACCGGTGTGCCTTCCGAGAGCAATGACCCATAGGCGATCAGTTCACCCATGGCCCAGTCAAGTTTTCCCGATTCAAGCATGGCTTTCCGGTCATCCTGCATTTTTATGATCTTACGGAAAAACGATTTCCCCGGTGGCAATGCCGTCAGTTTCCTTCCGATCTTAAGGAAAGTAGCTTTGTCGATCGCTGTCTCCGGAGACTTGTGAAAATCATCCGGTGTGGCTTTTCTCAGTCCTTCCCATTGTTTTTCAAGGAAAGGAGCAATGTCGCCTTTGATAATGGTTTTGGCCTCTTCAAATCCCTGGTCGAGCACGGTATTGATTTCAGATTTTATCCGCGTTACATCCATGGAAGAAAGGGCATCTTCCTCCTCCAGTTTTTTAAGGTAGATCTCCAGCGGGTCAGGATGCTGTTCAATGATCTTATAAAGGATCGGTTGCGTAAAACGGGGTTCATCACTCTCATTATGACCGTATTTCCTGTATCCCAGGAGGTCGATGAAGATATCCTGATGAAATTTTGTACGAAATTCCATGGCCAGTTTTACCGTATACACCACGGCTTCCACATCGTCTGCATTAACATGGAAAATCGGTGACTGAATTGTTTTTGCCACATCCGTACAATAAACGCTCGAACGGCCATCCAGATAATTGGTGGTAAAACCGATCTGGTTGTTGACTACCAGATGAATGGTTCCGCCTGTTTTGAATCCTTCCAGATCGGCCATCTGGATCAGTTCATAAATAATGCCCTGACCGGCGATGGATGCATCGCCATGGATGAGGATCGATGCAACCCTGTCATAATTCCCGCCGTGGGGGTGGTCTATTTCAGCCCGTGAGATCCCTTCAACGATGGCATCAACGGTTTCAAGGTGCGACGGATTGGGCGCCAACGTGAGATGTACCTTTTTCCCGTTGGGTAAATTGATGTCATTTGAATATCCCAGGTGGTATTTAACATCGCCGAGCAGGTCATTATCCGCGTACTCTTTTCCTTCGAATTCAGAAAAAATCTGGATGAATGGTTTATGCATGATATTCCCAAGCACGTTCAACCTTCCCCGGTGGGCCATTCCAAGCACGAATTCGTCGATGCCCAGGTCTGCTCCCTTATGTATCACTGCATCCAGCGCGGGAATGAGCGATTCAACCCCTTCTAATGAGAAACTCTTGTGTCCTGGAAATTTTTTATGAATGAATTTCTCAAACAGGACCCCTTCGGCCAATTTTCGCAGGATTTTCGTTTTTTCCGCGAAAGAAAAACCAGGTGTGTTGAGGCCGGGTTCCATTTTGCTTTTGAACCATTCCACGATTTCCGGCCTGCGGATGTAGTGATACTCCACGCCGATCGACTGGCAATAGGTCTTTTGCAGATGTGAAATGATCTCCGACAACCTGGCATTTCCAATGCCAAGTTCTTTGCCCGCCTGAAAAGTTTTATTCAGGTCTTCCTGTGCGAGACCGTAATTTTCAATGTCAAGAGTCGGGGTGTATTTCCGGCGGGTCCGCACGGGATTGGTCCTGGTGAACAGATGTCCCCTGGCGCGGTAATCATTGATCAGATTGATCACCTTAAATTCATTCGGTACTACATATGCATCACCTTCCGCGGCCTTGAAATTGGTTTGACAGAATTCAAAACCTTCAAAAAATTTCCTCCAGCTTTCATCGACCGAGCCGGGATCCTGCTTATATTGTTCATACAACCCATCAATAACTGAGTTGTCAGGTTGATTTAAATAATCAAATTTGTCCATTTCTGATGATTGTCAATTCCGCGCCAAATATACAGATAATTGAATAATTGAGACTGAATTAACATAATCATTCATTGTATAAAATCTGTACTTTTGCCAATAAGGTGTTTTTTGTCGTTGCACCTTCGAAGTAATGAAACGTATTGCAGAACATTTTTGTTTAACCCGAAATACAAACCAATATGGAACACGTAAAACAGTATATTGAGAAGCACAAAGACCGTTTTTTAGAGGAACTCTTCGGTTTGATCCGCATAACCTCGGTAAGTTCGGTGGAAGAGCATAAGCCGGACCTGATCAAGGCAGCCGAATACTGGCAGAAATCGATCATGGAGGCCGGTTGTGACAAAAGTGAGCTTTATCCCACCAATGGCAACCCGATCCTGTACGGCGAGAAGATCATTGACCCTTCCCTCCCTACCATCCTGGTTTACGGGCATTATGACGTCATGCCGGTTGATCCCGTTGAACTTTGGGAATCGGAACCTTTCAGCCCCGAAGTACGTAACGGCAAAATTTATGGACGTGGCGCCGATGACGACAAGGGGCAGGCATTCATGCATGCCAAAGCATTTGAATTGATGGTCCGTACCAACACCCTGCCCTGTAATGTGAAATTCATGATCGAAGGGGAAGAGGAGGTCGGTTCCGTGAACATCGCTCCCTTCTGCACTCAGCACAGGGAGATGCTGAAATCGGATATCATCCTTGTTTCTGATACCAGCATGATTGCCCTCAGCACTCCATCGATAACGGTCGGGTTGCGCGGTCTTGCGTACATGCAGGTAGAGGTAACGGGACCGGATTTTGACCTTCATTCGGGCATTTTTGGCGGGGCAGTAGCAAATCCGGTCAATGTTCTCACAAAAATGATCGCATCTCTGACTGATGAAAATGGTCGCATCACCATCCCGGGATTTTATGATAATGTGATTGAGATCACCCGCCAGGAACGCGATGAAATGGCCAAAGCGCCGTTTGACGAAGAATTGTATAAAAAGAACCTCAAGGTGGATGAACTCTTCGGTGAATCAGGCTATACCACCCGTGAAAGGACCGGCATCCGGCCAACACTCGATGTGAATGGCATCTGGGGTGGCTATACGGGAGAAGGAACAAAAACTGTGTTGCCATCAAAAGCATATGCAAAAATTTCCATGAGGCTGGTGCCAGACCAGGATTATGTTAAGATAAGCCGGCTATTTGAAAAGCATTTCATTTCAATAGCGCCAAAATCAGTTAAGGTCAGGGTACAGTCGCTGCATGGCGGACAAGCATATGTTTCTCCCATGGATACCATTGGCTATCTGGCGGCAAGCAGGGCGGTTGAAACAGTCCTGGGGAAAAAAACCATCCCGGTTCGCAGCGGGGGAAGTATACCTATTATTACCCAATTTGAGGAAATTCTGGGTGTAAAGACCATCCTGATGGGTTTCGGCCTCGAATCGGATGCCATTCACTCTCCGAATGAAAATTACCCGCTCGATAATTTTTTCAAAGGAATTGAGACGATCCCTTATTTCTATGAGTACTTTACGGAGTTATGGAGGAAGGGATAATGCAGGAATGCAGGAATGCAGGAATGCAGGAAGGCAGGTTAAAATTGCAGGGCCGAATAAATCCAGGAACCGGGTACGAAGTTTAATTTTTAATGAATTTGATGGATGTTGTTTTCCTGTCAGTGTTTTTTTGCACAACGTAAATTCCATTTGGCCAGGATGAAATGTCAAGGTTTTCAGGGTTGATTCCATCATAGAAACATTTTCCTGTCACACCAATGATCCTGATCCGGTAAGCCGGCTCTGGCTCTGAACCTTTATGTATCGTTACCCGGTCATGGCAGGGGTTTGGAAATACGTATAAGAGTGCATTTCCTTTCTGGTCAATTCTCAGTGGGGTATAGGTAAAAGCACAGGGACTGCTAAATGCACCTGCCATAAATCCGTTATCAATAGCCTGTACACTGAAAAAATAGGTCCCCGCCGGGATTCCGGCAATGGTGTAACTGGTATCGGAACTTGCATTACCCGGGTTGGCAACCAGGCGGGATCCGGTTGTAAGTGAAGCAAGCGGAGAGAGGATATCGTGGTTATCCGGCTGGGTTCCAACACGGATGTTGTAGGAAAGTCCGTTTGCCGGGGTCTGGAGATCGGAAGCTCTGTTCCAGTGCAAAATGATCTTGTCAGCTTCAAGCGTAACTGATGGATTGTTTGGTGTGGCAGGAGCAGTGTTTGTAATGAAGAGGGATGTGTCGCCCAGGTTGTTCAGGTATAGCGCCGTTTTTGGGAAATCAAAGGCATCGAGCCCGGTCAGGAGCAGGTCACTGAATCCGTCGTTGTTATAATCGCCCCAGTTTACACTTCCCAGCTTGTACCCGGGGATCAGGGTACTGATCGTATTAAACACGAATGACCCGGTGTTTTTCAGGAGCATTGTCACTGGCGGACCGCCGCAACCGGCGATAGTTCCGATCAGGGCAACATCGGTAAGACCATCGGCATTATAATCGGCCAGGTCGAAATAGGGACTTAACAAGTTGGCTTCAGGATATTCGAATTTTGTAAACTGGCCATCGCCGTCATTACGGTAGAAAATGAAATGCCCGTCAACAAACAGGTCCATCCCGGCAATCGCCATATCCTGATCGCCATCGTTGTCGAGATCGGCCCATTTGACTTGCCCGCCGTAAAGTCCTGTAAAGGGTTCCGGCGTGATGGTCACCTCCGTAAAGCTACCATGATCGTTTCTAAATAGCTGTGAAACAATGCCTCCGCCGGTATTGCCGCAAACCATGATGTCCAACTGACCATCATTATTGTAATCAACCCAGCAGCAAACCGCTGCTTCCAGGTTCGGCATCACGGCGTCGATGGTATCAAAATTGCCGGTGCCGTCATTCTTAAAGATGCGCACCATCGAACTTCCTGCCAACAGGACATCGAGGTATCCGTCATTATTCATATCGCCAAATGTGGCTTGCCCGTCCATGACCCCTGTCAGGGGGATCCCCCCGGATGCGAATGACCCTCCCTCGTTGAGAATGATCCAGGTGTAAGGATTTCCCAGGTTATCCATACCGGTAACCAGCAAATCGAGGTCGCCATCATGGTCGGTGTCGCCCCATTCTGCCGAACCGAAATGCAGTGAAGGTCCCGGGCCGATTTCAGTAAAAATTCCATTGTCATTACGCAGGAATTTGGTCACAGGGGTATTTCCCTCTGCACCTGTCATAGCAAGATCCAGGTCCCCGTCCTGATCAAGATCACCCCAGGCGCATGAGCTGTAAGCCAGTTGAGGCAAAACGACGTTTGCCTGCGTAAACGGGGGTTGCTGGGCAAATAGAACAAAGTGACAAGTAAAAACCAGGAGCATAGCAAAGGATAGAGATCTCATAGGGTCAGTTGCTTTGGTGTTTGTTAAAATTCCCGGTCCCTGTATCCAGGAACTTCACAAAGGCATCGACGTCAAGATCGTATGCACGGGGCGAAGTAAGCAGGTTGCCGTTTGTGTCCAATAGAACATAATAAGGCTGTGAATTTACGGTGAACCTGGTGATTTGCAGGTCGGCATAGATCTTTCCGATCGTCTTTTTCACCTTTTTGTCATAGGTGGAGGTGATCCATTCGTTCTCAGGCAGAGTGGTTTTGTCATCGACATAAAGGGCAGCGACGATATAATTCTCACGTAAACGTTTGAGTACCTTGGGATCGGACCATACATTGGCTTCCATTTCGCGGCAATTCACACATCCATGGCCGGTGAAATCAATGAAAACCGGCTTGTTCTGTTTCTTCGCACACGCCAGGGCCTGCTTATAGTCAAAATAACCCTCCAATCCATGGGGAAGCCTGAGAAAATCAGCATATTTCGGCTTATCACACAGGGTACCGGCAGGTTGTGAACCTCCTCCTCCGCCGCCGATGGTTCCTATCTCTTTCTGTACGATGGCATTGACATCAAAATCCTGGTAGGTGGCAGGCGGAAGATATCCTGAAAGTGCTTTCAGCGGGGCGCCCCACATACCAGGGATCATATAAACCACGAAGCTGAAGACTATGATGGCAAAAGTGATCCGCGGCACACTGATGAAGGGTTGATCGGAATCGTGGTTAAATTTTAGTTTGCCCAGAAGATATAATCCCATGAGGAAGAAGATCACGATCCAGAAAGCCAGATAGACCTCGCGGTCGAGGATGTGCCAGTGATAGGTCTGGTCGGCGATGCTGAGGAATTTCAATCCAAGCGCTAATTCCAGGAATCCCAGGACAACCTTGACGGAATTCAGCCACCCGCCTGATTTCGGGAGTCCTGAAAGCAAGGATGGGAAGAATGCAAAGAGTCCGAATGGCAGGGCAAACGCGAGCGAGAAACCGAGCATCCCGATGATGGGCATGAGAATATCGCCACCGGCTGCTTTGACCAGGATCGCGCCGACAATGGGACCGGTGCAGGAAAACGAAACAAGTACCAGGGTAAATGCCATGAAGAAGGCTCCGCCATAACCGCCTTTGTCGGCCTGTTTGTCGGCTTTATTAACAATCCAGGATGGCAGCGTTATTTCAAACATTCCCAGGAAGGAGGCAGCGAAAACCATGAAAATCAAAAAAAAGAAAACATTCGGTATCCAGTGGGTACTGATAAAATTGCTGAAATTAGCGCCCAGGGTTACGGCGACAACGACTCCCAGCACCATGTAGATGATGATGATCGACAGGCCGTACACGATGGCTTCCATTCTCGCTTTTTGCTTGCTGGCAGTGTCGTGCATGAAAAAGGTCACCGTCATCGGTATCATCGGGAAAACACATGGCGTTACGATAGCCAATAATCCGGCTAAGAATGAGATCAGGAAAAACCATAGCAACGACTGATCGGCCGCCTTATCTGCATCAGTCCGGCCAAGGCTGGCCTGTTCAATCAGCCTGGCGTCGGAATCGGCTTTGGCTGCTGCCAGTGCAGCAGTTTTCGCAGAATCCGCAACCGCGGAATCATCAACCACGCCATCCTGGTCCATGGCTATGGTTTCGGGTGCATCGGGATCTCCCCGGATGGTGAATTCAAAATCTGCATCAGTCGGGGGGATGCATTGTCGGTCGTCGCAACCCATATAATTGACCACTCCCTTGATGACAAAGTTTTTCCGGCTCACGACGATGATCTTCTGTTTAAATACTGTTTTGTCAGCAAAATATTTCAGCAGGATGTTCTCAAACAGCGGATCCTTTTCCTCCATGGCTTTTGGTTCTGTTACTTTCCCGACCAGGCGGAAATTGCTGTTTTTTTCAAAGGTAAAAGTAGTCGGGATTGGTCCACCTTCGGGAATATCCTGCGAATATAAATGCCATCCTTTATCAATGATCGCGGTCATCAGCAGGGTCGCCTCCCCTGGCTTTGACTGCTCTGTCCTGAAGGTCCACCTGACAGGTTCAAGGATTTGAGACGACGAGAATAATGGTAATACGATGAGGATCACCAGCCCGATCACTACTTTATTCATCCGGAAAAGATTTGGAAGAGCAAAATTAGAGAAAATTATGGCATGACTTAATGAAAACAGTAATTTTGCGGGAAAATTAGAAAGCGAGCATGGACATTCAGTATATTGGTGAACATCTTTTACCCGGCGATGCAGGGAAATTTTTTGTATGGCTGGGATTTATTGCAGCGATCCTGGCGTCCGTTTTTTATTTTTTAGCATTTTACCGGAAAGATCATGGCAGACTTTGGCTCAAAAGCGCCCGGGGACTATACATTGTGCATGTCCTGTCAATTGTGGCAGTAGCATCGGTGTTGTATTTTCTCATCTTCAACCATTATTTTGAATACTCATATGTATGGCAATACTCTTCCAAAGATTTGCCAATGAAGTACATTATTTCCTGTTTCTGGGCAGGGCAGGAGGGGAGTTTCCTCGTATGGGCGATCTGGCAGGCACTGATCGGATTTATCTTGTTGTGGCTTTCACGTAAATGGGAATCCCCGGTGATGCTCGTTTTCGCACTTTCACAGGCCTTTGTTACTTCCATGTTGCTTGGCGTTACTGTGTTTGATTTTAAGATCGGGTCGAGTCCTTTTGTGTTGTTGAGACAATCCGTTGATACGCTCGAGGGAACAATCTTCACGATGCCCGACTACCTGGGTATGGTGGGAGACGGAAAAGGATTGAATCCTTTGCTCGAAAATATCTGGATGACCATCCATCCGCCGATTTTATTCCTTGGATATGCACTGGCCCTGGTCCCGTTCAGTTATGCCATCGCCTCATTCCTCAAAAAGGATTATCATACCTGGATCGGCCGTGCGCTTCCATGGACACTTCTGGCTTTGTTGATGCTTGGGGCAGGGATCCTCCTGGGCGGAGCCTGGGCATATGTTTCACTGACATTCGGCGGTTTCTGGTCGTGGGATCCGGTTGAAAATTCATCACTTGTCCCCTGGATGACCCTGGTGGCTGGATTACACTTCATGTTGATTTCACGAAGACAGAATTATGCATTGCTCGCGGCCTATATATTGGTCACATTGTCCTACGTACTGGTATTATATGCCAGTTTTCTGACACGCAGCGGAGTTCTGGCCGATACCTCCGCGCACTCTTTTGGCGATAATGGGATGACCGTGCAGCTTCTCTTATATCTGCTTGTTTTTCTCGCCATGATGGTTGTGATGATCACAATTAATTTCAGGAAGTTCCATTCGGCAAAAGAGGATATCCTGTTGTCGCGGGAATTCTGGATGTTTATCGGGGCCATTATAGTGGTTCTGGCAGCATTTCAGATTGTTGTCACAACGTCAATCCCGGTATTTAACAGTTTATTCCATAGCGATATCGCACCTCCTGTCGACCGGGTAGGCTTTTACAATCGTTGGCAGATGCCTTATGCACTGCTGATAGCCGCATTTATTGGTTTCAGCCAGTTTTTAACCTATAATTCCAATGATCCGGTACATTTTTTAAAGAAATTACTGATCCCGTTGATTGGCTCTGTCATCCTGTCGATCGGGTTGGCAATTACGGGGACTATAACCGGGATGAATTACATTTTATTGGTAGCCTTTACACTTTTCGCGTTGCTGTCGTCTGTTCAAAACATGATCTTCACTACTTCAAAACCACGAAATACCGGCGCCATCATCGCTCATATCGGATTTGTCATTTTTGTCCTGGGATGTGTGATGACCTTTTCCAATTCAAAGGTTATTTCGAGTAACACTTCCGAATTCGATCTGGAGGACAACCGGGCCAATGCTGAAAATCTTGTTTTAATGCGCAACGACACATTATCTATGAGTGGTTTTCAAGTTACCTATGTCAGTAACAGGAAGGAAGGGAATACAACCGTTTACCGTGTTGATTTTCTGACAGGGAACAAAGGCGCCCTGAAACTGGAGTTCTCTCTTTATCCATCCGTGAACGTTCATCCCAAGATGGGTGCAGTGTATAATCCCGACACCAGGCACTTTCTTGGCCGCGATTATTATACCTATATTGCCAGTGTTTCACCCCAACCCGATTATATTGTGATCAAAGCCATCATGAATCCGTTCATCAATGTATTATGGTTCGGATCTGTTGTGATGATAGTGGGTTTCGCCATTGCTTTTATCAGAAGGGCGCGAAAGCGCTGGCTGGGAAATTCATAGACCTTTGACTCTCAGGTCCCTTTTGCTTTATCCTCTAACATAGGTACAAACCGGAATGCGCCATACTCCTTTTTTATAATGGAGTCGTCGGTATTTTTGATGATGGTCGTCATGATCTGTACGTCGTCTCCACCCAGGGGGATCACCAGGATGCCACCTGGTTTGAGTTGCTCCAGCAAAGCATCGGGAATATAAGGCGCGGCTGCAGTTACGATCATTTTATCAAACGGGGCATAGGCCGGCAGACCTTTGTACCCATCGCCGAAAAAGAATTTAATGGTCGGATAACCAACTAAATGCAGGAATTTGCTCGTTTTGTCAAACAAGGTTTTCTGGCGTTCGATGGTAAAGACTTTTGCCCCAAGTTCAGCAAGGATGCATGCCTGGTAACCCGAACCGGTACCTATCTCAAGTATTTTATCATTTTTCCTTACATGCAAAAGCTCGGTTTGAAACGCGACGGTGTATGGCTGGGAAATGGTTTGACCTGCTCCGATCGGAAAAGGCTTGTCTTCGTAAGCATATTCCAGAAAAGAAGAATCAAAAAAGAAATGACGCGGCACCGCCTCCATGGCATTTAAAACCTGAATATCTGAAATCCCTTTTTTCCTGATATTCTGTACCAGCTGCTTCCTTAGTCCCTGGTGCCGGTAGGAGTCGACTGGTTTTGTGATTTTCATGGGTATTGGTGTGTTAAATTTTTCACGAAAATACTAATTTCAGACAGGGTAAAAACCTACCTTTGTAAAAAAATTGGAAAATGTTGAAAATTGGAGTGCTTGGTGCCGGCCATCTTGGGAAAATTCACCTGAAATGCATCAGGGAAATTCCTGCATTTGACCTGGTTGGATTTTATGATCCGGATGAAGCCAATGCTGAAAAGATAGAACAGGAATTCGGAGTGAAAAAATGGGGATCCCTGGATGACCTGATCGATGCAGCTGATGTAGTTGACATTGTCACTCCGACGATCTCGCATTTCGATTGTGCCGCCAAAGCGCTGAAAAAATGCCGGCATGTTTTTATCGAAAAACCAATTGTTACAACCCTGGATGAAGCCCGCGAGCTGATAAAAATTGCGCGTGAAGCCAATGTGAAGGTCCAGGTTGGTCATGTTGAACGGTTCAATCCGGCTTTTCTGGCAGCCGAGGCATCGTTCGACCGGCCCATGTTTATTGAAAGTCACCGGCTTGCCCAGTTCAATCCGCGCGGAACCGATGTTCCCGTTATACTGGATCTGATGATCCATGACATCGATATTGTGCTGAGTGTTGTGAAAAGCAATATAAAGAAAATAAGCGCCAGTGGAGTGGCGGTGGTGAGCGATACGCCTGATATCGCCAATGCAAGGATCGAATTCGACAACGGTTGTGTCGCCAACCTCACTGCCAGCCGGATTTCACTGAAAAACATGCGAAAATGCAGATTCTTTCAACGGGATGCTTACATCTCGGTCGATTTTCTGAAAAAGGAACTTGAAGTCGTCAGGATAAATGATGTGAACAGCGATTCACCCCCCATTGGATTTATCCTGGAACTTGGCCCAGGCCGCGGTACAAAACAGATCAATTTCGATAAACCTGAGATCAAACCATTGAACGCGATCAAAGCGGAACTTGAAAGTTTCAACGCGGCCATCGTGAACAACACCGTGCCTATGGTCACGATCAATGACGGTTACAGCGCGCTGGAGGTTGCCTATAAGATCATTGAAAAGATCAATCTGAACGCGGTGAACATGACTTGATGCATGATTGTCGGGCTGTTCAATACTTTTGTTCCCGGATGAACAATATCAGCAAAAACAGATCGTTATCCATAACAGGAATCAGTGATTTCAACCCATTATGACGATATGATGTACAGGAGACTCCTTCGCTTTTTCTGCTTTTTATCTGTCCTGTTCATCACTGCAAATTCCTGCGAAAAATTTTCCGGTGATCAGTCCATTCCGGCTTACGTGGCCATCGATTCGATTTATCTCAGTACCGATTATTATTCCCAGGGTACCACGTCACAGCGGATCACAGATGCGTGGGTATATGTTGACGATGATCTTTTGGGGGCATTTGAACTGCCTGCAAGGTTGCCCGTTTTAAAATCAGGCAATCACAACCTGAAGGTATGGCCCGGGATAAAGAAAAACGGCATTGCGGCAACACGCGTGAGTTATGAGTTTTATAACCCTGTCAACATGAATATTAACCTTACCCCGGATAGTACGACCAATACCGGTGTATTGAAAACAACCTATCAGTCAAAAACCGTATTCGTTTGGAAAGAAGATTTTGAGGGAATATCTCTCACGCTGGATACAACAAGCAGGAGTACGGCATATATACAACTGACATCTCCCGGGTCATTGCAAACGTTCGAAGGAAATCATTCAGGTTTGATCGTGTTGGATACAATCAATGATTACATTGAATGTCAGACACATACGGAGTATACAATTCCGAATTCCGCGGTCTACCTTGAGTTGAATTTCAATACCACGAATACCGTTGTCTTTGGTGTTTTTACCTATGGCAACACGATCCTTTACCAAACCCCGATCATCAATCTGAACCCCACCAACGGGGAATGGAAGAAGATATATATCGATTTATCAAACACATTGCACGCCTATCAGGATATGAACACCTTTCGCGTATATTTCAATGCATTTAAAGACAATGGATTGGATCAATCCACGATCCTCGTTGATAACTTCAAAGTGGTCACACGACCACCAAATTAAATGACATGGCTGCAAAACGCAGAATAATTTTTGTATGAATAAACGGTTTCAGGTTATAAAATATATCACTGCCGATTTCTTAACGGCTTTTATTGCCTGGACGTTGTTCTTTATCTACCGGAAGTATGCCGTTGATCACCAGGTTTTCAGCCATCTCAATGACATCATCCTCGATAAAAAACTGTATTACGGTGTAACGATCATCCCGTTTTTCTGGCTGATCCTTTATACATTGATCGGGACCTACCGCAAGATATTCCGCAAAGCAAGGCTCCGGGAGTTTGCACAAACATTCCTGATCACTTTAATCGGGGTGACGATCCTGTTTTTCACGCTGATCCTTGATGATGTCATTATCAACCAGCGAACCTATGTTGAATTCTTTTTTATTTTGCTGTTGCTTCACCTCTTTTTCACCGGTTCCTTACGGTTCTTCCTCACATCCAGGGCAGCTTATAAGATCCACCATAAGCTCATCGGCTTCAACACGATCGTGATCGGAAGCAATGGGAACGCGGTATCGATCTATCATGAGATTGAAAATCAGGAAAAGTCATCGGGAAATAAATTTATCGGGTTCATCAATGTGGAAGGATACAGCCAATACAAACTGGCAGAGTCGATCCCTCACCTGGGAGGACTGCAGGATCTGAACAGGTTGGTGAAGGAGTTGAATATTGAGGAAGTTATCATTGCAATCGAGCATTCGGAAAACCATACCATCGAAAAGATCATCACGCAACTTGAAGATACCGATGTGGTCATAAAGATCATTCCGGCCATGCAGGACATCCTCATGGGCTCAGTCAAAACCACCTCCATCTTCCACGCTCCGTTGATCCAGATCTATCCAGATCTGATGCCTGACTGGCAGATGTCACTGAAACGCATCCTTGACCTCGTGATTTCGATTATTTGCCTGATATTACTCACCCCCGTGATGATCATCACCGCCATCATCATCAAAGCCACTTCACCGGGGCCTGTTTTCTTTTCCCAGGAACGGGTGGGGATCAAGGGAAAGCCGTTCACCATGCACAAATTCAGGACCATGTACCGCGATGCAGAGGAAAGCGGTCCACAGTTATCTTCAAAAAACGATCCGCGGATCACCCGTTTCGGGAAATTCCTGCGGCAGTTCAGGGTTGATGAGATTCCCCAGTTCTATACCGTCCTCAAAGGCGACATGAGCCTGGTTGGGCCGAGGCCGGAACGTCAATATTACATCGACCTGATCACCCAGCGTGCACCGCATTACCGGCTGCTTCATAAAGTAAAACCGGGGATCACTTCATGGGGCCAGGTTAAATACGGTTACGCGGAAAACCTGGACCAGATGGTCGAGCGCCTCAAATTTGACATTCTCTACATCGAGAACATGTCGCTTGCGATGGATTTCAAGATCCTGATCTACACCATCCTGATCATCATCCAGGGACGGGGAAAATAAGCCGGAATTATTTCAGCCACCGGTCAAGCCAGTTATAGAATGTACGCTGCCATAAAATTCCATTCTGGGGTTTCAGCACCCAGTGGTTCTCATCCGGGAAATAGAGCAATTCTGCCGGGATCCCCCTCAAAATAGCCGCGTTAAAAGCCTGCATGCCTTGCGTGGCGGCAATCCGGTAGTCGAGTTCCCCATGGATACAAAGGATCGGCGTGTCCCAGTTCTGTACAAACCGGTGCGGCGAATTGGCATAGGAACGTTGGGCGACTTTATTGTTCTTGTCCCAGAATGGACCACCAAGATCCCAGTTCACAAACCACATCTCGTCCGTTTCAAGATACTGCGATTCGAGGTTGAACATGCCGTCATGAGCAATAAATGCCTTGAAACGCTTGTTATGGTTGCCTGCAAGCCAATACACAGAAAATCCTCCGTAGCTGGCCCCGATACAACCCAGTTTATCCTTGTTTACATACGGTTCGCCCGTCATGGCATCGATGGCGCTCAGATAATCCTTCATATTCTGTCCGCCATAATCACCGCTGATCTGTTCATTCCATGCCTGGCCAAAACCCGGCAACCCCCTGCGGTTAGGAGCCACGATAATATAACCGTTGGCCGCCATCATCTGAAAATTCCAGCGGAATGACCAGAACTGGCTGACCGTACTTTGCGGTCCTCCTTCACAATATAACAGGGTAGGGTATTTTTTTGTTGAATCAAAATGGGGAGGGTAGATGATCCAGGTATGCATATCCTTATTATCAGTAGTCCGGATCCAGCGTTGTTCTATTCGCGCCAGTGAAAGTTTGTCCAGTACATCTTTGTTGGTGGTCGTGATCGGCGTGTCCTTACCGGTAACGGGATCTACCGAAAACAATTCGACCGGCGCCGACATCGACATTCGGGAGGCGATCAGTTTATCGCCGGCCGGAATCACACCGGTATAGTTGTGAATTCCCTGGGTTATCCTGGCAATTTTACCGTCGGCCAAATCAAGCCGGTAAATTTCATCGGTCGCGTGGTAGTCGCTTACGAAATAGATTGACCGGTCGTCATCGGACCAGGCCGGCCCTTCGGCATTCTGGTCGAAACTTTTTGTAAAATCGGTTTTTGCCCCGGATCCGATATCGTAAACGATCAGCCGGTTTTTGTCCGATTCGTACCCATCGCGTTCCATGCTTTGCCACGCGATCTTTTTCCCATCGCCCGAATAAACCGGTGCAACATCATATCCCATCATGCCCTCGCTGATATTCGTGGTGTTTCCGCCATCCACCTGATAAAGATAAATGTCTGAATTGGTCGATATGGTATATTCAACGCCCTTTTTCTTACGGCAGGTATAGGCAATTACTTTACTGTCGGGGCTCCAGTTGATCTGTTCCATGCCACCGAAAGGCGCTAGCGGTGATTCGAAAGGTTCATTGAGCAGGATGTCGGTTCCTTTTGTGATCATACCAGTGGTAAGATCAGTTACGAAAATGTGGCTGTAGCCCTGGACCCATGTATCCCAGTGACGGTACATATGGTCATTACAGATTTTGCCGGTGGCTTTTGGCAGACCTGCATAGAGATCCGGGAGTAGTTTCTCAGGAATGACATCCGCGGTATAAAGCAACTTCTTCATATCCGGGGAATACTTAAAACCGTTGATCCCATTTTCAATGTTGGTAACCTGCCTGCGGTTGTTCCCGTCAGGCTCCATCTCCCAAACTTGCATGGAACCGCTTTCGGCCGACATGAAAACAATGTGTTTACCGTCGGGAGCCCACATCGCCTGGTATTCGCTGAATTTTGTGGAGGTGATCCGCTTCATATTTTGCCCGTCGGTTCCAGTGGTATATAATTCGCGGTTCCCCTTATTCTGCGCGAGATCATAATAGGTGACCCCGTACAGGATCGTCTGTTTGTCAGGGGAAAGTTCAGGTTCGCTTAACCGGCCCAGGCTCCACAGAACTTCGGGCGTCATCAGGTCGCTTTTAAGCTCAACGGATTGTTTTTCAATCAGCGGAACCTCGCCGGTTTTTTTCTCTTTCATGTTGCAGGAAAACAGTCCCGCAATTAGGAACATAGTAAGAAACAAGGATAAACTTTTCATGTTGTTAATTTTTGGTTTTACAATGAGAAATATTACCGTTCAAACCCATCCCCCTGACCCCTTCCGCAGCAAGGGAAGGGGAAATAAGTCCCTCCCTTGATGGGGAGGGATTTAGGGTGGGGTGTTCATATCAATTTTGGCAAAAAGATTATTAGCCCGGTGATCACTGCCCCGATGACAGTCAAGAGTACTGCAGCGGCTGAAATGTCCTTGACAGTCCCGGCTTTTTCATGGTAACCGGGAGAGACAAAATCAACCAGTTTTTCAATGGCCGTATTCAGCACTTCCATGGCAAATACCATGAAAATGGCCATAACGATGATGCACCATTCCCGGTCAGTCAGTCTCAGGAATATTCCGGCTATCACAACCATGCAGGCCACACCGAAATGTATCCAGATATTTTGCTGGCTGCTGAATACGATCTTAAGCCCGTTGAATGCATATCCGAACCGCTTAAACATATCTGCTCACCCTTGCACTGTATATCATCCAATCGGTGCCGAAACGGCCGGCTAAAAAATTTTCCTCCTGTTTGATGATCCGGTGATGTATGACAATGCCATAGAGCGTAAATGAAACATTGATCAGATCAGGAAAATAAAGGCAGGAAGCGAACATGATCACATGAACGCCCACATACAGGGGATTTCGGCTCATGCGATAAATACCACGGGTTTGGAGCGATGTCGGCTGCTCCGGCAAGCCGACTGTCAGCGCTTTTCCAAGGTGGATAAAGGCGATCAAAATAATAATCACCCCAATATAAAGGAGGATCACAGCGAACCATGAAATACTGTCGGGCATATAGATGTAACCGGAACCCGGAAAGGAAGCTTTTATGATGAACATCACCCATGTGATCAAAACCGCAAATTTTCCCGAATAAAAATACAGTTTTTCAATGGTCGGGGTTCCCATCACACCTGTCCCGGGACCTCCCAACCTGAAAAATTGCAGGGTGAAGCCGAGAAAAAGAAAAGCAAATGCGATCAATACGAAGTAACTGTGGACGGGCATTTTTTTTTGGTAAATTTAAATAATTTTCCGTTTTCACGCCTCCGTGACCGACATATTTTTCAGCGCGATATTGACTACCTTTGCCAATCATTCGATTCAACCATGCCGACCGTCCTTCAAGTTGAGAATCTGGCCCGTTCCTATGGTGAAAAGAACCTGTTTGAAAATATTTCCTTCACACTGAGTCAATCTCAAAAAGTAGCGCTTATTGCCAGGAACGGAGCCGGGAAAACCAGTCTGCTTAATATCATTGCAGGGGTCGAACCATGTGATTCCGGGAATGTCAGCCTTTTCACGAGCATTTCCTATGAATATCTAAGGCAGGAACCTGACCTTAACCCCGCGAACACCGTTTTTGAGGAGGTTTATTCTCATTCCAATGATATTCAGAAGACCATTCTGAATTATGAACATGTGATGAAGGGTGAAAATAAGGAGGAGATCCAGCATGCGATCGAACGGATGGATGCCATTCAGGGCTGGGAATACGAAACGCGTGTCAAGCAGATCCTTACCCAACTTAAATTACCTGATCTTGACCAGCACATCAGTGAACTCTCTGGAGGACAGCGCAAACGTGTGGCATTAGCGAAGGTGCTCATTACCGAACCGGAATTCCTGATCCTCGACGAACCTACCAACCACCTGGATGTAGGGATGATAGAATGGCTGGAAGAGTACCTGTCGAAAACCAGCCTTACCCTGCTGATGGTTACCCACGACCGATATTTTCTCGACCGTGTTTGCGACGAGGTGTTAGAGATGGAAAATGCCGCAGTGTACCGGTACAGGGGAAATTATTCCCGGTTCCTGGAAAAACAAGCCGAACGCCTTGATATACAGAATAAAGAGATTGAAAGAGCACAAAACCTTATGCGCACCGAGCAGGAATGGATGCGTCGTATGCCAAAGGCACGCACCACCAAAGCCAAGGCCCGGATCGATAGTTTTTATGAGTTGCAGGAGAAAGCATCAAATAAAATCTCCGAAGATCGGATGAACCTGAACATCGAAGGCGTCAGGATGGGTAATAAGATACTTGAGATCAACGATGTATCCTTCAAATGGGGCGAACTTGCCATTCTCAAGGGATTCACCTACACCTTCAAACGCCGGGAAAAAATCGGCATCGTCGGAAAAAACGGTTCCGGCAAATCAACGTTCCTCGATATCATTACCGGCCGGATCAGGCCTCAGAAAGGACATATTCAAACCGGGGAGACCATCCGTTATGGATATTACAAGCAACAGGGACTGGCTTTCAACGATGAAACAAAGGTCATTGACGTTGTGAAGGAAATTGCCGAAGTGGTCAGGTTGGGTAATGGCGATAGCATTACTGCTGCCGCGTTCCTTAACTACTTTATGTTTCCGTACCCGTCGCATTTACAACCTGTTTACAAGCTGAGCGGAGGGGAGAAGCGAAGATTGTACCTTGTAACCGTCCTGATGCAAAGTCCGAATTTTCTGATCCTGGACGAACCGACCAACGACCTGGACATTCTTACGCTCAACGTTCTGGAAGAGTACCTGGCTTTATTCAACGGTTGTGTCGTCGTTGTCACGCACGACCGGTATTTTCTTGATAAGGTCGTCGATCACCTGTTCGTTTTTGAAGGGGATGGCGTGATCAGGGATTTCCCAGGGAACTACACACAATACAAAGCCTGGAGCGATGAGCGTAGGCGCATCGGGCAAATGCAGAAACGCGTGGCAGCGAAACAGGTGGAATCGCGGAAGCCGGTTATTCCATCGGCGAATAAGCTGTCATTTAAGGAGAAACGCGAACTTGAGTCCCTGGAAAAAGAGATCGCCATGCTGGAGGCAGAAAAGACGGCGATCGAAGCCGACCTGGGATCTGGTGATCTGAACCCTGAAGTGTTGAAACAGCGTTCAGAAAGGTGGGCGGCGGTTCTGCCGGAGATTGAGGTTAAAACCGACAGGTGGATGGAACTCAGCGAACGGGAAACCTAGACCCCGAATCCTTCTTTCTTTTCTTATCACCTAAAAGTCGGCAATGCATGGACTTTTCGTTTTTATTTTTTCTTTTTTCACTGAAAATTTTTCACTATTCTCTGGACGCTGAATAACTGTTCAATGGGTTGAAAGTATAAAGAACAACGGATAGTTCTGAGTGAAAAATGAAAAACGAATAGTGAAAAGTCGGCGATGCATTTACTTTTCGTTTTTATTTTTTCTTTTTTCACTGAAAATTTTTCACTATTCTCTGGACGCTGAATAACTGTTCA
>Ga0172371_10001885_pt1 | contig 33354 bp, 23 predicted proteins | sample Lak12m_FD_114543 | JGI IMG/M metagenome (GOLD analysis project Ga0172371, IMG submission 114543) | Freshwater microbial communities from Kabuno Bay, South-Kivu, Congo - kab_022012_12m | ecosystem: Environmental > Aquatic > Freshwater > Lake | place: Democratic Republic of the Congo: South-Kivu...
CCGTCGTGAGACAGGTCGGTCTCTATCCACTGTGGGCGTAAGGGATTTGAGAGGAGCTGCTCCTAGTACGAGAGGACCGGAGTGGACAGACCTCTGGTGTGCCAGTTGTCGTGCCAACGGCATCGCTGGGTAGCTACGTCTGGCAGAGATAACCGCTGAAAGCATCTAAGTGGGAAACTCGCCTCAAGATGAGATCCCTGTATTCCCTTAAGGGAGTAAGACCGCAGGTAGACTACCTGCTTAATAGGCAGCGTGTGTAAGCACAGTAATGTGTTGAGCTAAGCTGTACTAATGGTCGAGGGCTGATCTGCGTGGTACGGAGAACTTGATACTTTTCGAGATCAATGGTTACTATTCAATGAAATCCTCTCAAAAAACAGAGGGTGGGGATGTGCGGGCGGCGAAGCCGCCCGCATACCCCCAGATCTCCCTCTTGTTGAGAGGTATTCGACTTGTGAAATAGTCTCTTGGTGATTCGAGCGGCGAGGGTACACCCGGTCCCATCCCGAACCCGGAAGTTAAGCTCGTCAGCGCCGATGGTACTTGGCGGGTAACTGCCTGGGAGAGTAGGTCATTGCCAAGAGGCTTTTTCTATTGGGGGAGAAAATTCCCGGTTGGTTTCCGATCTGGTTTTTCTGTATAATATCAGTAGTGAATGGGGGCGCAAACTTCGGCATCCCTTGTCTATCGGGAAGGCCTTTACAGCCAACCCAAGGAGGGCACGATGAGCAAGACCTTCAAATATCTTTTCATCGCTGCTTTGCTCTTAATGGTTTTCCTTGCCTGCACGATGGTTCGAGACGTGGTGACGACAACCGCGCCGACCGCCGGACAGCCCCCGGAGCTGCCCGCGCCAGCGAACAATGATGGTGCTGAGACAATCTGGATCCCCGGTGGGACCTTCTGGATGGGCAGCGAGGCTACCGAGGCGGCTGCTGGTGAGGACGAGATGCCGCGTCACCAGGTGACACTGGGCGGGTTCTACATCTACACCCACGAGGTGACCAACGAGATGTATAACCGCTGTGTCGCTGCGGGGAGTTGCCAGCCGGTTATTGAGATGGAAAGCGGTCTTACCGCTTTGACCCAGGACCCGGCCTACACCGAGCATCCCGTGGTCGGCGTGGACTGGAACATGGCGCGTGATTACTGCGCCTGGGCCAACGCCCGGTTGCCGACCGAGGCAGAGTGGGAGCTGGCGGGGCGCGGCCTCGAAAGCCTGCGCTACCCCTGGGGGAGCCAGGAGCCCACGTGTGAACGAGCCAACATGTTTGGCTGCGCTGCGCCTCCGATCACCCTGGCGGTTGGATCGCTCGCGGCTGGGAACAGCCCCTACGGAGCCTGGGACATGGCCGGTAATGTCTGGGAGTGGGTCCACGACTGGTATGCCGAGCGTTATTATGCCTTCTCGCCATCTGAAAACCCTCTCGGCCCCTTAGTTAACCAGGACCCTGATCATCCGCAAAAGGTGGTGCGCGGCGGCGGATTATATTCCGAACCCAGCAGGCTACGCGGCGCGGAGCGGACAGGCGCGAACCCCTACCGCGCCTTTGATGATGTTGGCTTCCGCTGCGTGGCGATGGGCGAACTCGGGCTGCCGGAGGGATACGAACCCGCACTCGACCGGCGTGAGCTCGTCCCGCCCGACCCGCTGGATGGAGGCGGGGAGCATGTCGAGGATCCAGAGGGTGCAGCCTGGTACCAGATTGGTTTTGGTGATGCTTCCTGTCCCACACCGGATGGCCGCATGTTCATCGTGGTCGAAGCGGATTCCTCCGAGGAGGTGGAATACGAGGTCAGCGTGGACGGCGTCCCGTTCGATTGCTTCTACGATGACATGCTGCGCGTCCTGCATTGCGAAGGTCCCGTGCCGGAAACCACCGAGTTCCCCGATATCTACCACGTGCAAATACATTTCCTGCCGCACGGGGGGATAGGTCACGTCTATCTCGAGAAGCCAACCGACTGCGGCGCGCCACCCCCGGATCGTTTCAGCATGTCGCTGGATTGCCCCGTGGACGGCCTGTTCACCATCTCGTTCTTCTATGATCCGCCGATCACCTGGGATATCGTCCGCCTGAGTGGCGAGGACATCCCCTGTATGGCCGTATCCGAAACGGAGACCCGCTGCACCGCCCCGGACATTCGCACAGGCGACCACTACGAGTTCTACCTGCATGGCCATGGTGCGGACGGGACGGAATATGAGTGGACGCCCTGGGCGCCGGTGCTAGAGGATTGCCCGGTGGACTTCCTGGATTATGACGTGGTGACTGCATGCTACGATGTCTATGCTCCATTCATAGATATTATCCGTCCGGTGGGAGAGACAATTGCGAGCGTGACCATCGGGGGGGAACCTCTCGATTGTTGGGTGCCGGTTGTCTGGGGCGTCACCTGCCGGCTGCCTGATGCCGCCCCGGGAACCATATTGACTGTCGAGATTTGCTTTGCGAGCGGCCCATGCGTGACAGAAGATGTCACGGTGCTGGATTGTGGTGGCGTCCCGCCAGGAGGTATTGTTTACGATATTGATCCGACCTGCTGGCCTCCGGAAGCCGCTGCGGCCAGCATCCACTATTTTCCTTTTGACGTGCCGCTTGTGGCTGCCAATGCAAATGGCTTTGACCTGGCGTGTGAAAACCGGGGTGGGGGCTGGTATATTTGCCCTGGTGTTCCAGGTGCAACAGGCGCCGAGACCACCATCACTTTCTGCCTCTCGGATGGCACGTGCCTGAGTGCGCCGATAACCATCCCCAATTGTAGTGAGGGTCCGCCTGTGGGTTTTTGGTACCTTGCCGAGGTTGGCTGCCATTCCGAGGATACGATATACGTTATCATTGTCACGGGTCTCGATTGGTTGGTGCCTGGTGCAGAGTTCGATTATAACGTCGCGGGAGGTGGCGTCGTCTTTAGCTGTGAACCGGTGCCTGGCTCGCCCGGGCGCTTGTATTGCTCGGGTGATACCATGCCCTCCTCCGCGGGTGGTTTGCAGGTCTGCATCAGAAGGGAGGGAGATGCCGCGCCGACCTGCGTCACATTCGACGATTTCACCACGCGTTCTCCGACCACCTGCCAGGAGGAACCTCCGTCAGAACCCCCGCCCCTATCTTGCAGCGGTTACAACAACCAAACAGCCTGCGTGGCGGCTGGCTGCAAGTGGACAAAGGGACCACCGGATGGTTTGGAGCATTGTTACCCGCCATGAACCTGGCGCGAGGTTGGTTTTACGTAGCGTAAAATCATTTAGGAAAAAGAGTAAGCACAGGCGAGCTGTGCTTACTTTCTTGTTAACTACATGGTGGATGAATAGCCTTTTGGCTTGGTATAATCTCACAAGGAAAAATTTCACGATACGTTTTTGCAGGTCTCAATCAAACTTAGAAGGAGGCAGTATGCGCTGGGGTGTAGATATCAGCCGTTACGATGAAGTGACAGACGCCCATTGGCAGGCAATGACCAACAATGGCTTATCCTTCGCCATCATCCGCGCCTGCCATGGTGCCGGTTACACGGATCCTTATCTGCCGCGGCACGTTACCCAAGCCAAGAATTATGGCATTCCATTCGGTCTCTACCAATGGGTGGACATCACCCAGGATATTCAAAAGCAAGTGGATTATTTCCTGCATCTGATCGAACAGTATTCCCCGAAATGCGCCGCCTGTGATTTCGAACAGTATTGGACAGACTGGGATGCCTGGAATCGAGCCAGACTGGGTGGAACCAACCCCATACCTACCATGCCGCCCGAACAGATCAATGCTTTCTATCTTGAATGCTTCACGAAAATGAAAGCGAGGCTCAATATTCCATTGGTTTCATATACTGGTTCGTGGTTCGTGAACCAGTACAGCCCGCAGATGTCTGCCTGGCTGGGGCAAAGTTACCTATGGCTGGCGAGTTACATCTCATCCCCTTCGGGGGTCATTGATTGGAACACCTTCGAGGGGATTGTGAAAGATCTTGGCACACCGATCTTCCCTGTTGGCTTGAACCGCTGGGACACCTGGCAATTCTCAACCTCCCTGTCGATCACCGGCATCCCGCATATTGATATGGATGCAGTTATTTCGGAGGAAATTTTCAACAATTTGTTCATCAGCTCAAGGATATATGAGCCACCGGCTGGGGGAATAACACAAAAAGCGCGCGTTATTGCATCTCCGAGCCTGCGCGTCCGGGATGCCCCGAATATACAGGCACAGATTTTACGCAGCATGCCCTATGGCACACTGGTAGAGGTGGAAGAAATCCAAAATGGCTGGGCGCGGCTGGTGGCGGGGGGATGGTGCTTGGCACAATGGCTGCAACTGCTGGATGAAACACCTGAACCGCCTCCGGCTGATACGACTCCACCCGCGGCGATCATGGATCTTACGGCAACGACCGGTGTTGAGACCGGCTCGGTTGACCTTTCATGGACGTCGCCGGGTAATGATGCAAACTTAGGAACTGCCTCCAACTACCTGGTGTGTTACAGCCCAACCGCGATCACAAACCAGGCATCCTGGGAAATGGCCGCGGTGGTGAATGCCAATATCCCCTTCCCCAAGCCCGCAGGTCAGCCTGAGAAGATGAGCGTGGGTGGGCTGACTCCTGGTAAAACGTATTATTTCATGGTGCGCGCACAGGATGAGGCATCCAACCTGGGTGGCTTATCCAATAACCCCCCAGCCATTGCGAAAGCACCCGGGGTGGCTTTGCCATGTGTGGCGCGGACCATTGCCGGGTCTGGATTGCGCGTTCGCGCGGCCGGGAATCTATCTGCACAGATATTGAGGATACTGCAATATAATACCCTTGTTGTGGTTGTAGAGATCAAAGATGGTTGGGGTAATCTCGCAGACGGCGGTTGGTGCCTGATGCAATGGTTGCGATTGTTTCCGGATGAACCCGTGCCACAGCAAGACTTAACCCCGCCGGCAGCGATCATGGACATTGTAGCGACGACTGGAACGGAGGCCGGCAGCGTGGAGCTTACCTGGACTGCGCCTGGGGATGATGCCCATACAGGGACTGCTGAAAGTTACCTCGTATGTCACAGCCTGAGCGTGATTGACAGCCCGGAAGCGTGGGATAGCGCGGAATCGGTCACAAGCAGCCTTCCTGCACCTCACCCGGCTGGTCAAACGGAGCGATTGATTGTGCGTGGCTTGACGCCGGGGACATTGTATTATTTTGCAGTTCGAGCCAAGGATGAGGCTTCCAATATGAGCGGCATGTCAAACAGCCCGTCAGCAATCGCCAAGACCCAGCCTCCTTCCCAGTCAAAGAGGGCACGGGTAAAAGCTACAGCCGGTTTACGGGTGCGCGCCGCGCCGGATCTGCAGGCACAGATTTTACGCGCCTTGCCATATAATACGGTCATCGAAATTGAAGGGATCGAAAACGGTTGGGCTCACCTCGTGGAGGGGGGATGGTGCTCGGCGCAGTACCTGGAGGTGCTCGAGTAGTTTCTTCTTTTCAGCTTGCAAGTCATGTAGTATAATTCTGCCTCTACAGGTCAGCTTCGGTAGGATTGCCTTTTTATCGTATTCCCTTGGCAGTCAAGGAGTGTGAATCGCAGCGTTAAATTCTCGATGATGCGGGACGTATCTTGCGGATTTCGCGCATGCAATCGGCTGGTTCTGTAAAAGCCGATTTTTTAACCCAGATGGAAGATCTTTCCATCCCAATGGAAGGAGGTGAAAATAGTGACGCTAGTAGTACTTCGCAATAACGAGTCTCAGGATCAACTGCTCAAGCGCTTTCGCAAGAAGGTAGTCAAAAGCGGTGTCTTGAGCACAGTTCGTCGAAAGCGCTGGTACGTCTCCAAGAGTGAGCAGCGCCGCATGGAGAAGAAAAAGGCAATTCGTCGCATCAAGCGGCGAACGGTGAAGGATTACGAATAGATATCATTTCGATATGATTGGGGGTGGGGTTAGGCGAGTGGCTTTACCGCCCGAATAAACCCCACCCATCTTTTACAAGATGATGGAAGAAGGGGAACTCCGCGCAAGCGGTTGCCAGGACTGGAGGCATGTATGGCGGAAGAGAAAATCCAGGTGGAGGGGACAGTCATCGAAGCACTACCCGGTACTCAGTTCCGGGTGAAGCTGGATAATGGGCATGAGGTCTTGGCCTACCTCTCGGGAAAGATGCGCAAGTATTACATCCGCATCCTGCTCGGGGATAGGGTCAAGGTGGAGATGTCGCCTTACGACCTATCGCGAGGGCGCATTACCTACCGGCAGAAAAAGTCAGGAGCTGAGCCGGCGGTCGAAGGTTGATAGTTTCCTTTCTGCATTTATCCTTTTACTAAAAAAAACTTCTGCGTTATCGCAGAAGTTTTTGGTTTGATGGAAAGTATTTTGTTATTTCTTTTCTTCCTCGCCGCCATAGTGCATGGCAGCCATTTGGGAATAAAAATTCCAGCGGGATGTGGCATCATGACGCGCTTCTTTGAGCAACAGCTCGGCGCGTTGCTCGTCGCTTTGGACTAACATGCGGAAACGGGTCTCATTGTACATGTACTGTTCTACCGGCACGGTCGGTTGCTTGTAATCCACCAGCAGGGGATTCTTGCCCGCGGCTGCCAGACGCGGATCGTAGCGATAGAGTGGCCATAAACCCGATTGGACAACCAGTTTTTGTTGCTCGAGGCCTTTAGCCATATCAATCCCATGCATGGCGCAATGGCTGTAGGCAATGATGAGGGATGGGCCATCATAAGACTCGGCTTCCAGGAATGATCTCAGGGTGTGTTGATCACTGAAGCCCATGGCAACGCGCGCGACGTAGATATAACCGTAGGACATTGCGATCAATCCCATATCCTTTTTAGACAGCCCCTTACCCTGGGCAGCGAACTTGGCCACTGCGCCGCGCGGTGTGGATTTGGAAGCCTGTCCACCGGTGTTCGAATATACCTCAGTATCCAGCACCAGGACATTGACGTTGCGTCCCGAGGCGAGGACATGATCCAAGCCCCCGTAGCCGATATCGTACGCCCAGCCATCGCCACCCACGATCCAGACACTCTTCTTGACCAGCGCTTCCGCGATGCTGAGCAGGTTCCTGGCGCGCGGATCGCTGGATGGCGCCAGTTTTTTCTTTAGAATTTCAACGCGCTCGCGTTGACCGGCAATGCCGGCCTCAGTGGATTGATCGGCGTTGAGCAGCCCAAGCACCAGGTCTGGCCCCAGCTCTTTTTCGAGTTGCGGCAGAAGCTCACGGGCGAACTCGTTCTGCTTATCGAGCGTCAGGCGGAAGCCCAGGCCGAATTCGGCGTTATCCTCGAACAGTGAGTTTGACCAGGCCGGGCCGCGTCCATCCGGGTTGGCAGTGTATGGAGTGGTCGGCAGGTTACCGCCGTAGATCGAAGAGCAGCCTGTGGCATTGGCGATAATAGCGCGGTCGCCGAAAAGCTGTGAGAGCAGCTTAATGTAAGGCGTCTCACCGCAGCCGGCGCAAGCGCCGGAGAACTCGAACAGCGGCTGGAGTAGTTGTGAATTCTTGATCGTGCCTGGGTTAACAAGGGCGCGATCCACCTCAGGCAGCAAGCGGAAGAACTGCCAATTGGCAGCTTCATTCTCGCGAAGCGGAGGCTGGGGTGCCATGTTGATCGCTTTGCGCGCCGGATTGGCTTTATCCTTGACCGGGCAGGCTTCCACACACAAAGTACAACCGGTGCAGTCTTCGGGGGCCACCTGGACGGTATAAGCCATCCCAGGGAATTCCTTGAACTTGGATTCGAGGTGCTTGAAAGTCACCGGTGCTTTCTCGATGAACTTCTTGTCGTAGACCTTGTGGCGGATGACGGCATGCGGGCAGACGAAGACACACTTGCCGCACTGGATGCACAGGTCAGGCTCCCATACAGGGATTTCCAACGCAATATTGCGCTTTTCCCAACGGGTTGTGCCAACGGGGAAAGTTCCGTCCAAGGGCATGGCGGAGACGGGGACGCTATCGCCATCAAAGGCGATCATTGGTCCGAGTACTTCACGAACAAAGACGGGTGCTTCCTCCGGGATGGGAAGCCGTCGGGTGAAAGTGCTGGTGACTATTTTCGGTACCCTGACTTCGTGCAGGTGAGACAACGAGGCGTCCACCGCCTCGTAGTTCTTGTGGACAACCGCCTCGCCGCGCTTGCCATAGGTTTTTTTGATGGCTTTCTTGATCTGGGCGATGGCCTCCTCGCGCGGCAAGATGCCAGAGATGGCGAAGAAGCAGGTTTGCATGATGGTATTGACGCGCCCGCCCATGCCGGTTTTTTCAGCCACCTCATAGGCGTTGATCGTGTAGAACTTCAGTTTCTTCTCAATAATGTCCTTTTGCGCTTCCTTTGGCAGCTTATCCCATACTTCATCGGGACCATAGATGCTGTTCAGCAGGAACACTGCGCCAGGCTGGGCATACTTGGTGATATCGAAGCGCTCCATGAAAGTGAACTGATGGCAGGCGACAAAGTTGGCCGTGTTGGGGGTGACCAGGTATGGAGCCTGGATCAGCTTGGGGCCGAAGCGCAGATGCGAGATGGTCATCGTGACGGCCTTCTTCGAGTCATAGACAAAGTAACCCTGGGCGTTGTTCCTGGTCTCCTCTCCGATGATCTTGATCGAGTTCTTATTAGCTCCCACTGTGCCATCCGAACCGAGACCAAAGAAGAGACAGCGCACTGTTTTGGGATGCTCCACCGAGAAGCAGGGATCGTACTCCAGGCTTGTGTGGGTCACATCATCAGCTATCCCAACTGTGAAATGGTTCTTCGGCTCGGGTTTGGATAGCTCATCGAGCACGCCCTTGACCATTGCAGGTGTAAACTCCTTGGAGGATAAACCATAGCGTCCACCAATGATTGTAATGTTCGACCCTTCGACTTCGCTCAGGGCAAGCCTTCGACTTTCGACCAACGCGTTGATCACATCCATGTAGAGTGGCTCGCCGATGGCACCCGGCTCCTTGGTCCTATCCAGCACGGCAATGGTTTTAACCGTCTTGGGCAAGGCTGCCAGGAAATGTTTGATCGAGAACGGGCGGAAAAGGCGGACGCGGATCGCGCCGACCTTTTCGCCGCGCTCAGCCAGGTACTTAACCGTTGCTTCGGCGGTCTCGCCGCCCGAGGCCATGAGGACGACCACGCGCTCGGCATCGGGTGCGCCTACATAGTCGAAGAGGTGATAGGCGCGACCGATCAGCTTGGCGAACTTATCCATCGCTCCCTGGACGATCTCGGGTGCGTTGGCGTAGAAGGGATTGACCGTCTCGCGTGCCTGGAAGAACACGTCCGGGTTCTGAGCCGAACCGCGCAACACAGGATGATCGGGGGAAAGGGCGCGAGCCCGGTGGGCGAGGACGAGATCGTCGTCGATCATCGTGTGCAGGTCATCATCGCTCAACTGTTCGATCTTATTCACCTCGTGCGAGGTGCGGAAACCGTCGAAGAAATGGACGAATGGCAGGCGCGCCTCGAGGGCAGCAGCCTGGGCGATAGCGGCAAAATCGTGCGCCTCCTGCACCGAGCCGGAGGCGAGCATCCCCCAGCCGCACTGGCGGACGGCCATCACATCTGAATGGTCGCCGAAGATGGAGAGGGCGTGGGTGGCGAGGGTGCGCGCCGAGACGTGGAAGACAGTGGGGGTAAGCTCGCCGGCGATCTTGTACATGTTGGGGATCATCAAGAGGAGTCCCTGGCTGGCAGTGAAGGTGGTGGTCAGTGCGCCGGTTTGCAGCGCGCCGTGCACCGCGCCCGCGGCGCCGCCCTCGGACTGCATTTCCATAACCGATGGAATGGTGCCCCAAATATTCTTGCGCTTCAACGCGGACCATTCGTCGGCAAACTCGCCCATCGGGGAGGATGGGGTGATTGGGTAGATGGCGATCACTTCATTTGTGCGATGGGCAACCGAGGCGGTGGCCTCGTTGCCATCAATGGTAACGGTTTGGCGTTTCATGAAATACTCCTTGTTCGAATGTGCGTCATAGTTCTCGAGTCTTTAACGCACCTGGTTTTTACTAATTCACAAGATTGTAGTAACGAGTTTATTTGTTCAGCCTAGCGACTACCTTTCCAGGAATTGCTTTGCGAAGGGTCATAACTATCTCTTCGGCAAATACCTATATTCACCCAACCAGTAAGTTTATACCTCTCTCACAAGCTACGATAGTAATTTCTTACATGTAAAAAACTGCGACATGTCACTAGCGGTAAAGATTGAAAACAGGCAATGCGAAGCTCCAAAGAGCGCAAAGGGTGATTTTCCTTCGAGAAGTAATGGAGATAATGCAGAAGTAGTGAGTGGCGACAACGATTCTTACATTCAGACTCCTGTGATTGTCAAGCAGCAGCGTGCTCCTCTCAGGAGTGCTTTGTGCGGCTCCGCCTCTTCCCATTATGGAAGTCATTGCAAGAGTCCCAATATAACATCGAGTCGTTCACCCCTTGGTGGTGACCATTGGTTGAGGTTGGAAAGGAATATAGTTATAAACCGCCTCGCCAACATGCCAGTGAGCCCTGAACCGGATTGACAATACAATCGCCAACCGCCGGATTGGCTATCCGGCGTGAGCAACGCGCAGCTTTTCCAACCGTAACCTCGCGAGCGCCAGCGCGGCCAGGGATTTTGAATCGGGGATCTCGCCACGCTCGGCCATTTTCAAGGCTTCAGCCAGCGGGAAGGAGGCCACCTCCAGGAACTCATCGGCATCGGCCTGCAGCGGGTCATGGCGCAGGTTCGTCGCCAGGTAGACGTACATGTATTCGGTGGAGTAGCCCGGGGCGAGGTAAAAGCCGCCAACAAGCTCGAGGTTATCCGCAGCCATCCCCGTCTCCTCGCGGATCTCGCGGCGGGCGCAGGCTTCGGGGGCTTCGCCTTCGTCCAGGGTGCCGGCAGGCAATTCGAGCATATCCTTTCCTGCAGCATGGCGGTACTGGCGGACGAAGAGCAGGTTGCCTTCCGCATCGATCGGAATAAGCACCACCGAGCCGTGGTGTTCGACGATATCGAACTTCGTCGTCCGACCATCCGGCAGGCGGATTTGGTCACGGCGGATGGTGAAGGCGCGGCCGGGGTAGATGATCTCGGATTTCAACAGGTCGAAGGACATGGCGCTACCTCTGGTTATAAACCGAGACCTCACAGGTCTTCGAGACCTGTGAGGTCTTCCTGAGGAATGATGGGAAGTGTAGTGGAGACTTAAGTGGCTTCTTGATCGAACGACCAACCCTTCCAGGGTGCTTCGCGAAGTCGTAAAAACACGTACAAGGTCTGTTGTTAAGGGATATTTAGTTGTTGGCCGGTTTGCAGGGTGTATGGCGCGGTCAGATTGTTGACCTTCACAATATCATCCGGATTCACATCCCCGAACTTACAGGCGATTGAGTAGATGGTTTCACCGGACAAAACCTGGTAGGTGGCCGGGTGCTTGGTCAAGTAGCGTGTGCCAGGGAAGGAGCCGCTCTGCGGGATGGTCAACACCAATCCAGCATTAAATAACGTTTGCCCAGAAGGGATACCATTGAGCGACAACAGGGTCTCGGGGTCAACGTTGAAGCGGCGGGCGATGCAATAGGGGAATTCTCCCTCATGCAGGGTGTAGGTTGCCGGTCGTGCCGGAGGCGTGACGGTGAGGACGACCACCGTGGCGGCAGGCGTGGATGTGATCCCCGGTACGCCCGTGGATGGGATCAGGGAGGTTGGTGTCGGGCTGGGCAGGGTTCCAACAGGCGTCGGTGAACTTGTCAGGTCTGGCGTGGGCGTGTTGAGCACCGTCAACCCCGCGGTTGCCATGGCTGTCTGTGTTGCGTAATCCTGCAGCATCTTCATCGGATCACTTACGGGGGCCTTGCCGGTGGCAGTTGGTGTGGGCAACGAACCTGTCGAAGCCGATCGCTGGCAGGCAGCCGCGAATAGAACCAGAGCCATGCCAACAGCCAGGACCGAAATGATTTTCTTTAACATGAGCATCCTCCTCGTCGCGAGCCTTTATTGAGGCTCAACAGGGTGATACTAGCACAACCTTTCTATATCGTCAAGCGGAGGATGCTTGCTCCGGCAGACGCCTTTGTCAGGTAGACTGCGGGTTTCAAACCAACAGCCTGTTCATACTCCCGGGTCACATCAAAGGAGAATGCCGCGCTGCGCGCCTCCTCCACCAGGGCGATCGCGCAGCCGGCGAAGCCGGCTCCGGTGAGCCGCGCTCCGTAGCAGCCGGGCTGGCTGCGGGCGATTTCAACCATCGCATCCAGCGCCAGGCTCGAGACCTCGAAATCGTCGCGCAGGCTGGCGTGACTGGCATCCAGCAGGCGACCGAGGGCGGTTGAGTCACCGCGGCGCATGGCTTTGACAGCTTGCAAGACGCGCCCGTTCTCGCTGACAACATGCCGGGCGCGGCGGCAGGTCACCTTGTCCAGCATGGCGAGGCGGGTGCTGAATTGCGCCTCGCCCACATCGCGCAGCGCCCGCACGCCGAGCAATTTCGCCGCCGCGTCACATTGGCTGCGACGTTCGTTATACGCAGAGTCCACCAACCCTCGCCGGGTGGCTGTATCCAACACGGCAACAGCCGCGCCGGTTGGGAGCGGGATGCGCTTGAATGCCAGTGTGCGGCAGTCGAGGAAGAGAGCATGACCGGGGTGGGCGAGCAACGAAACCATCTGATCCATGATTCCACCATGGAGGCCGATCCAGCCATCTTCGGCTTCATGCCCGAGCAGCGCGGTTTTAACGGGATCAGGATCAAGGTCCGAAGCGGCAGCGAAAGCCAATAGCGCGGCCACGGTCACTGCAGAAGACGAAGAAAGGCCCGCGCCTATCGGCACATTGCCGCTCATTACACCTTCCCAGGCAGAGAGCTTCCAACCCGCCTGCTGTGTCGCCCAGGCTGCGCCTTTGATGTACTCCCCCCAACCTTTCTCTTTCGCCATTTTGTCGAGAGAAAAATCAATGGCTTGGTTGTATTCCTGCGAGCGGATGATGACACGCCGATCAGAGCGCGGGCGTAATGCGATCCAAACAGCACGCTCGATGGCCATTGGCAGAACGTAACCATCGTTGTAGTCGGTGTGTTCGCCAATGAGATTTACCCGTCCGGGAGCGCGGACAACGAAGGCGGGTGGGCGGCCAAAATGATCTTCAAATGCCTGCGTGACGACCGGTTGGAGGTCCATGGGGAAATTATATCTGTTTTTTATTTGCCCCCAATGTTGCGAGAAAAGAAGTGGATGGACGCGGAAAAACACGGATGTTTTTTGTCTCTGCGAACCTTTACTGGAAGGCGTCTTAAAAATCGGAGTAAAGTGTCATATTTGAGGTGTGACCTCCATCACTTGTCTCACGCCGACCGGAATTATACAATAAAGACGATAATTGTATTTATTATTTATGGAATAACTGCCTGGTTGTTTTTCAGAGCACATCATCCATTACTATTTTGCTAATTGATTAACAGAGAGGAAACCAACATGCAGATCACCCGCCAAGCTGATTACGCCATCCGTGCAGTGCTTTACCTGGCACGTCTCGGCCCCGACCAGCGTGCCGCAACCAATCAGGTGGCGAAGGAACAAAAGATTCCGCCCTCGTTTTTAGCCAAGATAATCTCACAGCTTTCCATCGCCGGCTTGCTGCACACTTCTCGCGGAGCGCGAGGCGGCGTGTCTCTTGCACGCCCGCCAAAGGAGATCACCTTGCTGGATGTGGTTGAGGCAATTGACGGACCGATCCAGCTTAATGAATGTGTCAGCGAAAAAGGGACATGTGTTTTTACCCACGATTGCCCATTGCAACCCATCTGGAGCGAGGTGCAAGAGCATCTCGTCAACCGGCTGGGTGAGACGAGGTTCGACAGCCTGACGGCAGGGTTGTAATTCCGGCTTCCAGGGTAAGGTAATCCTGATCCATCCCGCGACCCCGGGTCAATTCCGAGAAGAACCAGGTTCAATAATGGATGATATTTCAAGGTCGGTCACGCTGCTTCAATGAGCAGCCGTAGCATCGGAAAGGCGAGCCTGCCAGGATTGAAAGCAGGCTCTTTATTTATCTGGGCGTAGCTGCTCAGCCAGCCACGCCGGCGGGTGGACCCACCGGCGAAGACAACGAAGCCCGCTAAAGCGGGCTGGAAGCCATTCAACCGGCTTTGAAATCTTTGCTGGGGGCTTCAGATAGCGGAAGCCGATGGCTGAGCATAACCCTTGGGTTTATAATAGCAGGGAGGGGAGATTCTTTACGACAAGGAGATGTTTCATGTCCGAACCACGCATTGTCCGCGCGCCACGCGGCATAAAATTAGCCTGCAAATCCTGGCTGACCGAAGCCGCCTTCCGCATGATCCAGAACAACCTTGACCCCGAGGTGGCTGAGCGCCCGCAGAACCTGGTGGTCTATGGCGGTCGCGGACAGGCTGCCCGCAACTGGGAATGTTTCGACGCCATCCTCGAGTCGCTCAAGAATCTAGAAGGCGATGAGACGCTACTGGTGCAATCCGGAAAGCCGGTGGCAATCTTCAAATCCCACCGCGACGCGCCGCGCGTGTTGATCGCCAACTCCAACCTCGTCCCGCACTGGGCTACATGGGAACAGTTTGACAAACTTGCTGCCCAGGGTCTCATCATGTATGGACAGATGACTGCCGGTTCGTGGATCTATATTGGCACGCAGGGAATCCTGCAAGGTACCTACGAGACATTTGGCGCTCTTGCCAGGCTGCGCGGCTGGGGTTCACTCAAAGGCAAGTTCTGCCTCACCGCGGGTTTAGGCGGGATGGGCGGTGCCCAGCCCCTTGCCATCACCATGAATGAAGGTGTCGGTCTGATCGTTGAAGTGGACCCGGCGCGCGCCAAGCGCCGTCTCGACATTGGTTACGTGGACCGGGTGGTGGACAACCTTGAAGAAGCGATGACGATCGTCGAGGAGTTCAAGGATAAGGAAAAACCGCAATCCATCGGTCTGATCGGCAACGCGGCGGATGTGTACAAGGAGCTGGCGATGCGCGGGGTGATCCCGGATGTGGTGACAGACCAAACATCAGCGCACGAAGCGTTGATGTACGTGCCGACCGGCCTTTCGATCCCGGCAGCGGATGAGTTGCGCAAGTCCAACCCGGAAGAGTACAAGAAGCGGGCCAGGGGTTCGATGGCGCAGCATGTTCAGGCAATGCTGGAGTTCCAGCGTAAAGGCGCGGAAGTTTTCGATTATGGCAACAATATCCGCCAGCAGGCCTATAACTACGGCGTGACGGATGCATTCGAGTTCCCCGGCTTCGTCCCGGCGTATATCCGCCCCCTATTTTGCGAGGGAAAGGGACCATTCCGCTGGGTGGCGCTCTCCGGCGACCCGGAGGATATTTACCGCACGGATGAGGCTGTAATGGAACTCTTTCCCGAGGACGGCCACCTGCACCGCTGGCTGAAAATGGCGCGCGAGAAGGTTCCGTTCCAGGGGCTGCCGGCACGCATCTGCTGGCTTGGTTACGGGGAACGCGCCAGAGCCGGGCTGAAGTTCAATGAAATGGTGGCGGACGGGACGCTGAAAGCGCCAATCGTCATCGGGCGTGACCATCTCGATAGTGGATCAGTTGCCAGCCCGAACCGCGAGACCGAGGCCATGAAAGATGGCTCGGATGCCATCTCCGACTGGCCCATCCTGAACGCGCTGATCAATGCCGTTGGCGGCGCGACATGGGTCTCATTCCATCATGGAGGCGGGGTGGGAATCGGCTACAGCCAGCACGCCGGGCAGGTCATCGTGGCGGATGGGACACCCGAAGCCGCGGTCCGGCTGGAACGAGTGCTAACCACTGATCCCGGCATGGGCATTGTCCGCCATGCAGATGCGGGGTATGAGGAGGCCATTGAAGCGGCGAAGAGGCATGGGGTAAGGATGCCAATGTTGAAGTGAAGGACGATATGAATGAAAAACCTGCCTGTAAAGAACTAACCCGCCAACGTACGGATAATGCCCTGGCTTACAAGGCCGGCTCTCTGCCCAGCCACCTCAACCTGACCCTCTCGGAAGCGCTGGTGCTCGGCCTTCTGCGTCAAAATGTAAAGAAATTTTTCACTGTCCTGGGCCACGGCTCGACCGAGGTGGGTGAAGTGCTGCGAATTTACCAGGATTCCGGGCTGGTGAACGTATACGGGGTGCGAAGCGAGATAGAAGCTTCGCACGCGGCGACAGCCCTGCGCTGGGTCACAGGCGAGAAAGCCGCGGTGGTCACCTCAATTGGACCAGGCGCGCTGCAGGCACTGGCAGCCTCCATAGTGCCCGCTTCGGACGGGATCGGCGTCTGGTATCTCTTCGGCGACGAAACCACCGAAGACGAAGGTTTCAACATGCAGCAGGTGCCGAAGCACGAGCAGGGTCTGTTCCTTCAGCTCGCTGCCACAATGGGCCGTGCCTACAGCCTTCACACACCGCTTGCCTTGGCAACCGCACTTCAACGCGGCGCGGCGACGGTGGATCATCCTTACCGCCCCGGACCGTTCTACCTGCTCCTGCCAATGAATACGCAGGCAACGTGGTTGCCTGGTTTCAACCTCGATGAACTGCCGGAAGTCCAACAGATATCACCCGGTGCAGCAGAAGGTAACTATGCCCAGGCCGCGCAGTGGATCCAAGAAGCAGAAAGGGTGCTGATCAAGGTTGGTGGCGGTGGACGGGATGCCGGGGGTGAAATTATCACCCTCCTTGAACGCGCCAGCGCGGTCCTTGTCCATACGCCGATCGCCACAGGATGCATTCCTTATTCTCATCCACAGAATATGACCATTGGCGGCTCGAAGGGATCGCTTTGTGGCAATTATGCGATGGAAAATGCGGATTTGCTGATCGCGGTCGGGACGCGCGCAGTATGCCAATCGGATTGCTCACGCACGGGGTATCCGCAAGCGAAGCGGGTAATCAACATCAACGCGGATATTGATGACGCCACCCACTACCACCACACCCTGGCTCTGGCAGGTGATGTCCGCCGTACACTGGTGAAATTAAATAAGGCACTTGGCGTGGCATCGGTTGGAAGAACAGAATGGCTGAAAAAATGCAAGAAGAAGAAAATAACTTGGCAGGCATTCAAGGAGGAACGCGTTTTACATCCGGTTCTGCATGATGATTACTGGGGAGGATCGGTGCTAACCCAGCCTGCGGCGATCAAGATTGCCACCGATTGGGCCAGGGCGTTCGGAGCGGCCTGCTTTTTCGACGCGGGCGATGTGCAGGCCAACGGATTCCAAATTGTGGAAGACGACCACCCCGGCCAGACCTTCACCGAGACAGGAGCGTCTTACATGGGATTCGCCGTTTCGGCGCTGCTAGCAACCGGGGTGGCATCGAAGCAATTCTATGCCATTGCGTTTACCGGCGATGGCTCATTCACGATGAACCCGCAAATCCTGGTCGATGGCGCAGAGCATGAGGCGCACGGCTGCATCCTATTACTGGATAATGGACGGATGGGTGCGATCACCGGCTTGCAGAATGATCAATACGGAAAAGGTTTTGCCACATGGAATAATGTGCACGTGGATTATCTCAATTGGGCGCGCGCGGTTCCCGGCCTGCTTGCACTGGACGGGGGTCACACGCCCGACTCACTCCGGTCTGCGCTGCAGAAATCAGGGAAGCACATTGGGCTGAGTCTGATCCACGTGCCGGTCTACTTCGGTCCCGACCCACTCGGCGGGATGGGAGTCTATGGACGGTGGAACGTGGGCAATTGGAGTGAAAACGTGCAGAAGATGCGGCACGAGATTGGGCTATAACCATGGCGAACAGTGGTCTCTTCAAAGGCCTGCACGGTGCGTACCCGCGTGCTCTCTACCGGGCCATGGGGCATCGTGATGAAGATTTCGGGAAACCATTGATCGGTATCGTCAACTCCTGGAGCGAGGTCAATCCCGGTCACTTCCATCTACGCCAACTTGCCGAGTGGGTCAAGCAAGGGGTGCGCGAGGCAGGCGGCACACCTGCAGAGTTCAACACCATCTCGCCCTGCGATGGGATCGCACAAGGGGAAGGCATGCACTACATCCTGCCCATCCGAGATGTTATCGCGGCATCCATAGAGTTGATGGTTGGCGCAAACCACTTCGATGGGCTGGTAATGCTCTGTAACTGCGACAAGATCGTGCCGGGAATGTTGATGGCCGCTGCCCGCCTCGATCTACCGACCTTGTTCGTCACCGGTGGCCCGATGGCATCGGGACAGACCGGGAAACAGGTGGTCGTGACCAGCGATGTCAAAGAGGGAATGGGCAAACGCGAGGCAGGGAAAATCACCGAAGAAGAGTTTTACGCGATCGAGAGTCATGCCTGCCCCGGACCGGGAGCCTGCAACTTCATGGGGACGGCAAACACGATGAACTGCGTGACCGAAACCCTCGGCCTGACCTTGCCGCGCTGTGCGACCCTCCCCGCCCTCCACCCGGACCGGAAAGCGTTGTGCATTGAGAGCGGAAAGCAAATTGTCCACCTGGTGGAACAAAACATAACCGCACGCCAGATGATGACTCGATCGAGCCTGGAGAACGCCATCCGGGTTGTTCTAACGCTCAGTGGGTCAACGAATGCGACCCTGCACATCCCTGCCATCGCCGGTGAGGCCGGGATCGAATTGGGGCTGGATATCTTCGATGATCTCAGCCGCCAGACACCGGTGATCGGTAAATTCCGCCCGGCCTGCCCATACACGGTTATTGACCTGGATGAGGCCGGGGGTATTCCTGCTGTATTGAAAGTTCTTTCTCCTCTCCTGAATCTTGACCTGCCGACCGTCACGGGGGATACCATCCGCGACCGAGCCAATCAAGCTGTAAATAAACGCACCGATGTGCTACATTCCTTGGACAGGCCGCTTTCAAAGGAAGGTGGTCTTGCGATCCTGTACGGCAACCTCGCGCCGGATGGCGCAGTGGTCAAGCAAGGCGGAATGGTGACCGGGATGCTCACGCACACCGGCCCGGCGCGGGTGTTCGAGTGTGAGGAGGAGTTGGAAGATTCAGTTACCGCGCAATCCATTCAGCCCGGCGAGGTGCTGGTCATTCGCAATGAGGGACCACGCGGAGGTCCGGGAATGCGCGAGCTGTCCATCCCTGCGGCCATGTTGACCGGCATGGGATTGAACGATTCGGTGGCGATGATCACCGACGGGCGTTTCTCCGGCGCGACGCGCGGGCCATGCATTGGGCATGTCGCGCCGGAGGCATTTATCGGTGGACCGATCGCGCTGGTGGAAAATGGCGACCGGATCGAGATCAATATTCCCAACCGTCGCTTGCAATTGCTGGTTTCCGAGGATGAGCTTGAACGCCGCAGAAAAAGCTGGCAGCCGCGCGAGCCTTCCGTACGCGGTGGCTTCCTGGAAATTTATCGCCAGATCGTTTCGCAAGCCGATCAGGGGGCGATTTTGAATGCCAGGCGAATTGTTTTAGGGAGAACAAACCGCAGGTCTGAAAATAATTCGTTGCTCGCCAGCGATGCGCACTGAACTTTGCCGCGAATTGAAGCCTGGGTTTCCGGGCAGGGGCACGTTGGAAGAAGGATATTATTACCGAACCGATCGGTTACACATGAGGAAATCCTATTATATGTAAATTACCACCTCCTTCCGCAATCCCACAGCTATATTTTGTTATCCAAGTAAGGAGCGTGATGCTGTAGTGGTTCAAGAAGGAATTGTTACACAAGGAGCTAAAAACAGAATGCCTACCTTCGACCTTACCCTCACCAATGGCCGGCTGCTGGATGGTTGCGGGAATCCCTGGGTGTGGGGCGACCTGGGTGTACACAGGGGGCGGATCGCGGCGATAGGACCGGCGGGTACGCTGCATGGGAAGGAAGAAATCGACCTGGATGGGCGCTTCCTGGCTCCTGGCTTCATTGACATCCACACCCACTCGGACCTATCGATCCTGGTGAACCGGCGTGCCGAGAGCGCCATCCGCCAGGGGGCCACGACGCATGTGATCGGCAACTGCGGCATGTCACCGGCGCCGGTGAACGAAGAACACCTCGCCGAGATGCACCACTACTGGGGGCTGGTATCCGAACAGCCCGAGGTTACCTGGGAATGGCATACATTCGGCCAGTACCTGCGCGCTCTGCGAGGGAAGGGGCTGGGGATCAATATTGCCTCGCTTTCAGGACACGCGGCGCTGCGCATGGCGGTGATGGGATTGGAGGAACGCGCTCCAACGCCCACCGAGCTGGCACGGATGAAGGGATTGCTTGATGAGGCGATGCGAGCTGGGGCTTTCGGCCTCTCCACGGGGCTGGTCTACCCACCCGGCTGCTTCGCCGCAACGGAGGAGATCGTCGCGCTGTGCGATGCCGTTGCCCGGTATCACGGTCTGTACACCTCGCACATTCGCGGCGAGCGGGAAACGATCCTGGAGGCGGTGACCGAAGCCATTGAGATCGGGCGCCGGGCGGGCGTGCCGGTGCAGATCTCGCATAATGCGCCCAAGTTCGGAGCGCCGTGCAACGCCAGCGCGAACCTGCGCCTGGTGGAGGAGGCGCGAGCCCGCGGCCAGGATGTGACCGTGGACAACGACGTTCATACCGACCTGGCCCCTGAGCTGATCGGCGGGTTGCCCCAGTATATCCAGGAGCGCCCGATGGTCGAAATCAAGTCATTGCTGCAAGACCCCGTTGCCCGTGAGCGGATCCGGCAGGAAATCATCTCCGATCGCAAACCCGCCTTCGGCCCGGTGGGGCTGCTCAAGCACGGGCAGTGGCAACGGATCACGATGCTGCACGCCCCGCAGACACCGGATGCGGTGGGTAAAACCATTGCATCACTCGCCGAGGCGTGCGGCCAGCCATCTTTTGATGTTTATTTCGACCTGATCGTTGCCAATGGAGGCGATGCCGAGGCCATCTTCGATTACATTGACGAGGAAAACATCCGCATCCTGCTGGCGCACCCGGCGGTGATGATCAGCTCGGATGGGCAGGCGCTGGCCCCGTATGGGTTCCTCAACGACCCGCCCCCTTATTCACCGTGCAGTTACGGCGAGTTTCCTGGGTTGCTGGAGCGCTATGTGCGGGACAAGCCTGCCCTGACGCTGGAAGAAGCCATCCGCAAGATGACCTCCTTCCCGGCGTGGCGGCTGGGCCTGACGGATCGCGGCGTGCTGCGAGAGGGCGCCTGGGCGGACCTGGTGGTCTTCGACCTGGAGCGGATCCATGACCGCGCCACGAACCTGTACCCTCATACTTATCCCTTCGAGAATTATCCCCACCGTTACCCGGAGGGGATCGATTACGTCTTTGTCAATGGAGTGATGGTTGTGGAGGGGGAAGAGCACACAGGGGAGATGGCGGGGAGGGTGTTGAGGCGGGGGTAAAGGGACAAGAGAGGAGTGAGAAGTAAGAAGTAAGAAGTAAGAAGGGAGAGATGAGAAGTGAGAAGTGAGAAGCAAGAAGTGAGGAGTGAGAAGTGAGGAGTGAAACGTGAGAAGTGAGGAGTGAAAAGTGAGAAGTGAGATGGAACTAGCTGCCTACCAACAGATGCACGGCATCCAGCAAGATTTGGGGATCACACTTAACGAAGGCTTTAACAACCAAGAAGTAAGCACAATTGTGGGGGCAGCTCTCAAGCTGGCAAAGGCGATGGGAGGTAGCGTGTACTTCAGGGAGGAACTTGGAGGCGTGAGCTTCACCAAAGCCGATCTTGGAGTAAATCTTGGTCAAGGTGACAGGCATTCGGTCAAGCTCAACCGGAACGGAGGATGGAATGATTGGGTCGTAGTGCATGAGCTGGCACATTCATGGGATGCTGCAAAAAACGGGGGACTTTCCAAGAAGCTTGAAAAAGAGACTGGTGGTCGAACGATCTGGCTTCGAGGAATCATCGTGCGATTTGGACTCTCAGGTGGTGACAATTTTCAGAAAAAAGGTTGGAATAACTTTGGTTATTATTACGGGGATATCCCTGCAAAAGGGTCGGACAGGAATTTCAATCGGAAAGAGGATTTTGCCGAGTCTGTAGCCACCTATGTATTTGGGCAGGAGCGAGCCAAGGGCTTTTTGAAGCTTATCTATCCAAATGTGGCGGATTTTCATTATGATGATTACACCGCGACAAAAAGATGGGAATTTGTTGATCGTTTAATGGTTAGGTAATACCACTACTTAGGGCTTGGTCTCATTACCAGTCCTCCCGATTAACTGCAGGGATCTTAGGAAATCGTAATCTATCCCCCACAAAAAAGACGAACCGACTGTTTTTTACTACCAGCCCGTCTTTCGGGGGGGCGATTTACAATTTACGATTGCCGATATTGGATTGGGGGTGGTATTGGTTCTGATGGATTTTGTGGTTTTTTACAAATATTGTCCAAACCGTCCACGAACCTTCCACGAACCTTCGGCGAATGGCGGCGCGCAAATTCGATATTCGTGGCCCATTCGTGGACAGTATGCGACTCAAACAACAAATCAATACGCAACACCGCCAGAACAATTCGCAAAAGCGCGACAGGTACACTTGATTTCTTAACCCCATTATCGTATAATATTGCTGCAATTATGTAATCGAGTTGACGAAATGTCTCAATATAAAGCAACTATTTCAAGTGTGCAGACTTTGATGCAACACGACTTGTTTGCCTTCAGCAGCCGCACCTGCGCGGATCTGTTCCAATTGGATAAGTTCCAAACCGCCCGCCTGTTGCAGCGTCTGGAACAGGATGGATTGATCGCGCGGATGGAGCGCGGCAAGTACATCCTGCTCGGTCTCTCGCCTGAACAAGCGCTCTCCAACCCTCTCTATCTCGGAAGCCACCTGGCCGTTCCCGCTTACGTCTCTTTCTGGTCCGCGCTTCACTTTCATGGATTCACCGAACAGGCTCCCATAACGGTCTTTCTTGCCGTCCCGCGCAGAAAGAAAGAGGTGGTTTTTCGGGACACCCACTTCAAATTCGTACGGATCGATCCGTCTGCTTTCTTTGGCTATCGCCGCGAGATGGTTACCGGCCTGCCCGTGCTGGTGGCAGATGAAGCCAAGTCCATCGTGGACAGTCTTTGCCGCCCGCATTACGCCGGGGGGGTGGCGGAAATCGCCAACGCGCTGCGCAATGCAATTGCCGGGCAAGCCGTGGATGTTCCCACACTTGCCGATTATACCCGCCGGCTGGATAACCGCAGCCTTTCCTCACGCCTGGGCTGCCTGCTGGAAATGCTGGGACAGCCTGCCGGTGACCTGGCCGCGGCGCGCGGCCCGCTCCGGCTCGACCCGCGCCGGCCGCGGTCAGGAACCTTCAACGCCCGCTGGCAGGTATATATCAACGTTCCCCAACAGATCCTTTTCCCCGAAGGAGTTGCCTGAATGCTCACCCGCGCTCAAATCCAACGCCTGGCCCAGCGGCATGGCATTAGCGCCCAGACCCAGGAGCGGGATTACATCCAGCACTTGCTGCTGTTCCTGCTCTATACTCGTTCGCAAAAGCTGGTATTCAAGGGCGGCACTGCCCTGCGTGTGGTGTACCACGGCAATCGCTATTCCGAAGACCTGGATTTCAACGCGCCAGTCGAGGTGGAAGAATCGAAAAAGCTGTGGGGTGTTGTCCTTGACGACCTGGGCGATTTTGGAATTATTGCCGAGATGCGCGCCGGGTGGCAATCTGAGGTGGGAACCAGTTTCGATGTAAGTTTCCAGGGACCGCTCTATGATGGGCGTGACCGCACCAAAAGCAAAGTGCGGGTGGATATCAGTCTGCGCCAGGAAGGCATCGAAACGCGGCGCGAGCTGGTCACACCCGAGTATGATGACATCCGCCCTTTCGTGGTTACCGTGTTGAGCCAGGAACATCTCCTGGCAGAAAAGGTGCGTGCCCTCCTGATGCGCGCCAAACCGCGCGATCTTTATGATATCTGGTTGCTTACAACGCAGGGCGTCCGGCCTGTTCATGACCTTATCGCCGGGAAACTTGCGTCCTACCAGATAAAGCTCACACGGGGCGTTCTCGAAGCAGCGTTATCCCAGGCGCAGGCCGACTGGGAACGCGACCTGCATCCGCTTCTTTCCCAGCAGCTTCGCTGGGAAGATGTCGCGCAGAAACTACCAGGCTTTTGGGCGAGCCTGGTGGACCAAGGCGAATAGTGGAGCATTTGCCAAGTGCGCTCTGATCGATGCTCACGAAGGTAAGCAGGCGGTCACCAGGAAAAAATAATTTGTACATATTATTGGCATCCAATGTATCTTTTTCATAATTCCCTCCGAGTAAATCGGTTTTCTGCCTTAGTATAGGCTATTTCCTCATTTGTCCGGTCAGGCCAAAACGACATTCGCTCAGAGTGCTCATGTACAGCTTACCGGCCGCCCTGCGCACCGCCACATGGAAGAGGTGGATTCTGTCTACGTTTGGTGTCTTGGCGGTGGTGGGGAAGGGCGCACCGGTCAGTTGCCGGGAGAGGAAATGAATCACAGGTAGGGGATTCTCAGACCTCTCCCCACAGTTGGCTGGCTTTCGCTTCCCATGCGGTGAACCCCGCGGGTGATGAGGGGTACTGGAGATAGTGCGCCTTGATCTGACCGGCCTTGCCCGATGCGGAGAGGAATTTCTTCAAACTGTTGAGGCTGAATTGACCGGTGAGCACACCCCAGACGAGACCCAGCCCGATCCTGACCAGTTTGCCGGTGCCCATGTCCAGTTCGTAGTCCCGGTTCAACTCCTCGAAATCGGCGCTGGAAAAGATGATGTTGTGATGGAAGAGATAGTTGACATCCTTGCGGGTCAGCTCCGCGGCGACCGGCAACTGGGCCAGCCCGCCGGCGAACCTGGCCCCCTGTCCGCGAAAGTAACACGTATTGTAAGACCATAAGGCAGCACGGCTGAGATCACCTTTTTGGAGGGCGGTGGCTGCCACCTCGGCTGCGATCTTGCAGGCGGTGAAGCCGCTGGTGACGCCCTCACCGGAGAAGGGCTTGTTCTGGTTGGCGGCATCGCCGATGACCAGGAAGCCATCCCCCACCAATGAGAACGGCGGGCGGTGGTATGGGATCACCCCCTGGCGGTGCTGCAGCACCCTGCCGGGGTCGCCGAAATATTCCTCGCGCCATTTCTTGTGCTTTTGCCAGGCGTGCTCGAAACTGCCGGGTTGCCCGATGCCCAGAATGGCCCCATCTGCGTAGCTCTTGTTCCAAAAGGCTTTGTGGAACAGGTAGGAATTGCTGCCGGTGGGGTTACCAGAGGGTAATCCATCGCGAAACTCGAGGCAGACGAAAAGACAGTTTTTGGCTGGGACTGGCTCATTCTCCACACCGAAGGAGGCAGGCAGTTGCTTGCGCACCGCGGCGGCCAGGCCGGAGGCGTCCGCGACCAGCCGACCATGGGCTTCGAAAGGCGCATCCCCCAGATTGCCGATCACGCCCACCAGCCTGCCATTCTCCAGGATCACATCCTGCACCTCGGCGTTCTCCAGGATGGTCGCGCCAGCCTGGCGGGCATAGGATTGCATCCGCTGGATAAAGGCCGGCATATACATGACGTAAATGGTGTAACGAACCGGCTGCCTGACCTTCAGATCGGGGGACCAGTTGTAGCCGACCTCTTCCACGTGGAGCAACTCCTCTTGCGTGGGGTGAGGAATGCCGAATTCATCGAAGCGGATCTTATCCATGTGGAAGATCTCGATGTGCTTGCCGAGATTTTCCAATTTACGCGCCTCCAACATCAGCACCCTGTAACCGGCTTTACCAAGCTGCCAGGCAAAATAGCAGCCAGCCGTCCCCGCGCCGACGACGATGACATCTGCTTCGAGTTGGTTGCTCATTATATGCTCCCTTTGTGATGATAACCACTTAACCCCACCCCCAGCCCCTCCCCTCTGGGGAGCACCCTGCGGGTGTGCTTCGCGAGGGAGATGAGGCGAATTGGGAGGCGGAGCTTCGCTCCGCCTCCCAATTCGCGTTGTTCCGCCACTTTCTTGGAGAGGGAAGGAGCGAGGGTGGATGAGTAAAACTCAGAATATATTAACGGCTTTCAACTCCACCGGCGGGTAGACCTGACCGGGAACCGGTGGCATGGGGTTATAGACCCAGTCCACATCCACCACGCCGGTGCGGATGCCCCCGAGGCGGCGGATGCCCTGGTAGACACCGCGCAGCAACACATCTTCCATCGTCAGCGCCAGGCTGTGGACCGCCAAAGGAACACCGGCTGGGATGAGGTCCAACTCATCCGTGTAAACCGAGGTGGAAAAAACCACGCGCTGTGAATCAAGGCATTGCGCCTGGATGGCGGGGATTATGAAAGGGTAGCCATCAGCGCCGACGTAGGAGAGGAACTTCAGATTGTCCATCTTGTCGAGAAAGAGGCGGGTCCAGCGGTTGATGACCGGCTTTTTTCCAGATTTGCGACCCAGCGCCCGGGCCAGCATGGTCTGGATGGCGGCGAAGATGATCCGGTTCATCGGCAGCGGCGATTTACCGGTATGAGAAACCAAGTCAAGGTAGTAGACAGTATGAACGCCGAAGTAGGCGTTGTAGCGGAACATCGGCACGTTGTTGTAATGGTCGAATTCCCTGCCTTCTTTGGCGTAATGGGTATAGGTGGCCTTGCCGCGCCAAAGGTTCCTATCGAGGCTCATGATGAGGAAGCCGGTCTTGGGATTGTCCAGGATGTGCTTCTTCGACATGCCCTCGGTGAACTGTCCAAAGGAAAGTTGACTTGAGCCGCAAGCCATCAGCGTGGAGAGCATGGTCACATGGGGAAGTCCTTCCGGCGTGACGGTGGCCAGCAGGCCGATCTTCAGCTCCGGTTGGGTGCTGCGGATGTCTTCTTCGGAAAAGGTGGGAAAAGACCTGTCAGTCATTTTCAATTCCTTTCGCCATAGATAAACACTGATGAGTCTGATGCAAAAAGGCAATTAACCACCAAGACACAAAGTCACAAAGGTTTTTGATTTTGAAGATTCGTGGCTCGGAGGCTTCGTGGTTAGGCTTTTTCTCAGGGCAGTCATCTGTGGTTGTTTTCCAGCCGGGTTGCACCGGTGGCGAGGACAAGATCCGGGTGGATGCCGGAGGATCTGGCGATTTGTTCGCAGTGTGCCAGTTCTTCACGCGTCATCAACTGGGTTTGGGCATAGGCCCATTCCAGGCCGAGGCGGGTGTACTGGTCGCGGCACAGGTTGTTGAAGGCGCAAAGTTCCCAGCGGGAAACCACCCCATCGAGCCGCTCAGCCAGGTAACGGCCAATGGCGGAGAGATTCGCCGGTGCATCGGTGGCGCCGGGGATGAGCGGAGTGCGGATCCACAGGCTGACCTTCTGCTTCTGCTGGAGGATGTGATTCCGGATGTGATCCAGATTCTCCAGGATATGCAAGTTGGAAACACCGGTGAATTTTTGGTGTGCGGCAGGATCGAACAACTTGATGTCGAAAAGGATCAAGTCAGTGTAAGGCAGAAGACGGTTGAGGATGCGCGTCGAGGTCTGACCGCAGGTATCGAGAGCGGTGGAGATGCCCTGCGCCTTCAGCCCGCGCAGCAGCGCCTCAGCAAAATCGGGTTGGAAGGTAGGCTCGCCGCCGGAGAGGGTCACGCCGCCGTTGGATTTTTCGTAATAAGCGCGATCCTTGAGCAATTCAGCCAGCAGCTCATCCACGGAAACGACCCTGCCCACCATCTCGCGCGCCCCGGAGGGACAGGCCGCGACGCACTTCCCGCAGGCCTCGCAGCGGAGGCGATCCATGACGAGACCGGCATCCGTCATGGCCAGGCAGCCGTTCGGGCAGGTTTCAATGCAAGTCCTGCAACCCAGACAGCGCACGGCAAACCATTGGGTCTGCAACGGGCTGGAGAGGCTTTCAGGGTTGTGGCACCAGGCGCAGCGCAGCGGGCAGCCCTTGAAGAAGACAGTGGTGCGGATACCGGGGCCGTCCTCGGTGGAGAGGCGCTGGAGGTGAAGGATGCGGCCTTGTGGAGAGTCGTCTGGCATGGATCGCAGGGGCGACGTAAAGCCGCCCCCTACCTCATCTGGTGGCTTTCGCGGGCGATGATCTCGTTCTGCAGCTCGCGCCCGATGGTGGTGAAGTAGGCGTTATAGCCTGTGACGCGCACCAGCAGGTGACGGTAGTTCTCAGGGTGAAGCTGGGCATCGCGGAGGATATCGGCATTGATCATATTGACCTGCAAGGCTGAGCCGCCGTTCTCGATGTAGCCTTTGATGAATGCCTTGAACTTTCCGCGGTGTTCGGAGTCGCGCAGCATGGACGGGCTGAAAGTCATCGTGTGGCTGCCGCCGTTGGGAAGCAGGTTCAAGTAATCCGCCCAATCGCCGTGGCCATCTGAAGCCTTGCCGCCCAGCACCTTGCCCACCGAGTTGGCGTTGGCGGTGGGGCCATTGGTATCCGCGCCGTTGGAGGGGCAGAGGGCGTTCGAGAGGAACTTACCGCGGGGGCGACCATCTGCGCTGGCCGGAAGGATGAACGAATCGGCCACCCAGTAGTTCCAGGACAACATGCCGGGCCTGAACTGGCGAGCGGTGGACTGCGTGCGGTATTTCCAGGTTTCCTCCGTCCAGAGATCCATCACCCTGCGCCCCATGGCATCGGCGGTATCGTCGTCGCGGCCGTACTTCGGGGCTTTGTGCAAGGCGCGGGCTTGGAGCACCTCGTGACCAACCCAGTTATCCTTAAGCGCCTGGACAAGCTCGGCCATCGTGCAGGCTTTCTGGTCGTAGACGAGATACTTGATCGCCAGGAGCGAATCCACAGTAGTGGCGTAGGTCACGGCTTCGATGGTGACATAGCCCAGCTCCGCGCCGCCCCCGGTGATATCCAGCCCCTTCTGGGCGCAGCCTTTGACCAGGCAGGAGACGTATGGGGTGGGGGCGAAGCGCGCCCGGATGGACTCGGACTGCTCGTACAGGTCAACGATGCGCCTGACAATGTGACGCGTCTGGGCGGCGTAGGCTGCCCAGAACTGCTCCCAGGCCTCGAAGGTGGCCGGGTCGCCTGTCTCCGCGCCCCAGCGGAGGGGCTTGTCGGTTTTGCCGGTCAGCGGGTCGGTGAAGGGGAGCAGGTCATAGCCGCCGGTGAGGGCCAGCTCCACCGCCTTGAGCAGGTTCAGGTTGGCATCCACCGTGCCGGAACGGTCGTTGCCGACCATGGTGTTTTCCAGGCAGCCGACAGGGGCGTAGTCGAAAACGTTGTTCTCGTTGATCAAGCCGGTCACAGCGGATCTCTTCGCTTGGAGCATCATGCCGGCCATCGAACGCTCATCCATGTTCATCAGGAACGGTGAACCCTGGCTGGATGCGATCATATCCACCACCTTGTCGAGCAGTTTTTCGGGCGAGCCGCGGTGCAGGCGGACATTGGGTTTTGGTTCCAGAATGGGCGACATCTCGTCAATGACCTCCAGCATGGCGTAGGTGAGGTCATTGGTCATATCCTTTCCATGCGCGCCCAAACCTGAGAGGGTCAGCAACTGACCGTAACCGGCGGTGATACCCTGGTTGCCGCCGGTGCGGATCATGCCATCGTAGGCGGTGTTGCAATGCAGCCAGAAGCATTTCAGGATTTCCTTGCCGAAATCGCGCTCCATACCCGCAGCAAGGGATTTCTCCCACATCGGGAACAGGTACTGGTCGATCCGTCCAAAAGAATCTCCCGGGCCGGGGTAGTTCTCGTCGGACATGATCAGCATGTGCGTCAACCAGAGGGATTGGACCGCCTCCCAGAAGGTTTGCGCCGGTTCCCAGGGGAGGCGGGAGAGATTTTCGGCCATCTGAGCCAACTCACCGCGGCGGACCGGGTTCGCTTCCACCAGGGCGAGGCGAGTGCACTCCCTGGAATATTCGGCTGCCAGGTCACGGGGCATGGTGGCGGCGGTCAGCATCGCCCGCAACTGTCCGCCCTTCCTGCCGCGCTGTTCGGCGGGTGTCAGGGCTGCATGGGTAGTTTCGAGCTCTGCATGGACGGCTTTCCAGCCCTGGCGAAGGATGCGCCCGTAATCGGGGATGAGGTGGCCGGAGGTGGCGCCGGCATTGCCGTAGCCGTGGTTGTGGAACCAGAGCATCGCCGCCCGCGCCCCCTTGGGTCCGTAGATCAATTTATCGCGTTCCTTCGTTTCTTTCCGGGTCAGGCAGGTAGAGGTCTGGATGTTGAAGCGCGCCCCGGCGAGAAGGTCGCCGGGAAGGATTTCCCTGGGCAGATATTTGACCATCACCTCGCGGTTGAACCAGGCGCGGCGTTCGGGCAGAGACCAAGTCCAGAAATCAGGGTGCAGGTCGACGCGGCGCGCCACCTGGTTGAACGCCGAGCGGAAGGTTTGCAGGAAGGCGTAGGTCTCCGGCACGATGTAAAAGGTGAGCTCGTTGTACTGGAAATCCCAGGGCGTGCCGGTCGTCCAGGAGGTGTATTCGTTGTTCCAGAGGCGATTCACGCCCTGGAAATAATAATCGCGCAGCCATTGGATGCGCGGGGAAAGGTTGGTGGGGAGCTTGATCTCGTAGCGTGGTTTTTCGAGGGTGCAGGTGACCATGGCATTCTCCTTTTGTGAAGCGACGGACAAGCGAATTATACACTGGCACAAGGGAGGGCGGCGAGCAGGTGGCAATTACCCAGTCATGCCATTACATGAACAGGCTGATTTCTCTTCGAGAAGAGTGATCAAGGGACTAGAATTTGTTATACGCCTCGCTCATCTTGCGGTATTCGATGAACGGTTCATTGATAAGCTTAGCAGAAAGCATGATCTGGCAGGCCTCCTCAAGGGTCGATGCCCAGAAGAAAGCCTCATCCAACGTCTGACCGAATGAGAAACTCCCGTGTCCGCGCAGCATGATGATCTTGTAGTTCTGCAGCGCCGCGGCCACCTTGTTCGCCATTTGCGGCGTGCCGGAGGCGAATTCCTCGGTCACCACCGGGATCTTCTTCAGCAGGTAAGAGGCTTCGTTGTCAATCGGCACGATCTCGTCCCGCGAGAGCGAGAAGGCAATGGCGGTGCGCGGGTGGCAGTGACAGATCGCCAGGGCTGGCGTCTGCTGATAAACCGTGCGATGCACCAGCAGCTCAGTGGATGCAAGCGCTACCCCGGAGTCATTCTTGTCGATGCGCGTCTCGACCAGGTCGAGCGGTTTGAGCGCTCCGAGCATCGCCCCCCGCCGCTTGATAATCACCTTATCCCCCAACCGGATGCTGAGGTTTCCGCCGTGCGAGCTGATCATGTTCTGCCCGTACAGGTCTCGACCGATCTCGCGAAATATCTCGAAAATACGTTCGTCGATCATGGCTAAAACTCCTGTAATTCCAATTCAGCCAGCTTCTTGGGGGTAGGAATCCCATTAGCATCCCAGCCGCGAGCGCGATAGTATTCCTTGAGCATCGGCTCCAGGTGTACCACCCAGCCCTTGGTCGGACCGTACGGTGCAGGCTCGTTGAGCATTCGAGCGGGAAGAGTATCATCCTTGCTGGTGAAGCCTTCGCGCAGGTTGTACAGCCGTTCCAGGTTCCAGACCCGCTCCCCCACACGGATCATGTCGCCGGTGGTGTAGGGAACACCGGTGACTGCTGTAAGCGTCCGGGCGAAGTATTCGTCCGCCACACCCATGCTGGTGAACTTACACAACACCAGCGAATCAACTGCTGCGCTCGAATTCTGGTTCAGGATCACATAACTGGATTTCCCCTGGACCTGGAAGCGGTCGATCAGCTTGGGCAGTCCAAGCACCTCCAGCCCGAGCATATTGCCGCGCATGTGGCAGGCGCCGCGGTTGGAGGTGGCCAGCAGTAAACCCTGACCCTGCATGCCGCGCGGGTCGTAGGCGGGCATTTCCAATCCTTTGACCGACATCGAGAGTTCGGGGGCACCATATTTAGTCGCAAGGCGCCAGCTGCCTTCCGCCATGTCCGCACCCAGGCCACGGCGGTGGGCCATGTCCTCCAGGGTGGAAGCAAGCAGATCCGACCGACCGAAGCGCAGATCCGAGTGGACAAAACCCTTTTCAGAGAGTTCCATCGCGCAGGCAATGGTATTGCCGGCTGAGATCGTATCAAAACCCAAGTCGTTGCACAGGGCATTGGCTTCGATGACAGCTTCCAGGTCAGCGATGCCGCACTGCGCCCCAAAAGCCCAGGTGGTTTGAAATTCCGGGCCTTCAACTTCTCCTGTCCTTTCAGTTTTACTGATCCGGGTGCAGTGGATCGGGCAGGCCCAACAGGCATCATTCTTGACCAGATAAGTCTCACACAGGGTTTCGCCGGAGATGGCTTCCGCGCCCTCGAACATGTTGTGCTGGTGGTTGCGGGTGGCCAGGGCGCCGACGTTGTTGACCAGGTTCATCATCACCACCGTGCCGAATTCCGGCAGGGCCTGGCTGGTGAGTGGACAGGCTGCCAACAACTTGCGGGTTTCATAGACCATGAACTTATAGCGTTCCTGGTCAGCGACTTGCGTTTTACCGCTGCCCTCCACCACGATGGCTTTCAGGTTCTTCGAGCCCATCACCGCTCCGGTACCGCCGCGAGCAAGCGCGCGCTGCCCGTCATTCATGATGGCGGCGATGCGGCTCAAGGTCTCCCCGGCTGGGCCGATGCAGAGGACATTGCGGCGGTTCTTGTCCTGCCCCAACTTCTTCGTCATTTCACGCACCCGCAGCCCCCAGAGATGGCTGGCATCGTGGATCTCCGCCTTTTCATCCTTGATCTCAATGTAGACCGGTTTCTCGGCTTTACCGCGTATGATCAGGACGGCGTACCCGGTGCGTTTGAATTGCATGCCCCAAAAACCTCCGGAGTTGGCGTCCAGGATTGTGCCGGTCAGCGGACTCTTGGTGCTGACCGAGAAGCGGTTGCTGGTCTGGTAGGCGGTGCCAGTGAGAGGACCATTGGTGAAGATGAGCACGTTTTCGGGGGAGAGCGGGTACACACCGGGACCAACCAGATCCCAGAGCAGACGCGCCCCAAGGCCGCGTCCGCCGATGAACAGACGAGCCATGTTCATATCCAGCGGGTAAGTCTTAATCACGCCTGTGGTCAGGTCGATATCGAGAATTTTTTCATTCCAACCGGTCATAAGTTATAGTTCTCCTGTTGTGTTACCCACCTGCAACGGGCGGGAAGATGGCAATCTGATCCTGCTCGGCAACGAGAGTACTCATGCAGTTCGCCCGGTCTAGAGTACGGCCGTTGAGAGTCAGGATCACCCGCGGACGCAGTTTCCCGCTCTCGAAAAGAAAGGGTGCCAAAGCAGGAAAATCCCGGGTGAGTTTTACCAGCACGGAGCGCACGTCTTTTCCTGGAATGTGCAGTTCCATCCCGCCGATGATCACCCGCAAATTGGCATACAGCTTGACAACCGCCATCTCAACTCCGATGGGATAATTCCCGATTTTCGTATTCCTTGATCGCTTGCATGAAGTCCATTCCC
>Ga0172371_10001886_pt1 | contig 33353 bp, 25 predicted proteins | sample Lak12m_FD_114543 | JGI IMG/M metagenome (GOLD analysis project Ga0172371, IMG submission 114543) | Freshwater microbial communities from Kabuno Bay, South-Kivu, Congo - kab_022012_12m | ecosystem: Environmental > Aquatic > Freshwater > Lake | place: Democratic Republic of the Congo: South-Kivu...
CAGGCTGCCCGCTTTAGCACTAAACCGACCCGCAGTCAAGTTGGAGAGCAAAGGAACTTGCGGTTTTACCGCTTTCCTGCGCTTGACACGCACCCTGTGCGTGTCGTGTCAGTGTATACAATCGAAAACACGCTGGTGGGACTTATGCCGGATGATGGCGAATACCGCCAGGGCAAGGAGCCACGCGAGCCAAGCATGGAAGACTGTGCTGCTGAACATAGACGACCTCCTGGACATGAGTGAGTTGTGGTCCGAGAGCAGCTCACCTCCCTGAGAGGCAGATGGCCTGCTTTCGGACCACAACCCGGCTTTGTCCAGCATCCTGACCGCCCAAGTGGCCGCCAGGATACCCCGGAGTCGCTATCATCTCAACACAGTCTGAAGACCAACAGCCTTGGTCTTGTCCGGCATCGGACCCTGCGATCCGTAGCCCAATCTACTGCAAGATCGTATTGCTGTCAAGGCGTAACTGTTTCGACAATGTCACATTTATGGATCGGGTCGCCTGCGTAGCCGGGATCGACGAGAACGGGTTCGGTTATCCAGGTGATCTACAACGAGAGCCATGGCTTGCTCCAACGAGAACTGGGGCAAGGGCATAGCGGCTTGTAGCATCATCCGCAGGTTGGCCACCGAAAGCGCAGGCAAGACATCGGTGGCGTATTCATGCAGCAACGCTGGATCGCGCTGGAACTGAGCGCTCCAGTCCAGGCGTGTTTCCGTGAGGAACCAACTCGCTAAGATCGTGAAAGCCAACTGGTGCTCCCAAGCCCGGAACTTGATAGCCTGGAACTCGTCCCAGCCGAGCTCGGATTTCGCATCCTGATTACTGCGTTCGATGAAGTAACGCAAGGAACGGCGATAGGCCATGGTCGCCAGCGGCGTCTCAGGCGCGGCGTTGCTCAACGTATAGGTGATGTGATCGGCATCCAGGCGGATCAGTAACCATTCCTGGCGCACCCGGCCCTGGTGCACGGTCCAGACGAGCAGACGGATGAAATCGGCGCACAGCACGCCGCGCTCGTTGGGCCGCAACTCGATGGTCTGCCACCGTAAGGCCGGCGAGTCGAGTACGGCGCGTGCCTCATAGGCAACACCGAGGATATCCGGGCGGATGGCCCGCTTGCCACGCTTGGTAATGCGATGGACGACGCGCGGCGGGCACAAGTATACATGGGTATCGGCCGGCACATCGGCATAGTACTCGATGTGTGCATCCTGCAGCTTCTGGCGCAACTCGTGACTCCGGCCGTAGAGCGTATCCATCGAGACGGAGCGAAACGGCACGCCTTGACGTTGTGCCCGTACGATCATCTGCCAGGCCAATTCGGGCTTGGTCTGAAAACACCGGTCTTGTGGAATGCCAGCCTTGGCCCGGCGGTGTGCCATGCGGTCTGTAAACCAGGCCTCGGGTATGAACAGCTCGCCGTCCAGCCACAGATTGACCTGCGCGGTCGCCAGCGTGAGAAAGACGCCCACTTGGCTGGCATTCATCGATCTGGCCCGTGCGGCCGTTGTGTTGGCGCCCGGCACCTGCACTGACCGTGCCGCTCTTCTCATCGGCACTTTCATCGATGATCAAGGCCGCTTCAGTGCCAAACTCGGCGCGCTGCAGGACATCCCGCTGGATCGCGCTGATTAACTGGCGCGCCGACCAAGGCGAGTTACTCATGAAGTGGTGCAGATCCTGCGGGTCTTCACCCAACTGCCGGCTCATCTGGGCCATGTTGCGGTCATGATTGAGGCGCAGCAGCCCGCTCAGGTAGCTCAACCCATAGCTACTGGTGTCGCGGGTCTGCGTGCGCACATACCGACTATAGCGGTCCCAGAATTGCTGCAGACGTTCGCCAAGGGCCTCCACCGCACTCAGAGGTAAGCCCCAGCGCAGCGCCGTTTGCTCGATATCGTTTTCATATCCTGACTCATACCACAAACGTCAGGCTTGGCCGAAATGTGACATTGTCGAAACACCTACATCTGAAGTTGGTGATTCAAGTTGTGGAGATTCACAAGACGAAGGAAATCAAGCAAAGCAAAATAATGGAAGCTACATCTCCTCCACCATCTCCTGCACCCGCTGCGCATTCGGATGCAGGTAACGCGTCGTCGTGCTGATGTTGGCGTGCCCCAGGATCGTTGCCAACGTCGCGATGTCACCCTGGTTCTTCTGCAGAAAGCGCGTCGCGAAACTGTGGCGCAGCATGTGAGGCGTCACCGTGAATTTGATCCCCGCCCGCCGCGCCGCCTCGGATACCATCCGCTGCACATCGCGAGGATCGAGTGCGCGGTGGGTCCGACTGAGGAACAGCAGATCGCCTGCCACCTTCGGCCGCATCTGGAGGTAGGTTTTCAGGGCGGCCCTGGCCTCCGCCGAGAGCGCCAAGGTTCTCTCCTTGGAATGCTCAACAAACTACAGGCATTACGCAAACAACCGAAGCGCCCCAGGAAACCGTCACGGTCGTTGACCCACGCCACCCGCTCGTAGGGCGCACCTTCCCGCTGGTTGAGATTGCGCAAAAGCAATACCTTGGCTTGTGCTGCGTGGTGGTGTTGCGGGAGCCCATCGAGCACTTCGTGCCCGTTGCGGTAACCAACCTCGCCGCCGAACCTCCGAGCATCTTCCCATTACCCTTGAGTCTCGCTTCTGTACGACAATTGCTGGCGACATATACGCACGTGGTTACGTCGCTGACAAAGGAGGGTACGGAAGATGAGCAACCCCGAGGCAATTGCATCGAACCGGCTGCTGCTGAAAGGGGCCGTGCTGCCCTGGGCTCCAGTTGTGGAGACATCGCTGCCGGCGGGCCAGGTGTGGCCGCAGTTGACGTTGGCGCAGCAGGAGCAGGTGCGCTGTGTGCTGGTCTTAGTCTGCCGCGACCTCCTGGACAAGCGCCCCAAGGCGGTGAGCACTCAGGGAGGTGACGCATGAATCAGCTTACTGAGCGCCTCGGCCTGGGGCACCCCAAGATCACCAGCGCCCACTTGCAGCGTTGGGCCTGCATCTACATTCGCCAGTCGACTGCCCGCCAAGTCAAACACAATCAGGAAAGCCAGGTCAATCAATACCAACTCAGCGAGCGCGCCAGCGCCTTGGGCTGGCATCAGGAGCGTATCCGCATCATCGATACCGATCTGGGGCTGTCCGGTCAAACCAGCGAAGGGCGTAGTGGCTTCAACGAGTTGGTGGCTGAGGTGTCCTTGGGCCATGTGGGGATCATCTTTGGCTACGAGGTGTCACGGCTTGCGCGCAACAACAGTGACTGGTATCATCTCCTTGATTTGGCGGCGGTCTTCGGCACTCTGATCGCGGATACCGACGGCGTGTATGACCCGCGGCTCTACAACGACCGCCTGTTGCTGGGACTCAAGGGCACCATGAGCGAAGCCGAGTTGCACTTGTTGCGTTTACGCCTCCGCGAAGGCCTGCTGCGCAAGGTCGAACGGGGCGAACTGGCCCAGAGCCTGCCGACCGGTCTGGTGCGGTTGGCCGATGGCCAGGTGGTCAAAGACCCGGACGATCAGGTGCGCCACACACTTGAGCTGGTCTTCGCCAAATTTACCCAACTGGGCAGTTGCCGGCAGGTGCTGTACTATTTGCGTCATGCGGAAGTCCGGTTGCCGCGCCGCCAGACCACTGGGCTACAGATCGGCGAGATCGTTTGGAAAACGCCTTCCTATGCGGCGGTCTACGAGATTTTGACTAACCCGGCCTATGCTGGCGCCTTTGTCTATGGTCGGCATCAGGTGGACCCGAGTCGCCGCCAACCCGGCCGCCCCGATACAGGGCATGTCAGTAAGTCGCTCGCAGAATGGCTGCACATCCGGCACGATGTCTATCCAGCGTATATCTCTTGGGAGCAGTATCTGACCAACCGCAGCCGGTTGCAGGACAATGCAACGGCATTTGACCACACATGCCAGCCAACCCGGGGGGCGCCGCGCAGCGGCGAGAGTCTCTTGCAAGGTTTGGCGCTCTGTGGTGTCTGCGGTCATCACATGTACGTCACCTATTCGCCGACCCATCGTTACGTCTGCACCGAACTCACGCGCAGCTTGGGTGAGCCGATGTGTCAATCCATCCATGGGCCCGCTATCGATGAGGTCGTCGTGCAAGCCTTCTTGGCCGCGCTCCAGCCAGCCCACCTGGATGCGTTGGAAGCCTTACTGGCGGAGCAGGCGACCGAGCATGCGCGCCTGACACGCCAATGGGAAGAACGCCTCAAACGGGCGCGTTATGATGCGCACCTGGCCGAACGGCAGTATCAGGCCGTGGATCCTGACAATCGCCTGGTGGCGAGTGAGTTGGAACGCCGCTGGGAGGAAAAACTGCGCCAGGTGCAGGAGGTCCAGGAGGGTTATGCTCGCTTCGTGAATACGCAGGTGCCAGCCAGTATTCCACCCGAACTGCGCGCCCAATTTCGCAACATCTCAGCTAGCTTGCCCACCCTCTGGCAAGGCGATCAGTTGACGGTTGTGCAGAAAAAGGAGTTGCTGCGCAGTCTCATCAGCCAGGTGATCCTCCGGCGCACGGATCACGATACCGTCGCAGTGACGATTGTGTGGGTCTCCGGCCACTATACTGTCGTTCACGCCCGTCCCCCCATCTACCGGCTACGTGATGCCGACCAATATGAAGCGATGCAGCAGCAAATCCATGAGCTTTGGCAGCAGGGGTTGAGTGATGAGGCGATTGCTACCCAACTCACGGCGGCTGGCTTCCGCTCCGCTCGTCAGCCAGTCGTCGATCCGCAAACCGTGCTGCGGGTGCGCCTGGCCTGCGGCTGGAAATACGTGGACTATCATTTCGCCCAGCATCTGCACATCGAAGGCTACCTGACCACCAGCGAATTGGCTGAACGCTTGGGCATTGGCCGGACCTGGGTACAACGGCGCATCCGCAACCACACCATCGCTCCCGGCTATGTGATCCATCACCCCGACCATGTCCAAGCGTATCTGATTGAAGACAACCCCGCATTGCTTACACAACTCAAAGAGGAACTCGCGCCCAAACGCACTGCTGATGGAGGTATTTGAGAAATGGCTCTTTCAGCCCCTTGCCCTCTCTCACCAACATCGTCCCCGAACGCGGCCCCAGTTCAACGTCGCCGACTTTGAGGGCGATCGCCTCACTGACCCGTAACCCCGCGCGCGCCATCACGTTGATCAGCGCCACATCGCGCTTGTCGCTCCAGCGCGGGCCGTCCACCGCGTTGATCAGCCGGCCGAGGTCGCGCGCATCCAAGGTCTCCATCGGTCCTTGCACTTGCTTCACGCCCTTGACCTTGAGCGTTCGTCCCTGAGCGCGCACGATGGCGCGGATCGGCGCCAAGTAGGCGTTGACGGTGGCGGCCTTGTAGCCCTTGACGCCGGTCAGGTAGACCCGGTAGTCGCGCACCTCATCATCGGTCAGAAGCGCGGCGTCCGGCTCATCGGGGTAGCTTTGCAGGTACCAGGCGCGGAATGAAGTCAGGCCGGTTGCGTAGCGTTCGCGGGTGATACCTTCATAATCAGCCAGGAGCTTATCAACCTGGGTTTGCCAATCATTCATCGAATGCCTGTCGTATCTCAAAGATAATGAGACTGTGAGGCCGAAAAACGCCGTTTGTCTCAAAGATAATGAGACTGGGTCTCATAGATAATGAGACTGGCCTACATTTGTCTCAAAGATAGTGAGACTGCCCTAAATCTGTCTCAAAGATAATGAGACTAGCCTCACCAGATCGCCGACTGAGTCCAGGCGTATCTCGGTATCACGCTGAGGCAACGTAGAAGAAGGCTCCGATCAACTACTACTTGTAGTATGCCTTATGCCAGAATACCCATATGTAGTAGCATCAATCAACTTGCTGTCTAGTGTCCTTCGGCTTGTTGAGGAGCAGCAGCCTGGCAGATAGGCCAGTCTCACTATCTCTGAGATGTCAGTCTCATTATCTTTGAGACGAGTCTCATTATCTTTGAGATCCTACAATGCCTTTGCCTTTCTGCATTACACGACGTATCTTGAGGCCTGATAGCGCCCCCAAAAGCCCACATTACGCGACGCTCCGGCGGCTTCTATGTCGCACAATGTCCCTTGTAGGACTATTATACGCGACGTTGTCGGGGTGTCAAATCATTATAAACTATAACGCATGATGATGGATTGACAACGCGTATCAGGCGCGCTATACTGTGTTGGACGGTTGGCTGTGGACATGCAGTCGGCCGTAGGGAAACCGGTACTTTGAAAGCGCCACCCTACAGAGGGGGTAGCAGTCCGGGGGAATCACCTGCCCAAGTCGGCCACTGAGGCCGGCTGCGGCGCTCCGGTTGGTGGGCTGCGGAGGACACGCTAACGCGTTTAGCGTCTCGTCCGCAGTCCATCAATCCAAGAGAGGAGATTTCCCGATGTCGCACTTCCCTACCTGGTGGCTCATCTGGCTGGCAGTCGTCCTGGTGTTCGCCGTTGTGCGCGGCGTCTTTGTGCGGAAGGCTTCAGTGAGGCGTGAGCGAGAACGTCGCGAGCGCGCGGCCGAGCGTCCGGCGCGGCAAAGTCGTCCTGGGCCGCGGCGCGCTGGCATGGCACACCAGAGTCCGCTCCGTGCCGACGGTCAGCCGCTGGCGACACGCGATCAATTCATTGCCGCCGGCGCGATCATCCCCGCAGCAGAGCCAGACGCCTTGCCGGCCGACCCAATCGCTTGAGAGGCTAACTGTCTCTCGCCTGGCTGGCTACTCGCCGGCCGTCTGTGGGTCACCCGCCCACACTGCCTTGCCCGACATACCCGTCGGGCGTTCTTTTTGTGGATATGGACGCCTGGAACTTGCCGCAATCGGATTTCAACCAGGTCGAGTTCGAGCGCATTGACCTCGCCGCCAACGCGCGCCGGTACTATCTGATCGCCTGGCAGCCGAATCTGTACGGCGAGGGAACCTTGATCCGGATGTTCGGTCGTATGGGGCGGTTCAAGCGCGTGATCGCGACCCCATTCCCCTCTCTGGAAGCCGCCTGGCCGACGATCCGGGCGACTATCAAGGCGCGGCTGCGCCACGGCTATCGGTTCATCTTATAGACCCTCAGCAATTCCTCTCGCATCCTTCCGCTTGCTCCATAATTTGCATTTCTGCCGCAAAGTGCTAATATGCTGTCACGCTATTTGCGTTGATGCAAATACGCTTCGCTTCATGCCTTATGGGGCAATCATGGATCCCGAAACGTTCCACAACAGCCCGGCTGGCCGCCTGATCCGGGTGACTGGCATCGGAAGCGGTGCGCAAGCCGTCGGTTATTGGGCTTTCGCACCCGATCCGCTGCCACCGTCCATCGAGTGGACGGCCGATTTGGTTACTGACTTGTCCGAGGCCGACCGCGCGCTCGGTGAATTGGCTGGTCTGGGCCGGTCGCTGCCCAACCCTCATCTGTTGATTCGTCCCTTTGTGCGCCGGGAGGCGGTGCTTTCGTCGCGCATCGAGGGAACGCGGGCTTCCCTATCCGATTTATATGCTTACGAGGCGGCACAGCCGATGGGGGGCCGTCACGGCGCCGGTGATTCTGATGCGCCTGCTATGCCGGGCGAGCTACCGGCCGATGTGCGCGAGGTCGCCAACTACGTGCGGGCGTTGGAGTATGGCCTGGAGCGGTTGTCCGCTTTGCCGTTGAGTCTGCGCCTGATCCGGGAGATGCATGGTCACCTCATGCAGGGGGTGCCGACCGAGACGCCGGGCGAGTTTCGGCGCAGCCAAAACTGGATCGGCCCGCCAGGCTGCACCCTGAATGAAGCGATCTACGTGCCACCGCCGGTGGTCGAGATGGCCAAAGGTCTTGATGCTCTGGAGAAGTTTCTGCACGCGCCCTCCCACCTGCCGCCGCTGCTGCGTCTTGGGCTGATCCATTACCAGTTCGAAGCCATTCACCCCTTTCTGGACGGCAACGGTCGCATCGGCCGTCTGCTGGTTACCCTGCTGCTTTGCGCTTGGGACCTGCTGCCCGAGCCCTTGTTCTACCTGAGCGCCTTCTTCGAGGCCCACCGGGCTGAGTACTACGCGAGCCTGTCCGGGGTCAGCCAGGCCGGGGCGTGGGAGCGTTGGCTGGTCTTCTTCTTGCGCGGCGTAACCGAACAGGCGCGTGATGCCGTGGCGCGCGCGCGCTGCTTGCAGGCGTTGAGAGAACGCTATCGGAGTCAGCTCCAGTCGGGGCGCATGGCGGCGCGTCTGCTGCAACTGGTGGACCTGCTCTTTGCCCAGCCGGTGGTCACCGCCCGGCAAGTGGAGGCAGCGCTCGCCGTGGATTTCCCCACTGCACTGCGGTACGTGAATCAACTGGTCGAGGCCGGATTGCTGCGTGAAATCACCGGCAAGGCGCGCAACCGGGGCTACCGGGCCGATGAGCTGTTGCAGGCAATTGAGATGCCGGTGGAAATCGAACGTGCTGCTGGTTAGGCGTTTACGGGAGGTTGACTGGGTGAGAACTGCCGATCTCGCAGTACGATTTGTCGCATATGATTCTCTCTCGCCTCGTTGTCGAATGGAGAAGCGGGCTACAGTATGTTCAAGCAGATCACTGCAAAACCTGGGGAGCCTTTGCTGAGCCCGTTGCGGTATCCGGGTTCAAAGCGACGTCTTGTTCAGTATCTTCAAACGACCCTGGAGTTGAACGACCTGCACCCCTCTCTCTTGGTGGAACCGTTCGCAGGAGGGGCGAGTGTGGGTCTGCAGCTCTTGTGTGACGGGATAGTAGATCGCATCGGCCTAGCAGATGTTGATCCACTGATTGCCAGCTTCTGGGAGTGTGTCTTCTTCGATACAGACTGGTTAGTTGGGGCTGTAGAGGAGATCGAGGTGACGTTGTCCAGATGGGAGGAGTTCCGGAGACTCAAGCCAGAGACAACTCGCGACCGGGCGCTGAAATGCCTTTTCCTGAATCGGACCAGTTTCTCTGGAATCCTCGCTCCATCCGGCGGCCCGATCGGAGGACGCAGTCAGACATCAGCTTACGATATTAGTTGTCGTTTTCCGAAGCGTACGCTGATCAAGCGCATTCGGCAAGCTGGGAGCCTTCGTGATCGAGTTGCGTTTGTAAAGGAGAGCAGTTGGCAGGAGTGTTTGCAGTCGCTCCCAACCTATCGTCAGACGCTAGGCGACAAGCTTTTCGTTTACCTTGACCCACCTTTCTACTACAAGGCGGACAAACTCTACACGTACTACTTCACTGAAGAGGATCACAAGGCTTTGCACTGTGCCTTGGGGTCCCTGATGTCACCTTGGCTGCTGAGTTATGATCCGGCCGAGCCCATTGAAGTGCTATATAGCTCCAATGGCACCAAGCCAGCGCGGGTGGAGATGTTGTATTCGGCCGGTAAGGCACCAGGCTTCGTACCAAGACAAGAACTCATTATCACCAACTTGCGCAGTTTGCCCCGCGAGACGCGCTCGTGGCGGACGGGGCGATGCTAACCGTCCACTTTTCCAAGTCAATCGACCTATGGCAGATCGGAGGTGTGGCCTTGGCACCAATTCAGTCTTCTCTTGGGCAGCAGATCGTCTCTGCCGACCTGAGCACTCAGCTACTTCTAGCGAAGGCGACCCTAGTAGGCGGGATCTATACGATGGGTTTCGAGGAGTGCTTGGTCCTGACGAATGATATCTGGAAGAGAACCTCCGGAGGCATCCCCAAGCACTGCTTTCTGCTGGCGACAGCCATGCAACCAGGACAAGCCCCGGATTCCGATGAGGACGAGCTCATACTTCTGCGGGTGGTCGGCCCAGCACCGTTGCCGGACGAGGCGGAGTTGGTCGCGGTACGCGCAGAGGCGATGAGAGAAATCGTGACGACCAGCGGAAGGGATGTGGCCGGCAGTGCTGCTGGCGTACTAGACGTCCTAACCCGCAACGAAATCCAGTTCTCCGCGTTGAAGGCCAAGATCCTTGGGACTTTTTATGAGACTGAAGTGAACGGCAGACCACTGCTTTCGTTCGGCAGTGATGTTGAGACGTTTTATTCGGCCAGTCGATATCGCGTCTACAAACCGTACGGGCGCAGCTTGGAGATCATCGCCAGTTATCCGGAAAAGACGCGCGAAGAGGAACTTGAGCGGCAATTACTTGGCAAAGCGCCAGCTCGCGTTCGTGTGGGGGTCGTTAGGTACACATCAACAACGCACCGCACCCAACGGGAAGCAGCATCAGAGCGGAGTACTTCGGTGCATGTCAGAGTCAACATTGGCGATTTCATTGCGCTGAAGACCGCAGTGTTTGGAATGACTCGTCTGGGCAAATCCAACACGATGAAGATTTTGGCCACCGCGATCTTTGAGCACGCAAAGCGCACGGGTCAGACGATTGGGCAATTGCTATTCGATCCTGCGGGTGAGTACGCGAACGTAAACGTCCAGGATCAGACTGCGCTAGCTCAGATTGGCCCTCAGCATGTAACGATCTTTCGATTTGGGGCCGATGGCTCACAGCCAGGTATTCGCCCGCTGTCACTGAACTTCTTCTCGGACCAAACGATCGACGTCACATGGTCCATTATTACCGCCTACCTGCAGGCACGGAACCAAGCTAACTATATCCAAAGTTTCCTGGCGGCTGATGTAATCGGTCCAGCGCAAGCGGAAGATGATCGATCAGCCTGGGAACGCGCCAGACGGCGGCGCGCGGCGCTGTATGCCACATTGCTGCGGGCCGGATTCCCGGCACCCGCCAACTTCTCTGTGACATTCGCCGCCAACGAGACAGTGGCCAACCTCGTGAATCAGCAGCTTCAGACCCGCAGAATAGAGCCTGTAGTCGGAAACCGCGGCACGGTGCGACTGACTCAGCAAAATCTGGTGGAATGGTTTAGTGCTCTGATAGCAGCCAAATCCGCTCAAGGCTTCCCTCCGGAATGGAGCGATGCAGGGCTGGACGCGATCCTGGCCGTTCTCCAGGGATCCGTGGGCTCTGGATATCGGCTCCTCGAGCCGATGAGAGTTTATCACGCACCACATCGCACCACCGACTACGCCCAGGATGTGCTTGATGAACTGATCCGCGGCAAGATCGTCATCGTTGACTTGTCCTTAGGAACCGAGACGGTGCTGAAATTCATCTCAGAACGCATCGTGAATCACATCGTCAATGATGCAGCACGACGATTCGCCGAAGGGCAGCCTGCACATTCAATTCAGATCTATATTGAAGAAGCCCATCGCCTATTCAGCCGTGACCGCATGTCCGCGCCGGCAGAGCACGATCCCTACGTTCGTTTGGCAAAAGAAGCCGCCAAGTACAAGATCGGATTGATTTACGCAACACAGGAAGTGACCAGCGTCGACGAAATGATCTTGGCCAACACTTCCAACTGGGTGGTAACGCATCTGAATAACCATGTGGAGGTCAAAGAACTGTCGAAGTACTATGACTTCGAGGACTTTGCCGAGTTGACGCTAAAAGCCGAGGACGTCGGCTTCGTAAGGCTTAAGACACGCAGTGGCCGATACATCATCCCGACGCAGATTGATCTGTTTGGCGCTGACCGGGTTCGTGCTGCAAGGGAAGCCGCGGCACAGACGTCCACCACAGGAGTAGCGTGATGCCGTACACCACAGGGCGAGGGAGCTTCGAGCGCGCCAGCAAGCTTGGACATGTACCCTTCGTAGAGAGCGATTTCGTCAAGACGAAATTGCAGAGCTACCGCGTCTTCGGACACGAGACAGCCCAGGATGTGACTGGTGATCTCCTGGTGGCTGCTGATCAGTTGTCGCTTTCTGCGTTGCCTGTAAAGTGGGTGCTGTCGTTTGACGGATCAAATCAGGAGATTGCAACGCGCGCCGAGTATCCGAGCACACGGCTAGGATATATCCAGATCGCCGGTGTCTTGGTGCATTTGCAGGAACTGTTGGGCCAAGAGAGCCAGCCTTTTGTCGATCCGGCAGCGGTTCGCGCGGCCACTCAGCAGTCCATTCTCTCGATCGTGTTACCAAGTTCGAATGTCTGTCGGACCGAGATGGAAACCGTAAGGGATTCATGGCGGGCCGAGATTTTTGAGTTATTCCGAGACTATCGCATCGAAGGGCAAGCCATACTTGATGTATTTCTTCGGGTGATGCGCGCTGGCGGGAGAACGGCCGGCGACCAGGTAGTATTAGCGCGATGCTCAGCCAGTGAGACCTGCCTGGAAAAGAACATAGTCGTAGATAGAGTTGGGGAACGATGCCGGCAATGCGGTGGACAACTTTACCCCACTGATGTACTGCGCATCCACGAGGAGGTGCAAGATCTGGCGGGAAACGTTGCCGCATTGGGACGGCTCATGACGGTCCTGGAGCACCTGACGATGCTGTGCTACTTGGACTTTCTCTTGGTCCGTCAGCCCCGAGCTCTGGGCAGTGTTGCCTTCGTGATCGATGGCCCACTTGCTCTGTTCGGGCCGCCAGCGCCAGTTAAGCGGGCTATCCAGGCATACCTCCAACATGTAAGCCATGAGCTCAAGAAGAACCACTATCAGCTTCCTGTGATCGTTGGTGTCGAGAAGACAGGGCAGTTTGCCGAACATGCACAAGAGCTGGCACCCCATCTAGCGGAACGCACATTGATGCAGTTGCCGGATGAGTACATTTTCAAACGGATCATCGCTACAAGAGCAGTCTCTTCGATGTTCGGAGAGGATACGTACTACGGCCGCAAGTTCTACTACAAGACGAGTAAGGGCCAGATGGTTACTCTGACGGTACCATACTTAGGCAATTCCTCATCGGTGGCTGTGACAACCGACCCAGCATGCTACGAAACACTCGGCCCGACGCTCGCTCTGTTGGACGAGATCGGAACGAAGTTGTACCAGGATGCTCTCATCCCAGTAGCATTGGCGCATAGTTATGCTGCAATCCCATTGCGAACCGGTTCCAAAGTGTTGAAACTGCTATCTCAAGAGTTCCTGGGACGTCCGCCAGCATGACATGATGGGAAGCCTCGATATGAAGCAAGGGCGAATGTGATTGATGATCGAATGATCGCTCCGAACTCGCCTGCGGCTATCACAGGCCAATCAGTGACGATTGAGCGCCTCTGGGCAGAAGCAGGCTTCCAGCCCAACCCTGCCCAGCGTGACGCCATCTTGCACGTGATCGGCCCGCTCTACCTGCCCGCAGGCCCGGGGTCCGGCAAAACGCGGGTGCTGCTTTGGCGCGCGCTAAACCTGATCGTCTTCCATGGCGTACCGGCGGACGCGATCTACCTTTCGACCTTCACCGAAAAGGCGGCGCGGCAGCTCAAGGAAGGACTGCGAGGGCTGCTCGGTCTGGCCAGCAATCTGACGGGGCAGCCGTACGACATCTCACAGATGTACGTCGGTACCGTGCACTCGCTCTGCCAGCGGCTGATCATGGACCGCCGCTTCTACACCGATCGGCAGCGTGGCCGGCCGCCGGTCCTGGTGGATGAGCTGGGTCAGTACTTTCACGTGTATAGGCCAAGCCGCTGGGAGGCCTTTGTCCAGGCGGCCGGCTTCGACGGCGATTCCGTGCGGGACATCAATGCCCTTTTCGAGGAACACCAGCACCCGGGTTCGCGGCACTACGCAGCCACGCATGCCCTGGCGCTCTTCAACCGGCTCTCAGAGGAGTGCCTGACGCCCGAACAGGTCGCCACAGCCGATGCAGCCCCAACGCTTGCCGCACTCGCGCGGATGTACGGGGCTTACCTGGCCTCTTTGCAGCCCACCGGGCAGCCACCCGCGACGGATTTCGCCCTGCTGCAGCAGGAAGCGCTGCGCGTTCTGAATGGACATGATGGCGCTGCGCATGTCTTCCAGCATGTTATCGTGGACGAATACCAGGACACCAATACCATCCAGGAGCGGCTCTTCTTCCGGCTGGCGCAAGGGAGCCGCAACCTGTGCGTGGTAGGGGACGACGACCAGGCGCTCTACCGTTTTCGCGGCGCGACGGTGGAAAACTTCGTCCAGTTCCCGCGGCGGTGCGCCGCTGCCTTTGGCGCAAAGCCGAGGACAATTCCCCTGGACACCAATTACCGTTCTCGGCGCCAAATCGTGGATTTCTACACCCGCTTCGTCGGGCAGTGCGACTGGCGGAATCCTCGTGGTGGCCACTTCCGCGTGACCAGCAAGCAGATCCAAGCTGCCAGTCTGGATGCCGGCGTCGCCGTGGTGGCCAGCACCTGGGCCAGACCAGAGGATGTGGCCGCCGAGATCGCCGACCTGGTGAAGCAGTTGCTCGACGCTGGCCGAGTGGAAAACCCCAATCAGATCGCCTTCCTGTTCCCATCGCTCAAGTCGCCGGCGGTGGGACGGCTGCAGGCCGCATTGGAAGGCCGCGGGCTGCGGGTGTATGCACCGCGTGCCGGCAGCTTCCTGGAAGTTCCGGAGTCGGTTGCGCTGTTTGGACTCTGCCTGCGCATCTTCGGCCGGCCCGCGCGCGGCGACTTCGGGGGCGAGGATTATCGCAACTACCAGGAGTGGCTGGATTGCGCCGAGGCGGCGGGTAAGGCCCTGTGCCAGGCGGACCGCCGGCTGGACGCCTATGTGCGTGACCGTCAGGCAGAGATCACCCGGGCCGTGGCCGATTACGAGGCGCTGGTGTCGGTTGTTGAGCGGCAGGGGTGGCGGCTGGATCAGCCCTACGAACCGCGACGGATGAAGCGCGCATTGTACGATGCACCGCGGCTCTCCGAGACAGCGCGGCGAAAGCTTGGAAGTCCCTACTTCGAGAAGGTGATCGAGCGCCGCATCGCCGACGGCCGGCCCTTCACGGTGAGCTACATCCTGACCACCATGACCGCCCTCGACTGGGGCGTCCTGGACCTTTTCTACCGGCTGTGTGGCTTCGATCATTTCCGGGCGATGTTCGACCTAGCCGAGTGTGGCGAGGACGAAGGCCCGATGTGCAACCTGGGCCTGATCTCGCAGTACTTGTCCCGTTTCATGGACGAGTACGGGGCGATCATCACCGCGCCGCTGCTCCAGAACGAGGGCATGGCGCGCATCCTATTCAGCTCGTACCTGTTCGCCCTCTACCGCCGCGGAGAGAGCGAGTACGAGGACGCAGAGGACCCGTTCCCGAAGGGACGCATCCCGTTTCTGACGATCCACCAGGCGAAGGGGCTGGAGTTTCCGGTGGTGGTGTTGGGCAATGCGCGCAAGGACACGAACAAAGGGCCGCAGCCGGTGGAACGCCTGGTGCAGCCCCTGCTCGACCGGGAAGGGGAGCCGCTGGAGCGGATGGCGGAATTCGACGCGATGCGGCTGTTCTACGTCGCGCTCTCACGGGCCAAGAACCTGCTGGTGATCGCGCATCCGAGTGGCCGCGGCCAGTGGGTCAACCCGCCGTTCCAGGCTCTCCTGACCGATGGGCTCCCGCGCATCCCGCAGTTGGACGTGGCCAGCCTGCCGGTCGCACACCTGGAGGAAGACGAGACTCCACGCTCGTATTCGTACACCGGCGACTACCTCTACTACCAACGGTGCCCCAGGCAGTACATGATCTTCCGCAAGTACGGTTTCGTGCCGTCGCGGTCGCAGACGATGATGTTCGGGTCGCTGGTGCACCGGACCCTGGATGACCTGCACCAACTCCTGATCTCCCGCCGGAGCCAGTCAGTATGACGATCCAGACCGATGACATCGAGCAACGGCTCAACGAGTTCTTCGAGGAGAACATGGCCGCGCTGGCGCTGGAAAGCGGCCATTCGCTGACGCCGGAGGTCAAAGAGACGGCGCGACAGCAGGTGCTGATGTACTGGCGCCGGCTGCGCGAGGTCGCCGAGCGGATCACCGACACTGAAGTTCGCTTAAGCCTGCCCCAGCAGCGCAGCCCGGCCGGCCGCACCTTCGCGATCGAGGGGATCGTGGATATCGTGCGCGAGGACGAGCGGGTGGTGATGTATGACATCAAGACCCACGACACTGAGGCGATCCGGGCAAATATCGAGGACTACGAGCGGCAGTTGAACGTGTATGCGCACATCTGGCAGAACTTGCGCGGCCAGCCGCTCGACGAGACTGCCGTGATTTGCACCCAACTGCCGGAGGCGTTGCGGCAAGCTGCCATGGTACGGGATGAGCGGCGCATCGAACACGAGCTGACGCGTTGGGAGCCCGTCATCCCGATCCCATTCGAACCAGAGCACGTGACTGAGACAGTGCGGCAGTTCGGGGCAGTCGTGGACCTGATCGAGGATGGCTGCTTCGCGCCAACCGACCTCGTAACCCTTCAGGCCCGCCTGCCGGGGACCACACGTACGTTTGCTTCGGAGATCTGCCGGCGGTGCGATGCCCGCTTTTCGTGCGCGTCGTACCGGGCGTACGCGCACGCGGCAAGCCAGGGCGCCGAGGTGCGGTTCAGGCAGTACTTCGACGATTTTGGGGAAGAGACTGAACAGGCCGAACGTGTTGCTGCAGGCCTGGCTGAGTAGGAGCAACCGGTGCTCCTGATCTCGGGGGTGATGCTGTGAGTAACTATAGTAGCATGGCTGTTGACTTTCCTGCCCGCTGCCGAGACCTGTTGTCGAAGTTCTACAGAAGAGCTCAGAAGGATGACCGCGAAGTGACTTTGATGCTGCTTGTGGCGACCGCCGGGTTTGTTGTCCCGTATGAGCGACTGAGGCCCAGGCACGGCGGGGATGAGAATCCTGCAGGCGATCGGCGGAGCTTCCTTGATGCAAGTGCGGCCCTTGACGGGATTCTCAAGCAGACGCTGCAAGATTCCAGATTCTTGGATTGTAGAGAGTGCAAGTGGGAGTGGTGTAGTCCAATTTCGGACGAAATGTGGCGGCAGAGAGGTATTGATGGCGCGGAGTCTTATAGTTACCGGGCGCTTCCACTCGAGATGAGTCTGGAGAAGTTTCTGAACCACGTTCGGAACGCATTGGCCCACGGGAGCGTGTTCACGCGCGGCTATCCTTCCATTGACCGTTTGTTTCTGCTGGCGAAGCCGAGCCGTAGGGCACCGTCTTACGATCTCCTGGTTGGGTCTCCGGCCGCGTTTTATCAGTTCTTGATTGCCTGGTTCGACTTGCTGGAGAAGTTGCCTTTTCCGTCAGGGGCATCTCCGATGTTCGCGATGGAGTTGCCATTTGATGTGTCGCAGTCGCCGTTTGAGAATGAGGATTGAGGATAGATGACTATCACCAAACTCCGCCCTACCTTCACCTTCGACCAGGACCGCCTGAACGCGCTCAGAGCGATTGCTCCCGAAGCCTTCGCCGACGGCAAGATCAACTGGGAAGCGCTGCGCGAGGCGTTGGGCGACCGCGTGGAGGACGAGGGTCGTGATGCTGAACACTTCGGCCTCTTCTGGCCGGGTAAGCGGGACGCGCGGCGGCTGGCGAGCACGCCGAGCGCGGGGACGCTGCGGCCCGCACCGGGCGAAGGGGTGAATGAGGAGACAACGCGGCACGTGTTCATCGAAGGAGACAACCTGGAGGTGCTGAAGCTGCTGCAGAAGGCGTACGCGGGGCGGGTGAAGATGATTTATATCGACCCGCCGTACAACACCGGAAATGACTTCATCTACAGCGACAACTTCACCCAGCCGCTGGAGGAGTACCTGCGCGCCACCGGCCAGGCGGACGAGATGGGCCGCGTGCTGGTGACGAACACGCAGGCCGGGGGGAGGTATCACTCGAACTGGCTGAACATGATGTACCCAAGGCTCAGGCTGGCGCGCAATCTGCTGCGGGATGATGGAGTGATGTTCGTCAGCATTGATGATAACGAGGTGCACAATCTGCGCGCATTGATGAACGATGTGTTTGGAGAGGAGAACTTCATTGCTTCCATCGTCTGGCAAAAGAAACAATCTCCACAGAACGATGCAACGAACCTCTCGGACATGCATGAGTACATATTGGTCTATGCCCGTCAAGCCAAGACCAGCAAGAAGGATGAATTCGGTTGGCAAAGACAGTTATTGCCCAGGGGTGACGAACAGGAGAGCCGGTACACAAATCCCGATGATGATCCTCGCGGCGATTGGGCTTCGGTTGACTATACCTGTAACAAAACTGCTGAGGAACGACCCAACCTGTATTATCCACTCAGGAATCCTCATACTGGCAAAGAGATCTGGCCCACTCGACAGCGGGTGTGGCTATTCGACAGAGAAGCACACGAGCAGCATGTGCGAGAAAATCGCATTTGGTGGGGCAGCTCGGGCGAAAACTTCCCTCGCTTGAAGAGATTCCGATCGGAAGTGCAAGATGGTATTGTGCCTTCAACTTGGTGGGAACGAACTACAGCAGGGGATAATCAAGAGGCCCGTCGGGAATTACGTGCCCTGTTCAGTGGCATCGAAGACGCCTTTGACACGCCCAAACCGGTAAGGTTGATCAACAGGATTCTCGAAATCGGCACCAGTGGGAAGGATGAGGACATCATTCTCGATTTCTTCGCTGGTTCTTGCACAACGGCACAAGCGGTATTGCAGGCCAATCGTATGAATTCAGGCCACCGTCGGTTCGTAATGGTTCAGCTTCCAGAGCCAGCGTTGAAGAGCGGCTTTCCGACCATCGCTGAAATCGGCAAAGAGCGAATCCGCCGTGCCACCCAGCGCATGCAGGCCGAAGACGCCGGCAAGCTCACCACCGGCCGCGACGCCCCTGAAGACCTCGGCTTCCGCGTCTTCAAGCTCGACCGCTCTGACTACAAGGCTTGGCGGGATTTCGAGGGCGGGGACGTGGCCGAACTGCAAACGCTGTTCGACCGCTTCGAGTCACCGCTGGTCGAGGGGTGGAAGCCGGTGGACGTGCTGGTTGAGGTAATGCTGATGGAAGGTTTCCCGCTTGACAGCTCGACCGAAGTGCTACCGGAATTCCCGCACAATACAGTGACGCGAGTGTTGTCCGATCTGGTGGGGCATCGCCTCTTCGTGTGCCTGGATGCAGCAATCCACAACGAAACGATCACCAGGCTGGCGTTGGGTGATGACGATGTCTTCATCTGTCTTGATGCAGCGCTGACCGATGAGGCGAAGGTGCAGCTCGAAGACGGGCGACGGGTCAAAGTCATCTAGCCGCATTCGGACGGCGAGTTCATCATACTACTGCCTGCGAACATCGAAGGAACGCGATTATGACAATCACCAAACTCCGACCCGAATTCACCTTCACTCAAGACCGTCTGGACGCGCTCCGCGCTATCGCGCCGGAAGCTTTCGCCGACGGGAAGATCAACCGCGATGCGCTACTTGAGGCGCTGGGTGCTTTCTTGGAGGAGGATGACCAAGACACCGAGCACTTTGGCTTGTTCTGGCCCGGCAAACGACAGGCGCGACGGCTGGCGAGCCAGCCCAGTGCCGCGGCGCTGCGGCCGGCACCCGGCGAGGGGATCAATGAGGAAACGACCCGCAATATCTTCATTGAGGGTGATAACCTGCAAGTGCTGAAGCTGCTGCAGAAAAGCTACGCTGGCCGCGTAAAGATGATCTACATTGACCCACCGTACAACACCGGCAACGACTTCATCTACAGCGACAACTTCACACAACCGGTCGAAGAATACCTGCGGGCGACGGGCCAGGCCGATGAGATGGGACGCGTGCTGGTGACAAACACGCAAGCGGGGGGAAGGTACCATTCGAACTGGCTGAATATGATGTACCCGCGGCTGCGTTTAGCGCGGAATTTGTTGCGAGACGATGGGGCGATCTTTGTGAGTATTGATGATAATGAACTTGCGCACCTGCGAATGCTCCTAAATGAGGTCTTTGGTGAAGAGAACTTCATCGCACAGATAGAGTGGCAGAAGCGATACACGCGCAGTAACAATACTGATGGGTTTACCACTGTGGTCGAGCATGTCCTCCTGTACCAGAAATCCTCGGTTTTCGTGCCCAACCTGCTGGAACGGGAGGAGGAAGCAAATGCGCGCTACGCCAATCCAGACAACGACCCGCGCGGGCCATGGAAATTGATCCCCTTCTCGAATCCGCTATCTCCCGAAGAGCGCCCGAACCTAAACTACGACATCATACAGCCATTTACTGGCGAACGGATTGTGCCGAAGGCCAAAGCTTGGCGCGCCTCAAAAGCAGTATATGAGAAGTACGCTGCAGACAATCGAGTCTGGTGGGGCAAGGACAAGACTGCCGCAGCACCAGGCATCAAGCGATTCCTATCAGAAGTCAAACAAGGAATGACTCCTATCAACCTCTGGAGCCACGAATTTGCCGGTCACACAGATAATGCCAACGCGGAGATTAAGCAGTTGTTCGGTGACAAAGTCTTTGACACACCCAAACCTACTCTGCTGATGCGGCGTATGCTGCAGATTGTCACAGAGGCCGGGATGGGCGACATAGTAATGGATTTCTTCGCAGGCTCCTGTACTCTGGCTCATGCGGTGTTGGAGCAGAACGCGGCAGACGATGGCGGTCGGCAGTTCATCGTAGTGCAGTTACCCGAACCTACTCCGATAGATACACCAGCCAGAAAAGCTGGTTTTGAATTCATCTCAGACATCGGCAAAGAGCGCATCCGTCGCGTCGTACAGCGGATGCAGGCCGAGGATGCTGGCAAGCTGACCACTGGCCGCGATCGCGAAGCACCCGAAGACCTCGGCTTCCGCGTCTTCAGACTTGGACGCTCCCACTACAAAGCTTGGTACGACTTCGAGGGCGGTGACATTGCCGATCTCCAGACCCTCTTTGATCGCTTCGAGTCACCGCTGGTCGAAGGATGGAGGCCGGAGGACATGCTCGTTGAGATAATGTTGATGGAAGGCTTCCCGCTCGACAGCATGGCAGAGGTGCTGCCAGAGTTCGCACGTAACACGGTGACGCGCGTGTCGTCCGATCTGATGGCGCATCGGCTGTTCGTTTGTCTGGACGAGAACGTGCACGACGAGACGATCGCGGCGCTGGCGTTGGGCGAGGAGGACATCTTCATCTGCCTGGACAGCGCGCTGTCAGACGAGGCGAAGGTGCGACTCGAAGACGGCAGAAGGGTCAAGGTGATCTGAGATGGCTCCCAAACTCCAACTCAAATTCGATGCTAACCAGGAGCACCAGCTTCAGGCCGTCGATAGCGTGGTGCGTCTCTTCGAAGGGATTTCGCGCTACGAAGAAGCGTTCCGGCTGGGCGACGAGGTCGTCGCGAATGTGCCGCCCTACGAAGACCTGGCCGACGCGTGGCTGCTGGACAACCTGATCGCGGTGCAGGGCGCCAACGCCTTGCCGCTCGGCCAGCACCTGGAGCGCGACTACGGTCCCGGCCTGGAGCGCGTCGAAGACCGCAACTTCAGCTATCCCCACTTCACCGTGGAGATGGAGACCGGCACGGGCAAGACCTACGTCTATCTGCGGACGATCTACGAGCTGCGCCAGCGCTACGGGTGGAGCAAGTTCGTGATCGTGGTGCCCAGCATCGCGATCTATGAGGGCGTGATCAAGAACATCCAGATTACGCGGGCTCACTTCCGCGCGCTCTACGGCAACGAGCCGTTCGATCTGGTGGCGTACGATGGCAGCCAGCTCAGCCGGCTGCGGCATTACGCCACCGCGAACACGGTTACGGTGCTGCTGATCACCCTGGACGCGTTCAACAAGGCGACCAACAACCTGTACAAGGCGTCGGAGAAGCTGCCGGGCGAGCGCAAGCCGTACCACTTCATCCAGGAGACCCGGCCCGTGCTGATCCTGGACGAGCCGCAGAACATGGAGAGCGAACGGTCGCGGCAGGCGCTGCGCACGCTGAACCCGCTGTTGGCGCTGCGCTACAGCGCGACCCATCGCTCCAGCCCGAACCCGGTCTACCGGCTCAGCCCGTTCGACGCGTACCAGCGCGCCCTGGTGAAGCGCATCCAGGTCTACGGTGTCACCGAGCGCGACAACGCCAACGTCGCCTTCCTGGCCCTGCTGTCCGTCACCCCGCCGCCCAAGATCACCGCGCGCGTACGCACGCGTGTTGGCGATCTGATCGGCACGCGCGAGACCGAAGTGACATTGCGGCAGGGGGACGACCTCCACGCGAAGACCAACATGCCCGAACACCGGAGCGGCTTCGTGGTGGAGAACATCGATGCGGGCCAGGGCTGCGTGGAGTTTCGCAACGGCGAGCGGCTCTACCTGAACGCGGCTATGGCGCCCTCGCGGCCGGTGATCTTCCGCGAGCAGATCCACCAGACCATCCAGCGCCACATGGAGGCCCAGGCCGAGCTGCTCGAGCGCGGCATCAAGGTGCTGTCGCTCTTCTTCATTGATCGGGTGGCGAACTACACCGCGGCCGACGGCCTGATCCGCCGGCTGTTCGATGAGGAGTTCGCGCGCATCGCACCCGATCATCCGCTCTTCAAGGGCCGACGGCCCGAGGCGGTGCGCGAAGCCTACTTCGCCAGGAAGAAGCTGAAGGATGGCGGCGAAGAAGCGGTGGACACGGAAAGCCGCACCGTGGCCGAGCGCGAGCTGGAAAAGCAGGCGTTCGCCCTGATCATGCGCGACAAGGAGCGGCTCCTCTCCTTCGACGAGCCGGTCAGCTTCATCTTCGCGCACTCCGCGCTCAAGGAGGGGTGGGATAACCCCAACGTCTTCCAGATCTGCACCCTGAACCAGACGACCTCGGAGATCAAGAAGCGGCAGGAGATCGGCCGCGGCCTGCGCCTGGCGGTGAACCAGTCCGGCGAGCGCACCCATGAGGAAGGGGTCAACGTCCTGACGGTCGTCGCCAACGAGAGCTACCGCTCCTATGCCCAGAAGCTGCAAGGGGAGTATGTCGAGGACGGCGACGCGCCGCCGCCCCTGCCCACCGATGCGCGCAACCGCCGGGTCGCCAGGCGCAATGACCAGATATTCCTGGAGAACCCGGACTTCGCCTCCTTCTGGGAGAAGCTGAACCGCCGGGTGCGCTACCGCATCGCGGTGGATACCGAGGCGCTGATCGGCGAGTGCGTGACGCGGCTCAACAAGGCGACCTTCCCCGGCCGGGTGCTGATCGTCGAGAAGGGCAAGATCGTGCTCGGCACGTTCAAGGTGAAAGTCGAGCGGGTGACGGCGAGCAACGCCAAGATCACACTGGGCTTGTTCGACGCCGACGGCGAAGAAGAGACAATCATCAAGACCTTTAAACAGGGAGAGGATATCGCCAGGCTGGTGCATGATGACCGGTTACGGCCGCTCGGCACGGTGGCGCTGGTGCAAGAAGGCGGCGCGTGGAAGGTCGCGTTCACAAACACGACGCTGAAGCTGGGCGAGGGTCAACAGGAGCTCTACACGCCGGACGCGCTGGGCGGCATGGCGCGCGAACGGCAGGTGCAGATCCGTTCGGAGCGCTACCCGGTCTTCAACCTGATCGACCGCGCCGCGCGCCAGACCGGACTCACGCGGCCAACGGTGAACGCAATCTTCCGCCGGATGCGCGACGAGCAGAAGGGCCGGCTGCTGGAGAATCCGGAGGGGTTCGCGACGGTGTTCATCGGCGAGCTGCGCAACGCCCTGGCCGACCACATCACCGAGCGCATCGCCTTTGTGACAGATGACGGTGCCGGCGGCTATGATCTGACCGATCTCTTCCCGGAGCGGCGCCCCTACCCGCAGAAAGAAGTCATCGACGCCGGGCCGCACGGCCTCTACGACCTGGTGCAGAAGGACTCGGATGTCGAGCAGCAGTACGTCGAGGTGATCCGCCGCGAAGGGGACGCCATCGTTTTCTACTTCAAGTTCCCGCCCAAGTTCAAAATCGACCTGCCAGACCTGATCGGCAACTACAACCCCGACTGGGGCGTGGCACGCATCGATCGGGAAGGCCAGGTGCAGGTGCGGACCTTCGTCCACGAGACGAAGGGGACGACCGAGATCGGCAAGCTTCAGTTCCCCCACGAGCGCCGGAAGATCCGCTGCGCGCAGAAGTACTTTGCGACGATCGGGGTGAGTTACCTGACGATTGATCCGAAGAAGGTGGGCGGGTGGTGGGATGAGAGTAGTGCACCAGTAAGCCCGTTGGCGATTTGAGATCATTTGGGCCATGATCACATGCCTGAAGGAGATGAGACCGTGCTTCTAGAATGGACGATTGGTAACTTCAAATCCATCGCCGAGCCTATCACGTTGAAGATGGCACCGCTTACTGTTCTGGTTGGCGCCAACAGCTCCGGCAAGAGCACCATCCTGCAATCCATCTTGGCTGTGATGCAGACCCTCGGCTCTCCAACCGCTGACCGCGCCTTTATTCTTAACGGTCAGTTCCTGAAGCTGGGCTCGGTGATGGATATCCTTCATCAGGGAAGAGAAAAAGACGCAGTGGAGTTCGGTTTTGGCCTGCAGATGAACCGAGACTTGTTGCCGCTAACGCCTTCTGCGCCCGAGCAACCCGTTGGTCAAGCCGTGGAATCCGAGACACGTGCCATCATTCGCGTGCGCTGTCGCCCGGTCTCCTCCGCTGGCGAAGTGCCCCGGCTGCTGTTGCAGAGCACGTCCATGGAGCTGGGCAACAGCAGGATCAGTATTGAACGCAATTGGCAGTCGAGGTCGCCCAGCTTGGGCGCACGGCTCGCTGACGGCGACAACTACGGTGTCCTCGATCTTGCCTATCCGTTGGGCGGGGATCGTCCGCTCGCCAGAAAGGATGAACTGCGGTCGAAAGTGGATCACTTCTTGCCGCAGTTCTTGTCGGAGCCATTCGACGTCACTTCGGAGCAACTGAATGACGCGCTTTCGTTGTGCGAGCAACACTTGCCCCAACGCGAGGTCCCTCGTTGGGTTATCACCAAGCTCAATGATCTCCCCCTGGACTCCCGCGCGGGCGAGGAGTTTCGCGCTTGTCTGCGTAACATCTTCCACATGAAGATGCGGCGTGTACCGGAGAGCCAAGGATACGAGCTAGGGTGGCAACTCCTGCAGACCAGTCGTACTGGTGGAGAATGGCTTGGAAAGGCAGTTGGACAACTCAATGGCCCCACGAGGGTTCAGATTGCCCGTGATTTGCGGCAGGAAAGGCCGGCAGCAGTTCGGCGTCTGCGAGAGAGCCGCAGCTACCAGCCGGAGCTTGGTTTCAGAGACCGCCCACTGCCTGAACCGCTGGGGACAGTGAGGAGTGCGGTCATCAATCACTTCACTGAACGAGTCTGGTATCTGGGGCCGCTGCGCGACGATCCCCGAGCCATCTACGACTTGCCTCCGGTTCCAGAGGATCTAGATGTAGGTCTGCGAGGCGAGTACACTGCCTCCGTACTGCAACATCATCAGGCAGATAAGGTGATCTGTCCCCTGCCAGGCGACTCAGCGTTCCGCTCAGAGGAGATGCCGTTGAGCAAGGCAGTCACTCGCTGGCTCATCCACATGGAGCTCGTAGATGAGGTCACAACATCTGACCGAGGCAAGATCGGTACCGAGTTGAGCCTTCATCTCTCGGACGTAAGTCGGAACCTTGATTTGACCAACGTTGGCATTGGGGTCAGTCAGGTATTGCCCAGTGTCGTGATGGGACTGCTCGCTCCATCAGGGAGCACGTTGTTGATGGAGCAACCTGAGCTCCATCTTCACCCCAAGGTTCAGTCGATACTTGGAGACTTCCTGACCGGCCTCGCCCATTCAGGGCGCCAGTGTGTCGTGGAGACCCACAGCGAATACTTGATCAACCGCCTGCGCAGACGTATCGCTGAAGCGCCAGGAACCACTGTACAAAGGCTCATCCAGATCTACTTCGTCGAGCGCGTTGGGGGGCGTTCGGTGTTTCGGGCGGTTGAGCCCAACGAGTACGGGGCCATTCCCGATTGGCCGAAGGGCTTCTTTGACCAGGGCCCGGACGAGGCGCAACTGATCATCCAGGCTGCGACAAAGAAACGTCAAGCAAAGCTGGAATCCATGATGGCAGCCAAGAAGGAGAGGTAGCGCGCATGCCAATCGTCGTCGATCCCTACCTGATTGCCGTACCGCAGATCGACAACACTGATGCAGAGCGAGTGCGGACATATGCTCAAAGCCTATCTGCTTGGGAGAAGGAATTCGTAGCCAGCGCACAGGAGTATGTTGTGTCACTTGCTGCGTTTCAAGCGATCCAGCAGAACGGCCTAATGCCAACCATGCCCGCGCTGCAGCAGCTCTTTGATCGCTACGGAATCAATGAGTTTTCCCCGCGCGACATCGTGCCTGACTGCAATAGCTACCTGGCGAACTGCCAATACCTGGAAGAAGCATCGGGAGCCCTTGAGGTCTACCAGGAGATTGAGCATGTTCGTGGCAGTGATTCCATCATTCCCGAGGAGATGCGAGCTCGATTGGAGCCTGCTGTAGCCGATGCCTTCGTCGGTTCACTGATCTACGCTGCGTGCGCCCTGGAGACACATCCGTCTACCAGCGGATGGAGCGTGGCAACAGCCCCGCTCCTATCAGCACCCCCTGGTATCGATCTACGCACGACTGCCACCATACGGAAGATCGCCGATGAGACGGGAGACATTGTTGATGCAAGGATTGAGCGAAGCTGGCCGCTCCTGGTGGAGCCGGACTACTTGTACGCGACCCTTGAGGTTGGCCAATACTCCGATGACCCTGTTATGGCCACGCGCATCACCTGGTGTAGATTGAAGGCGAATGGCAGCCTCGTCGAGGCACTTGATTGGGGTGCGATTCGCTTCGGTAGCCACTTTGTTGAGTCGCTCAACGATGCCAAGGTTCGGCGTCGTCCCACCCTGAGGCGAGACATTGAGGAAGTCTATCTGACGGTGGTTGCGGTCCTGCAGGGTCTGCCCTACGGTTCTGACAAACACCATGGATTGCGGAAGCCGGTCTGGATGCGAAGCGCCCCTATTCAGACACGCGAGGTTCGGACTTCGGATGGTGCGATCAGACATGATGAAGCTGCTCGTGTGGAGATCACAACTGGACCGGCTCCTCTGCGCCTGCATTATTGGCGCTGCCACGGCAACTCATACGAGTTCTCCAATATTACATGCGACCATGATGATCCGACCATCTACTCTTGAGCGAAGGCAGGTGAAGAAAGTCATGCTGAAAAAAGGAGTAATCCGATGAGCCTCGTGGTCAACGCCCCTCATATCTGTGACCTGGCTCATTCCGTTGCGGAGGATGCCAACCTGACCGAGAGTCACCGGTTCACGCCGCGCCCTTGGAATCGCTTCGAACCTCAGGACACCTTGTGGTGGATCGTCCCCAGTACTGACTGGCCAGCATATCAATACGGTAAGGGCGTTCTGAGGAGAAGCGACTTCCAACCAGCCCAGGTACAATGTGGTCTGCACGTGGAAAAGGGCTTTGATCGGGTCGTTTCCATGGTATACCCTATCCTCCAGAAGCGAGGCCATATCCTCGACAAGGGGTGGGTATGGCCCCAATTCGCGCGGGACCTTGCCAACGGAAAGATCGGCAGGGCCGCTCAAGCGATTACCGACGTCATGGGAAGCCCTGTCGTGCTGGAAGTGGATATCTGGTATCCAACCGATCCTGAAGACTTCGAACCACACAGTATTGTGGAGTCAGATGATGCTGTGAATGCCTGCACACGACCGGGTGAAGCCGGACACATCTGGTTTGAGATGGCAGGTGAGCAGCTGAGCAAGCTTGGCGAGAGCTGCCTGACTGATCTTGCCCACGGGCTAGCAAGTTGTCGGCAAACTGGCGACCTGGTGGCATCTGCCCAATCGGATCCGATGAAATGGGCCTGGATTGACGTCTACATCGGCGTCTTGCTATCACTGATGCCTGGCCAGCCAGTGGATGTATGTTGTGAGAGCATCGATTTGGTCTGGGGCAAGTTGATACGTCCTTGGCTGCCATGGATCAAATGAGCTGGGCTCAACGCTCTGCCGACTGAAGGAACAGTTCAAGTGCGCAACGCACGAATCTATGACATCCATTCGGCGCTAAAGACGGAGACCGCAGGGCAGGCATCCGGCCATGGCGTGCAGTTCACCTTGCTCAAGCTGCAATACAGCAAGGACGAGATTGGCTACAGCCTCCATGCCAGGCCATCGAGTTTTTCCTCCGCCGGCTTCCAGACCACAGATCTGCTAGGCCACCTGGGTTTTGCACGCCAGCGCTGCACATGCGTCGGCGGGCAAGAAGCGTACTGCCGTGGAGTGGGAACCGAATTCAACATTGCTGGTTTCGGCGCGGCGTTCGAGAAAGCATTTACTGTCATGGAAGAGGCCGAACGTCATCTAGCTGCGTGTGGCTATGTCTTGGAGCAGCCAGAGGGATGCGGTTACTTCTTTGGCAAACCGTCAGGCACTCGCCATCGCGCGTTCTCTGCGGGGGGAGGTGATGGCCACACTGCGCCGCAGTCGAAGGTCGAGAAAATGTCCGAAGATGACTCTTTCGGCTTCGCCATGACCTTCATCAGCGGAGGCCCAAGCAAGGGGTGGGTTATCCACTACCGGCCAAAACATCTGCCCCTTTCAGCCGAAATGCGTGCAGTCATCGAGTTTCTGGATCTCAGAAGCTTCAGACAATGCCCGGCCTTTGATTTCGACTCCTGCTTCTGGCGTTTTGTTGAACTTCAGGCGCGCGACGACTACCTTTTCGGGGGCAACGCAGGCATCGTCCACACCGCCTTCGAAGCACACGCCACGCAATTCTCCCCTGCTGTGCGTTCGCTGATCGAGGCGAACTCGGTTGTGCGGCCATTTGGTTTGGGGTTCTTGCCGATCCAGGCCGAGCAACCTGAGATCTCACTGCAGGTCCGACCAACACAAGCCCAATCGTCGACAGCGAAGCAGCAAGGAAGCGTGAGAAGCATGAAGGGCGACTATCAATACGATGTTGCGATTTCTTTCGCCGGAACCGAGCGTCCCTACGCTGAACGTCTGGCAGAAATCGTGCGCGACGTCGGCTTTCGGGTCTTCTATGATGACTTCTATCCCGACCAACTTTGGGGCAAGGACCTCATTGTCTTCTTTGATGATATTTATCGAAAGCAGGCGCATTACTGCGTAGTTTTTGTTTCTTCAGAATACTGCACCCGAATGTGGACCAATCACGAGCGACGAAGCGCACAGGCCAGGATGCTGGAAGCAAGGGGTAGGGAGTACATACTCCCCATCAGAGTGGATGATTCGGAACTACCCGGCATGCCGCCCACGGTAGGTTACCTCGCCTTGGGTCAATACAATGTTGAACAGATCGCGGCTTTGCTGATCAAGAAGCTCATGGCTGACAGATAGGTAGAATCCCAGAGTCGCCAATGGCGACAATCAGTCTGCATGCACAAAGTGCCAGAATTAGCAGTTACACAATCCACGGGAGGCTCACTTGACTGGATCGAGACAGCACGCACTACTCATCTTGCGTTACGTGGTTGAGGGTGGTCCCCTCGGCACAGACTACCACCCTGACGATCTCCGACACAAGCTTGGTCTGTCGGATTCAGAGTTCGATGGTGCAGACACGTATCTCCTTCAATCTGGCTACCTGGATGGTACAGCGGGCGGCGACAGTGGAAGAAGATGGGTCACGAGTTCTGGGGTGGACTTCGTTGAAGCGGAGATGCGTGATCGGGTGCGCGTGACACTGGCCGCCGAACGAGTTCTTGGCGTGATCATTCGAAAGGAAGAAGATGCCAGGAAAGCTTACGTGCAAGCACAGACCATCTGCGAAACCCTTGAGATCACTGAACAGCAATATCTTGAGGCCGCACAAGAACTGTCAGATGAGGGCCTCATTGAGTCAGCGGCACGGATCGGGCAGGCACCATACCTGCTTGTCCGAGCAAGGTCTGAGGGTCGTAGGATGTACAGGCGCGGCTTCAGAAAGGATACTTCTGCATCCACTCCTGCGCTCAATGTTGGTGCTATCATCAACAGCGTACAGGGCGGCACCGTACAGGCGATCGGACTTGCAGATGGTTCCACCATTAGTCAGGCCGTCAATGACCCCGCGATGCTCTCCAGCCAATTCGATCAACTTACCGGCCGGTTGCTGGATGAGGTCAAGGAGGAGTTGGGTGGACTTGACCTCGAACAGTACGAAAGAACGCTCGCAATCCTTCGGCAAGAGATACTTTCGGTGCAACCTCGTGAAAGCAAGATGAAAGGTCTTTTCAGGACCCTTGCGTTCTTTGGTGATGTGGAAGGCAGTATTGGACTTATGCTCCGTGTCGCACCATACATAACGCAGCTAGTTGCGCTGGGTGCGGCACTTCTCCAACGCTGAAAGGCTGCGGCCGAAAATGGAAAAGCCCGACCTGCGCAGGTCGGGCTTCGTCATCTCAGAGGGACAGGTAGCCCTCAACACCTCATTCCTGGTCACAGGTGACCAGGAATGAGGTATCAACAGCTTGCGCGCGGTGTCAACAGCGTCATGACCTCAGCCAGGCCGCGCAGATCGTTGAGCGTCACCACGCGCGCGGCGATCTGGCCCATCGCGCCCGGATCGCAGTCGGGCGGGATCAGGATCGCGGACGTGCGAGCCTTATCGCCCGGCATGGCCTGCGGGATGGAGCCGTCGCCGTCGGTGACGAGCAGAACGACATGGACCGGCCAGCGCCGCCAGGCGTCGGCCAGGAACTCGAAGCCGGTGCCGCCATAGGAGAGACCGCCAGGATCACAAAAGAGCAAGGCGTCGCCGCCGCCGGTGGCGACCTGGGCACCGTCGTCGAATAGCACGCCCACGGCCTCGCCGCCGACTTCGCGAACGGCCAGGGCCACGGCCTGCGCCGCGGTCTGCGCCAGTACGAACTTGGCGCCCTTCATGGAGCCGGACTTGTCGAGGCAGATCAGGACTCTGGGCCGGGGCCGCTCCTTGCCCGGCAAGACCATACGCAACGGGATCAACTCGCCCAGGACCGCAGCCCGGCGATCGAGCCGGCCCGGAGCGGCGATCTCGGTCGCGCCCCGTACCGTGTGAAAGTGCATCCGCAGCCCACGGGCGGCCTGCTGCGACTCCGGCCGCGGTCGTCCGCGCACCGTCCGCACGCTTGCCACAGGCTGGATCGGCAGCGGGTCGTGATCACCGGTGTTGCTCGCCGCCTCAGCCTGGGCCGCCCGACCGCCCGGGCCGACCACGCTCACCGCCCCGCCAGGCAACGGAAAGGTCTCAGCGGCCTGGCGTAGCTCGGGGAACTCGGCCATGATCTGGGCGATATGCGCGACGATCTCATTCGGCGTCAGACAGAGCGCCTCGCTCAGCCGGTAGGCGAACGCCCGCGCCCGGTCCGCCACCGTCTTGACGCCCAGGCGATCCAGCACACGCCACACGCCATCCGGCGCGGGGTGACGGTTGTCATCGAACGCGACGTCTGGTTTGAGAAAGCGGCCGGCCAGGGCGACTGAGCAGGCGATGTCGGCCAGGTTGCGCCCCTGGAGAATGCTGGTCGTGTACTCGGTCAGGCGCGCTGCCTTGACGACCGTGCGCACGGCGGTGAGGGTGTCCGCCAGAGGCGGAAACAGGCTGGCCATCATCGCCTCAAGCTGGATGTCGGCCACGACGTTCCCGAGCCAATGCGGCGCGCCTGTCTGTTGCTCAACCTCTTCCAGCGCCCTGAGCGGCTGCAGGAAGTGGCCCAGCTCATGCACCAGCAGACCCACGGCGACCGGCGTGTCGTGCGCGACGTCCACCCCTTCGAAGGTTGGCGGCAGCCAGATCCGGACGCCATCGGTGGCGGCAGTGTCGGCTGTCTCATCCAGGGTAACGTAAGCTCGCACCAGGCGGGCGGTGTCCGGCGCGACCACCGCCAGGATCTGGTTGGCGGTGGCGTCGAGGATGGCGCGGGTATCGAGCGTGGCATTCATGGCCGGCCTCCCACCCGAATCCCCATGCCTTCCAGGAGCTTGCGGAACCCTTCGGCGGCCGGGCGGTCAATCGCCCGCAACTGCGCGAAGTAGGTCGGCGCAAAGCCCAGGTCGGCCGGATCAACGGCCTCAGCCAACAGTGTGTAGCCAATCGGCAACGGCAATTGCCCCTCGGTCACCAGCTTCCATGACGTCTCGATGGCGTCGCGGGCCGGCTTCTGGAAGAGCGCCGCCACCGCCGGGTCGAAGCCGACCTCGAGCGGAACAGTGCGGCGGACGAGCGCCGGGTCGAGCGCGGAGCCCCAGGGGTTGCAGGCCAGCGCCACCTTGCAGCGGCTGACCGGCGCCCAGTCGAGGCCCCACATCGGGACTTCGACCATGCGCACGGCCTGGCCGTCGTCGGCGGGCACGCGCTGCGCCCAGGCCACTTCGCACGGGATCGGCAGCAGCGGCCGCATCAGCACATCCATTGAACGCTGGTTCAGCCGGGTCAGTTCGTCCAGGAACAGGAGCACGGTATCCCCGCTGCGCGCGCGTTGGAATGCTCGAGCGATGACCGACGCGTACACCGCGTGATCAGTCTTCAAGCCGACCAGGTCGGCGTCCGCAAAACTACTCATGCCATCCAGGGCCTCGAAGCCCCAGCCATGCCGGAGCGCCACCAGGCGGATGGCTGAGGTCTTGGCGACGTCGGTCGGGCCGATCAGGAAGGGCGTCTTGTCGGCCTGGAGGATCGGCTCCACCAGGTCGGCCAGATGCGCCACGGCTTGGCCGATGGCCCGCCGCACGCGTTGGTTGAAGGTCAGGGTATCGGGATCCGGTGTAGGCGATGGTGTCTGTGGCGGTGTCGGGATCGGTGTGGGGTTGACTGCGGGTGCAACTGCGGGCGCTACGCCAGCGATGGGCCAGGGCGCATCGACGGCGGTGGCCAGGATGTGCTTGCAGGGGAGGCGTGCCGCCTTGCCGCCGGACTGGAACCAGTCGGGGCAGTCACAGTCGCAGTCCGTGACCTGGCCGCCTTGCAGCCGGATCACGGCGTGGTAGACCCCCTTGACCAGACCCTGGATCTCGGTCGGGGTCGCAGTGACGGCCACCTTGCCGGTGATCGCCCCTTTCGGATCGTGGAAGACTCTGTCGAGGCGCCGCTGGTCGATGGTAAAGCCGGCATCGCGCAGCTGATCCACGATGACGTAGCCGGTGGGCGCGGTGACCATGATGGGCTGGCCGCGCGTGAGAGCAAAGGGTGCGGAAGCAGGTTGAGTGTGCATGTCTGTCCTCTCTATGTTGGGGCGGCGTGACGCCGCCCGTCCAAGTGATGAGAGGACGCGTGGCCCCGGTCGGGGACGGACGCGTCCCCTCCGGGTGGCTGTAGCTGGGTGTGGGCCGGGCTTCAGCCGGCCTGTGGTGGATGCTGGGTGATGCGGAATGGACAACGGCCGGCGTGCGAACAGTAGCGGCAGTGCCAGGATTCCGGCGGGTCGCCAACCGGCCCGGTCGGCCCGGCTTCCGTGATCAGGCGCGCTTTCTCGACCAGGCGGGTCTCCACGGCGGCCTGCATCTCGGCGTCCGGCATGAGCACATCCACGGTGCGGACTGTCGCCATGTCCATATAGGTTATGCGACCGGCAGCCGGATAGGGATAGCCGGACTTGCCGAGCAGCCAGGCGTACAGCCAGATTTGCGCGACATGGTGCTGCTTGGG
>Ga0172371_10001888_pt1 | contig 33345 bp, 47 predicted proteins | sample Lak12m_FD_114543 | JGI IMG/M metagenome (GOLD analysis project Ga0172371, IMG submission 114543) | Freshwater microbial communities from Kabuno Bay, South-Kivu, Congo - kab_022012_12m | ecosystem: Environmental > Aquatic > Freshwater > Lake | place: Democratic Republic of the Congo: South-Kivu...
AGCCAGGCTGTACGTGGACACTGTGCCACTACTAGACACTTTCTGGCCTACTGTGGCAGCACATGGCACAAAATGGATATCTCCATTCGGGGCTAACACACCGCCATAGTACGCACCCGCCGTATAAGCCAGGCTGTACGTGGACACTGTACCACTACTAGACACTTTCTGCCCTACTGTGGCAGCACATGGCACAAAATGGATATCTCCATTCGGAGCTAACACACCGCCAACGTACGCATTAGACACCGTATAAGCCAGGCTGTACGTGGACACATATGGTCTAGTGTAGCTAGAGCCTTTATTCACATGATAATTCAATATTGCGCCGAATTCGTCCCACGCATCTAATGTATTATCAATACTGCCATCATCGCACACTGGTAATGATGCAGTACGGTATGTGGTGTTAAGGTCAAGAGCGGTTCTATTTTCCTGCAACGCACCTTCCACATCGGTCGCTGTGATGATATCTCCACTATCAGCTATATCCACATCATCCGCATCAATTCCCGTAAATCCATCCCCGTCGAACGTCGGACTCGCCCCACTCGTTACATCTTGATCAACCAGCGCCTCCAGATCATCCACATCCCCCTCAATATCCACAATACGCGCCTTCACATCATCAAATCCCCCGCTCGGCGATGTCCCCAACTCCGTCTCAATCGCCACAATCTCATCCTGCACACTGTTCATATGTGCAGCTTCCACATCATCCACCCCATCGACTTTATCTGTATAACTAATTACACTGCTTGGATAACTCGCTGCCATTATTACAAACTCCTTTCAATCCTATTCCTCTGCTCAAGCCTGCGTCCTCGCAGGCGCCTTCCGTGCCATTCCGTGTCATTCCTGGCTCAACTCACCCTCATCACATACGCCAACGCATAATACGGCGGCCGTATATCCTGACTCCCACTCAACTCATCCCCATCAAACCCAATCGTATGGCTATGACTCGCATTCGCCGCATTCGCATTCGGCACGCTGTGCACATGGCTGCTTTCCGCATCCGATGTCAATGTATGTTTATGGAAATAATCTCGTTCTTCCTGTGGCAATTTATCATTGTTATATACCTGCACCAACCATTTATTTTCATCAGTAACCAATTCGTGCGTATGCGCCAATCCCGCCCCCGTATTCCCGCTCACCGTATGCCCATGATTATTCGTCTCTGTCGATGACGTCCCCGCCGCGCCGGAACTCTCATGATCATGTGCCAAATTAACGCTCTCTGCCCCACCCGTATTGCCAACGATATAACTATCCCCCGCACCCAGCACAAACCGATTTCTCAGATCAGGCGTTCCATTATTTCCATCACATATCTCCCAATTCCCAGGCAGAGTCCCCAACGCGCCCGCCCACAGTATAATGCCTCCCACCGGCACATAATTCCAACCCCATTTCACGCCCAACGTTTCCCCGCTATCCGCCTCCAGAACCTGATCATCATCCCCAACGCCCAAATTATCCGCCGCATTCGCCCCCGTCCCAACCCCCAAATCCCCTTTCGCATCGTAAATCGCTGGTATCCCCGCCTCAAAATTATCCCTCACATGCGTATTCCACCACGCCGCTGAGATCCAATCATTATCATTAACCGTCGATATTGGCGTATAACTCATAATTACACCATCCTCTGGATATAACACAGCCCATAATACGGCGGTCGGACGTCCTGGCTGCTGCTCAACTGATTATCCGTACTCGCATCTACCATCGTATGTTTATGCGCGCCCCCGCTCACGCTGCTCCCAGGATGCGTATGCGCTCCATCCGTGTCCGTATTCCCCGCTCCGAACGTATGTGTATGGTTGTATTCTGCACATCCAGTTCCGTAATGCCTAGCCAGCCCATCAGGATCATAATAATCAGGCTCACTCGTCTCACCGCTATATCCATGCGCATGTGCGCCTCCCGTCAATCCGTCAATCGTATGACTGTGCGACCCAGCCTCGCTCGCCTCCGCAGCATAATCATGATCGTGCTGCAAATTGACCGTCGTCTGCCCGCCCGTGTCATCAGTCGTATAATCATCGCCGCTCCCAACCACAAACCGATCCTGCAAATTAGGTGTCCCATTCGTCCCATCGCATATCTGCCAACCCGTCGGGATGCTGCCCTCGCTCCCCGACCAAATCACAATCCCGCCCACCGGTACCAGCCCGCTGTTATCCCATTTCAAACCCATCATCCGCTCGCTCGCGCATACCAACGCCTGACCATCACTCCCCACCCCCAATCGCTGACAAGATTGCTCATCATCTCCCACTAACAAATCGCCCTGCCTCGTCACCTGCCCGATCCCCGCGATAAAATTCGATCGGATAATATTCCCCTCTCTCGCCGCATTCCCATCCCCAGTTTCTTTTTCCGTAATCGTCGTATAACTCATACCGCTACCCTCTGGATGAAACACAGCGCATAATATTTCGGCATCCTGCTCTGCGTCGATGACAACGCATAATTGCTGTATCCAAACGTATGTGTATGGCTCCCCCCATATTCTGTATTTATATTCACAGAGTGAGTATGTTGGCCATGATCATCATCGACTGTCTCCTCTATGGTATGAGTATGCTGATCTGACGTCGATGTTGGTCCAGGCACTCCAGATCTAATAACCTCTGTTGGCGCTGATGACGTAGGCGAGCTGCTCACATCATGCCCATGAGCGCTACCCGTAGACCCAAACGTCCCCGACACCGCATGTCTGTGCGTCTTCGTGTTCGTATTGCAGATATCATGCCGATGTCTCAAATCCATCGTCGCCGCCCCACCCGTCGCATCCACCGCATAACTATCCCCCGCACCCACTACAAACCGATTCCTTAGGTCAGGCGTTCCATTCGTCCCATCGCATATCTGCCAACCCGTTGGGATGCTCCCCACCGCCCCCGACCAAATAATGATCATCCCCAATTCAACCTTCCCCTTGCTCCAATTCAATCCCGTAGCCTCGCCGCTATCCGCCACCAACACCTCCCCATTATCCCCAACCCCCAAATTATCCAATGCCGCCTCTCCAGTCCCCACAGCCAAATCCCCTTTCGCCTCGAAAATATCCGGTACGCTCGCCTCGAAATTTGCTTTCAAATACGTATTAAAATCATCCTCATCCCACTCATCGCCCACCTCGATCAATGGCAGCGTCGTATAACTCATGCTACCTCCATCCCTTCCGTGTATTCCGTGTCCATCCGTGGCTCCCTTCCATGGCTAGAATCCCCATATCGTGCTCACCCCAACCTGCGCTGGAAATTCCCAAAATATCGTCTCATACGCCGGTTGCAGCCAAAACCTCGTCATCACCGCCTGCCCCGACTCCCGCATCCACCTGCTCTCGATCCCCATCACATCAAAATTCTCCCCAAGCTCCCGCTCCGGCACATAAACCATCACCGTGTCAAATAAATCCGGCAAATACTGCACATCCGCTCTCCCCTCCATCTCCACGATCGGAAACAAAATCGGATCCGCCAATTTCGTTTTCAACAACGTCGCATAATCAATCGACGTCCCCACATCCTGCAGCATCTCATTATTCAACGTCAACCGTCGCACCCCATACAACCCCTGCGATGTTGAGTCCTCCTTCTGTGCCCATGTGCGTTTTTTCTGCAGCGCATCGCCTCGTATTTTTAATAAGGTGATATAGCCATCAAAAGCGCTGTTATTCGTGATTTCCAATTTCGCCCGACTGGCATATTTATACGCCGTCACATCAAAACTCGCTGTCAGATTCGACCCGCCCCCATCAGCGTGCGTATTCATTGTATAATCCGTCGTCGCCACAGGATCGACCACATTCGCCGCAGGCACACGCTCATTATTATACGTATACTCCGCCCAAATCTCGATCGTCTCCGATGCCAGCACCTCCGTCGTATCCACCAACCGCCACAATTCCTCGTCGCTGTGCGATTGTCTGCTGTTCGCCGCCACTCTCACATAATTTCGGATCACCTCCCACGGCTGCGGAAGCACGATCTGTTTCCGCAATTTTTCTGATGTCAGCGTTACCACCTTATATTCGTTATGCAGACGCTCGAAATATTGGATCTGTCCGAGATTATCAACAAACACCGTCCCCAAATAGGCGCTCGCCAATTTCCACAGCGCATCCCACGCGCTCTCATCCTCCGTCCACCAATAAGGCACCACACTGCTGTCGCTCTCGATACTGCTCCCATCCGACCAACTCGCCGCAGTCAATATATACGCCATCAAATCGCTCACATCCTGGCTCGACCGCAGGACATCCGTGATATCCTGCTGCTTCATGATATAAATCCCATCCACCCCCGTGATCCGCACCCGCTCGTCCGCTCCCAAAATCGGCTGAATATCCGTGATATAACCCACAAACAGGTCATATTTTACATGCGTCGGATTATCCATCACCTTGATGATCACCTTCATCCCAGGTCGCACATTCGGATACAGTTCCGATGACGTGTTGTAAGGATTATATCGCCCGCCCGCATCATCCAGAACCGCCGAGAATTTCCCCACTCTGATCTCCTCGAAGCCGCTCCCATCCGTGCGCATATAATTCTCGCGTCCTCGTTTCCAGCTCAGATCCCGCAGATAATACGCCTCATTTGCGCCCCCAAAATCGCCATCATTATCCCAATCCACCTGAAACTGCCATGATAGCCCCGTCTGCGATACCCCATATTTCTTCCCATCCCCATACAGTATCCGACCGTATTTATGCCCCTCGAACCGCCCATATTTCAAACCCGAATACTTAAAATCGCCGTAAAAACCAGCCATTACATACCCATGCCCCTCAAATGCATATCAATCGCAGACCCCAATTGATCGCTCAATTCATATACATCCGTTGTCGTGAGAACTGTTTTACTGAAATTCATGTTTATCGTAAACCCGCTGCCCCCATATCCTCCAGCTGCTCCTCCCGCTAATTCCATACCCCGCATCCCGTTTGTCACCACACCCATACTAGTTTCCAAACCATTCATCCCCTGTTCCATTCCAACCCCAATCCCCGCCATGATCTGCTTCCCGACCTGATCCGCAAACACCTTCGATGGAGACTCAATCCCCAAAAATCCCTTCGCAATATCCAACGCCGCTTCCAATACATCATACATCGCCCCAGCCAGATCGTTACCCATATGATATATACCCGATATAATCCCCCTGATAATATCCAACCCCAGCTCAAACCAATTGATTTCAAAAAATTTATTCGCCGCTTCCTGTGCCAAATTCAAAAATAGCGTCCCCAAATCTCGCAGCGCATGACTAGCCCCCGTTTTTATCGTCTCCCATGTATTATCCCAAATCGTCCGCAATGTCTCGCCAAATCCATACCAATCCCCCTCCTGTGCCTGTCTGAACAGCTCGAATATATTTTCGATCCGCCCGATCACCGCCTCAACCATCGTCCGAATACCCAAAAAATCATGATCCCATATTTGTTTCAATCGATTGATCCCATCTGGTAATTTCACCGTAAACCAATCACGCAGCGTCTCAAATACCGGTTTCACATGCTGATTCCAAAATTCCTCCACCGTCCGCCAAAATTCTCTTAATGCTGGGATCGCATCCTCCGTTACCCATCGCCAAAATTCCTGCAGAGCAGGCTGCGCTACACTCCAAAAATCTTTGATCCGCGCCCACAGATCCTGGATCGCCGGTATCAAGTCATCCTGGATCCACTTCCAAGCCTCCTGCAGCCACGGCACCAATTTCTTTTCCACCCATCCCGCAAAATCCAAAATAGCTGGTCCTAATTTTTCTTGCACCCAGCTGACAAACGTTTTGATCGCCGGTACACCCTCGTCCGCAATCCATTTCCACGCCTCTTTCAGCCATGGGATCAAATTTTTCTCCAATTTCTCTACCGTCTCAGCCAACCATGCCTGGAATTCATCCCCCTGTACAAACTCAGTAAATTTATCCGCTAAATCCTGTACGAACGGCAGCAACACCGGCCCAATCGCCCCAGCCACCTGATCCTTCAAATTCGTAAATGTAACACTCAACTGCTTGAACGGATTGCTCAATTCTGGCAGATTCGCCGTATTTTCAGCTAACATACTCATCGCCTGGTTCATCAATGCCGTTTGCTGTTCCGTCTTCGTTAACTCGCTCGCCGATTTCCCCAACTCCGCCGCGTAAGTCGCATAAGCGCTGTTTAAATCAACCTGGATACCCAAGTTATCCAAAATCATCGGACTCAACCTACCTACGCCGCGCACCAAACTATCCATCAAAAATCCCATATCCTCGCCAGTCGACGCGCTCACCTTACCGACAAACTCCATCGCATTCGGAAGCTCATTCGCAAACTGGCTCGATACCAATGATGCCGCCAGGTTGTAGGTTTTCATCATATCGATATTCGATATCAGCCCACCCGATCCTGATTGCAGCGCTTTCAGCATCTCGCTGCCCGCTATCCCGCTCGCCTCTGCAATCCCCGTAAACGATTCTTTAATTGGACCCAATTCGGCAGCCGTTTTGGTTAGTTCAAATATGCCATATCCCAGCGCTCCCACGCCTGCAGTCGCCGCTCCAATCCCAACCGCCACCGCCCCCATCGCAATTTTCCCAATACCCGCCAAACCACCCCCAATATTTTTCAGAATCCCTTGCGTCCGGTCTTTCGCTGTTATGATGATTTCTAAATTTTCACTCGCCATCCATCACATCCATTCATTTCCGGTCTCGTCTACGCCGTTCTTCCTCATCCCCATATGCCTTCCTCCATGCCAGCCACCTCGCCCACCAAATTTCGCTCACCCCATTCTCGATCTCCTGCGCTCTCAGCGGATCATGCCCAGCCGCATCCATCATCAATACCCACATTGGCACCTGTGCCCTGATACCGCGCATATACATTTTCAGCGCATTCAGCTCATCATCCTGGATCAATCCGTAGGGTTTGTAGGGTTTCCACCTGCTACCTCCTGCAGCAATTGTTTAAACTGCTCCTCGCTCGCCTCCCACAGCGCCTCAATCGCCTGCGCTCTGTCATTCGGCTCGACAACATAATCCGCCAAAAACGCTACCAATTCATCCAGCAAATCTGGACCAGGATTTTGAGTAATTAACTCCTGAAACTCCAACGCTCGCCTCGCACGTCTCAAAAATCCTGGTTCGCTCGCACTCGGTTTCTCAAACACTAATTTCATGGCAGCGCACTCAATTCATTCACCACAATGATCTGCCCAAACAAATCCTCCGTGCTGTTATACAAACCCCTAAAATGACCCGTCACAATATCATTCCCGTCTTGTTCGCCAATCACATCAAAATTCTCCCACCGTCCGCACAAATCAATGTTCAACGTCTTATACGTATATGTCGTTCCCGATGTCCCCAACGCAGCCCCCTCAAACAACATACGTATCGATCGGCTCGTTCCATTTCGCCATGCTAATTTCTCCGCCACTGCAGTCGCATCATGTTCAAACGTCACATCCAGCGTTACCGCAGGTCCTACGTTTTTATTGAACGTGAAATACAGATTCCCATCTCCCGTAAAAACCGGTCTCCATCCAGACTGTATATCCAAGTCAAAATTTAAAAACGTATTCGATTTCTGCGTGCTGCCGATCGATTCAACATCATCGATATACAATTTCCCCTTCCCAAACAAAATTTCCGTCACCGAAGGCAAACTCAAACTCGATGTAAATGTGCTCGTCGATACCTGACGTCCAATCCAATCTGCCTCCATACTGACCGCCTCGCCAGCCGCTCCGCTCAAATGCACCCGCTCCACAAATCCATACAGACACTGTTCCTCTTGCTGATCATCGCCCGCCTCGATCGTATACGTCTGGATGCTGTTTGCGCTCGTGGTGGGAAAATCATACTGATAAATATAACCAGACCCCGCGCCATCAGCGCTGCCCGATACCACGTTCTCGATCGATGCTGCCAGCAAATACGGCAGTTGCTCAAACGTTGCAGGCGTATTCTCAAAACTAATCCCTGCCAACAGCTTTGCCACATAGCTCCGATCCACACCGCTCAAATAGCCCACATGCTCCTCTGGAAATATCACCTCCCGCTGATCATCCAGCAAACCCATCCCTCTCCATATTGCAGTCGCATTCGCCTCGCTCCCCGCAGTTAATTCCCGACCCATTTGAATCTTTCTCAACAATTTCACACTCATCTAACACCTCCAATTATTTTATATAGTCCCATCATTTCCATTCCGTGGCTTAAAAAAGCCTCCGATACAACGACAACATCGCTTCCACATCCACATCCAACCTCGGAAGCAACGTCATCTCGCCCAAATCCGCATTCCCCATCACTCCAAACGGCGCCTCTTTCCTCATAAATATCCGCTCGCTCTGCAGCAAACATGCCTCTTTGACCGCCGCAGGCGTACTCGACCAACCAAATTTTCCCGTCAATTTCACCCCCTTCTTGACATCCGTCGGAAACCCATAATCGCTCTCTGGCGTGATCTGGATCGACTGATAGCTTCTCCCATCTAAACTCGCGTTATATGGCCACAAATCATAATCCGTCGCTGCCCATTCATTCTCATAAGTCCGATCCCCATCATCATCCGTCTCAACTTTCGTGATCGACACAATCTCATCACAATACAGCTCATCCTCCCACTCCGCCGTGTAATATCGCACCTCATCCGCATCCGTCGTATAGAATCTCGTATTGCAATACAGATCGATCCATCGACTCACAGCCGTGACCACTTGCTCCAAAACAGTATCATCCGTGTTATCTGCTGTCGCCCCGCTCGGCCATAGCCGTGTCTTCAACTCCGCCAAACTACAATACCCATTCACAATCGTCATAGATCCGTCCTTATCTTCACATTCCGCACCAAAAACCGAAACCCAATCGTCTGCGTCCCGCCATAATCCAGCGCCCCGAACTCGTATGTGATTTCCTCAAACGTATCCACAGCCCCGCCCAATGTCGGATCCGCCATAATCGCCGCAGGCACCGCATCGCTGAAATCCATCGCCTTCTCTACTGCGCTCCGCAAATGCGCTCGTTTGAAATGCACCTCCACAACGATGTCGTGGAGAGCTTTCATCTCTCCAGGCGAATTGAACATAAATCGTCCCGTGCGCGCATATCCAACCGCAACCGGAAAAATATTGATACTATCCAACGGAAATTCCGGCGCCTCTCGGATACCAGTCACATCCCCCACCAATTCCATCAACGCGCTCACAGCGCCTTGCAACGTCGCCATACATACCTCGTCATAACCGCAACAATTATCAACAACATCAGCGCCCCGCCAACCGCCATCCAAACCGCCCCGATCATTGCCCTCCGCATCAACACACCCTCGCCTTCATCGCCGCGCCTTGGAACCAATAAAAACAAATTCCCAATCCAATCCACCTCATTCGTGTCCATTCATGTCATTCGTGTTTCTTTCTGTGTTTTCCGTGTCATTTCGTGGCTTTCGTCCTCCGCCTACCCTGCCTCTTCACAACCTCCACCTCCGGCGCCTTTGCCAGCTTCACCTCCACAGGTCGCATTACCTGCACATACCCCGCCCGTTCATACTCCAGCGCCTCCCGCTCAGGCATCTTAACCTTCATCCCTTTCACATACCGTACCGTTTGCCCCCCCACACTCCCCACAAAATCCTGCATCACAACCACATTACACATCTCGCCCATCATCACGTCCTCTCCTGGCCATAACCAACGCCCCTTATTGAAATGACCGCACTCTACATCAAACCGGCAAACCTGCCGAAAACCATTCCGTATACAGTCCTCGCTGAATGGCAGATCTGGAATCGGCCTACCCCCATTCGACCGCCTGAATTCAATCGCCTCCAAAACCTCCCTCCGCATCAGCGTAAACCCAAACCCAGCCCCGCTCACCGGTACCACTATTTTCCGCCTCGCCAATTTCAGCTCATCCGGGAAATGACTCAAACTCATCCCCACATTCACGCTCGCCACATCCCGAAAAGCGTTTACGACTGGCGTCCCATGCCTCAGCAAATACAGCCCATACACCACCGGCGCCTGAATCTCATCCAATTTCTCAAACCCATCATCCGGCGCCAACATATCATGCTCATACGTCAACAACGCTCGATAGTCCCGCTCCAACACAATCTTTCGTGCCAGCTGATATTGATATAAAACGTTCTCCATCCCTACCGGATATGGATTATTCGTACTAATCATCACCTCGATTTCAGGATGACGCGCCCCCGTCCGCTCAATCCCTGCCCGCGTCTCTGGTCTGATCCATGGCTCGCTCCCATCCATATACGTCGGACAAAATAGCAACACCTCTTTCATCACATCAAAACTCGGCTGCATCGCTCGCTTATTCAATCCAAACGTCTCCTGTTCCTATCATCCTCTGCTAGTCATTTTTGACTATCTGCGTCCATCTGCCACACGTAACACATCTGCAAATCTATTCGTTGATCAGATAGGATCGCCCGCCTCGATCCTAACCAACATACCTATCCTGTCGGATGCGTCGCGTACTGAAATGCCTCAGCCTGCAGCACCGCACCGCCCGCACGGAAGAACGCCACAATCCCGATCTGTCCAGTCTCCGCATACAGTTCCACCAACCGCTTCACTCTCAGACTGCGGTTTCGCACCCAGCCGTAGTACCAGAAATTGCCGAACAGCAAACTTTTAGCGCTTGCCCCGATCGCTGCGCAATCCTCTGTCGCATACACCGGATAACCCATCAATGGAGTCACGCCCTGCGCCAAACTGGTTACTGGCGCCTGATGCAGCTGGAATTGACTAGTACTGGTCAATCCCAGTAAATATGCCTCAGTCGTACGATGCATCACCCACACAGCCCCAGGTCGATAGGCCATCTGCAGCTTACCCATTAGATCAGGTAATTCCTTCGCTCCAATCGCGCTCGCGCTGTCCAACGTCAATCCCGCTGTCCCGCCGCTGAATACGCCCTGCGGCATACTCGAACCAGTCCCTACCTGCATATAATAATTGTCCGTGATCGCCCAGGCTCGTCCTAGCGCATCTGTCAAAAATCCGTCTAATCCGCTGTTATAATCTTCCATCAGCTCCTCGGATATCTTGATCAGTTTCTTGAATTTATACAGCACAATTCCATTCGCAGCGCTGGCGCCTGCCCGACTAAAGGTAGGTTCATCTTCCGCTCCAGTCATGCTCTCTTCCTCAGCTACGATTGTGAATCGGCTCATGCTGGTATCCTCGATCGGAATATTGAACGCATCCCGATCAGTCGAGAATGTCTGCGCGCCCACTCTGCTCATCAGCGCCATCTCATCGCGTTTGCCAATGATCCGTCCCAACTCATCCGCAGGCACCAGATAGCCGCCCTCTGTGGTTGTGCCTTCCTGCAGAGCGGCTTTGAACGTAGTACCATCTGGTCGCGTAAATGTCGCCTGAACCGTATGCTCCGGTATCTTGCCCTTTCCAGTCCGCAGCCAATCGTAAAAATCCTCCACTGGATCAGGATCACCTACTGGAGCATATTTATTCACATTGATATTTTTCTTCAGCATCTTCGCTCCTTCCTCTGTCGCTGGTTCATCCAGCATCGCCTTAACCTGCTTTTCCACCGCCTGCGCCACCATCCCCTCCATCTTGCCTGCCACCGCATCCGCAATAGCTGCCACATTAACTTCTGGTACCTGTTCCTCAACCTGTACCTCTTTAACTTCGTCACTCATTTCAAAATCCTCCATTTTCTGATTATTAACATTTAATTTGCTCAAGCCAGCGTCTCCGCTGGCGTCTTCCAAACAGCTTGCAGTCACCTTCAGCTCACCGCTCTCTATGCCTGCCTCCACCGTGTTCAAACCTAATTCGTGTTCATTTATGTTTTCATCTGCGTTCATCTGCGCAATCTGCGGATAACCTTTCCTCACCACTGCCCAATCATTCGCCGGTTGCCGCCACTCATTCACATCCATCAGCGCCAACTCACCAACCGGCCAAACATCGATCAGACCCGCATTATCCACCCGCACCAAATGACCCACCGCCCCGCTCGACGCCCTCAACTGATCCTCGTCCCCAGCCAAAATGCGCTGTGCTAACGCCTCTCCCTCATCCAACTGCACCTCAAACCAATAACCATCCTCGCCTATCTCCACCAGTTTCGCTCTCCCAATGATCACCGGATTTTCCTGCCATTCCATTGGATCATCAGGACCGTATCCATGCACATACGTCACCGGCACCGTATCGCCAATCTCCATCCAAATATTCGTCCCCTCATAAAATGCCTCTCCATGTTCATCACGTCCCATCACCGGACCCCCAAACGGTACGCCCAACACCCGTAGTGTCTCCCCCTCATAATCGTCCTTCCATCGCGTCATTGACTTAATTTTTTCTACATCCCGCCTGATCCACGTCCTGCCCCCATCCCGCACGATCTTCAACCGCATCCCCCCTCGTCCATAATCATCCATCCCCTGCCAATCAATATTTATATCTATCTCCCTCGAAGATGTTGATGTCCGATAATTTAATACGCCCCCTGTTTCATTCGATATCATATTATTTACCTCCTCATCTGCGTCCATCTGCGTCATCTGCGGATTAAATTCGTGTTCATTCATAATTTCATCTGCTCCTACCATGCATCAACGCGCCCCTCACCGCCGCCCGCACCCGCTTCGCAAATTCCGGCTTCCATTCCTTCTCCGCCTGCTGCACCGTCATCCATCCCGTCGCTTCATGCATCGCCAACTGACTATCCTCGTCTTGCACAAACGGACCATATTTAACATTATTGCCCACCACCGCTGTCAAGCCATCATCCTCAATCCCCACCGTCCAGCGTCTGCCCAGCGTCTGACTGCCCGCGCTCACCCCTCTCCGATACGGCACATCAATAATTTCGTTCCTAATCGCATACCGCAAATAATTCAACTGTCGTTTGCTCTTGATCTCCTGTTTCTGCCCCTTGCGCTGCGCTGGGTATTTCGCCATCACGCCCTTAATCTCTAATCCCACCGCCTTCACAGCCTCTTTAATCTCTGGACGCACCGCATTCAATTTCGCTATGATCCGCTCCAACCCCTCCAACTCAACCCTCGCCCCACTCATTTCGTCACCTCATGATTCACCCAACATCTGCACCTCGGATGCGCAGGCGGCGCCCCAATCTCTCCCAAATCAGGATGCTCCCACATTGGCACACTCCCCACATACTGCCCCATTCTCCCGTTCATCGGTCCGCAAATCGGACACACCAAATCATCATTATTCGTCTGCCAGATCGGCGTCATCTCAATCCCCGATTTCCTGATCTCCTCCACCATCTCAATCTCTCCCTCCACCGCAGCCCGAGTCACCTCTGTCTGTGCGATCTCCTCCGCTTTTTTCGGACCATATACCCGTTCTAGCCTCTCCCGCAAATCGCCGATCGTCAATCCGTCCTCGAAATAATCTGCCACCGCATCGCCAATAAAATTCCTCGCCGTTTCCGTGACCCCATCCACCAATTCACCCGCATGTGTTTTTGCCCAATCAACTGCAGCTTGATTGACCAGCGTCCAATCGATCCCAAATCCAACCTGCTCAATCAATGCCTCCGCCTGCATCAAAAATATCTCCTCCAGCACCGGCACCACCGCACCCCGCAGCCCAATCCCAGTCGTTGTCCAAAACTCCATTGGAACATTCCCAAAATCAGGCGGATCACCCAATAACTCCATCAGCTTCTCCAGCGCAGACTGATTCACGTGCCCAACCCGTCTCGCCATCCGTCTCTCAAACATATCCCGATCCACCAAATCCATCAGCGTAAATCCTCATCTGCGTCCATCTGCGGATCAATCCTTCGCGCATCCTCAAATACACTTCGCACCCCCTCCTCATCTTTCACCGCCTCCAATGCTCCCTGCACTGCCCCCAACAAACTCGCTGGGATCACCTCACTCACAAACGGCGCCTCCCCATTTCCCTTTTGTTTTATCCGTTTCAGCGCCTTCCTCTCCCACTTATTCAATTCATCAATTAAATTACCTTCTGTCATCCTAAGCGCCAGCGATGGGTCTAATTCGTGTCCATTCGTGTTATTCGTGGTTCCTATTCTTTTCTCGCTCAAGCCAGCGTCCCCGCTGGCATTATCTGCGTTCATCTGCGTAATCTGCGGATCATTCAACATCCTCTCCAGCCTCTTCCCCTCAATCCTCCCCCGCTGCTCCTCCGTCAGCTCAAACCCTAAAATCTCCGCCGCACTCAGCGCATCCATGCCTCCCTGCGTCAAACTCAGGAACGCGCCGCTCCGTCGCGCCTCATCCGTCTGGAAGATGCCCATTTCCTCATAATTAAAATAAATTCGCAGCCCCATCGGATTTAATAACTGTTCGTTGATCGCCGCCTCGTAAATCAAGCCCCTCGGTCTCACCGTATCCTGCCAAAAACTCATCCGATGCTCGCCCGCAGTCGCATAATTAGCCGCATCCTCCAGCATCGTCTGCGGTATCCCAAACGCCATTGCCACGCTATGCCTCGCCTGGTTCGCCAGGTCATGCATTTCCAGATCTTTTGGCGGCGGCGTCAGCACCTGTGGAGAGATTTTTCCCCGCAGCGCCAATACCCGAAACGCATTTTTGATCCCCTCCGCCCTCCTTTTAAACCACCCCTCCACACGTTTCGCCTCTGTTTCCGATGGTGCATATTCGAATCCTAACAGCGTCACTGGCATCGCCCCATGCTCAAAATAATGTGATGCGAATCTCGTAATATAGCGCAGCAACCGCGCATCCTCCAAACTCACCGCAGCCGCGCTCACCCCAGGCCCAATATCATCAACCGGATCATATTCCCTGAAATAGACCATCCGCTCCTCGCCCCATGGTCCTAATTGTTCTGTCCCTGTACTTTGCTCAAATGTCAAATGTCCCTGCTCGTATTTCACGCGCATCGAAAACGGATTTAACCAACGCACATCCACTGTACGCAGTCGATTATTTTGTTTCAACCAATAAGCGGCACCAGCCAACATCATTGCAGCCTCCGTTCGCCATATCAATGTTCTCAAATTTGTCGCAAACGGCCACGCCAATTCATCATTACCAATTCCTGTCTCATTTAATTCTGGATCATTACCAAATCGATATATATGCATTGGCACACTCGCCAACGCATCGCAGCGTAATTTAACCGCCCGATAAATCAGCGGAACCAGCTCAAACGCATTCGCCTCCGATTGCACCTGATCCACCCCCTCCAACGCGCTCTGCCACCCTGGCATATTCCAAATCGTTTTATATCGTCCACCCCCCTCCGACTTCTTCATCACCTTCGTCTCAATCATCCATCACCACCATCTCTGTCTTTCTGAGCGCCCATCCGTGTTATCCGTGGTTTCGAATTCATCTGCGCAATCTGCGTTATCTGCGGATAAATAATCTGCGGATAAATAATCTGTGGTTCAAATCTCAAACAGCACCACCGGCCCCACCTCACTCAATTTATTAAATGCACTCGCCGCCGCATCCACCTGATCATCATATTTACCCTTCGGAAACGCCACATGCTCTTCAATAAAATCATGGTTCCACCCTCCCCGCACCAAATACATATTCCCAGATTGACACATCCCCGAATACGGACCCGCCCGATCCTCCTTACTACCCGTCACCGTCTCAAAATGCGCCTCAATCCCTGCCGCAGCCAATGTCGCATTCGTCGCCTTTGCACTGTCCAACCCCGCGCTACCTGGGTCTTGTTGATGCCATGTCTGCGTCGCAACGCCCTCTCGCCATTTATCCTGTAAACCGATTTTTTTCATTTCCTCTTCGCGCTCATGCATCGTCCAACGTCCGCGTGACACATGCTCTACATAATATCTCCCATCTACCGTCCGACTCATCAGCACCCCCACCGTATAATCGCCGCTCTTTGTCGACGCCTTATCCCAATATCTAATCCGCGTCTTAATTTCCTCCGCTTTTGGAGCATACTCCACCACCGGCAGCCAATCCCGCATAAAATACGATCCCGATCGCAGATATGGCTGTTGCTGATAAAGCGCCTCAAAATCATAAATCCCAATATTCGCTCTGATCCTCTGCAAATCATCCGTACTGAATTTCTGCGGCCACAGCGCCTCTCCAGGTTTACGCATCAATTCATCCCTGTGCTCAATCCAGACCCCTTCCAACATTTTTTCCCGCTGCTCACTCTCCCAGTCTTCATCTAAATCAGGCTCTGCCAGCGCCGGTAGACAAACCACAACATACCGATCTGCTCTGGGTTCATTCGCCATCTGCTTGATCAACCTGCCCGCCCAATCATCCTGATGCCAGCGCGTCAGCATCCCCACCACTGCCCCGCCATCTTCAAGACGCGTATACGCGCTCGATGTCCACCAATCCCATACTCGCTCACGGTTGCTCTCGCTCTCCGCCTCCTCCCGATTTTTAAATGGATCATCCACAATCAACAAATGAGCGCCTTTACCTGTAATACCGCCTCCCACTCCCGCAGCTGCCACACCCCCACGCCATGGACTCGCCAAATCCCACGCCTTCACACTGCGGCTGTCCGTCGATAATTCCACTGCGCTGTCCATCGTCGATTTTTCGCCAAACACAGCCGCATATTGACTGCTCTGCACATTCGCCCGCACCGCCCTCGAATTGCCCTCCGCCAAATCCGCCCCATAACTCGCCAGGATCACCCTGCTGTCCGGCAACCGTCCCAATAGCCACGCTGGGAAATGCTTACTCACTAATTCCGTCTTCCCATGTCTCGGCGGCATAAATATCAATAACCGCCCGATCCCCGTTTGCCCTCTTGACCTGACATACGTCTCCACTTGCTCCAAATAATCCGCAGCCAGAATATGATGCCGCGCTGCCTGATACCACGGCGATACATAATTTGTGAAATCGATTAGATGCCTGCGCGCTAACTCCCGCCTCGCCCTCTCTCGCATCGCCTCATCCTGACTCACACCAATCGCATCAACCATATATCGCTGTCCCATATCGTACGCGTATATCCCAATATCCCGCCCGATGCCCAACATAATCCGCACTCATCCCCATCTTGTGCTTATGATATACCGCCGTGATCTGCGGAACATGCCGAAAATCATAATATTCCGACATCCTAATCCACATATCCCAATCCTCATGATTTTCCAGCGTCACATCAAACAATCCAACCTGATCCAATATCCTCCGTTCGTGCATTAAACACATGCACGGCGTAATATTCTGCTCCTTGATCATATGCCGATCAAATGTCCGACTCATCTCTCGCACCCGCTTCCCACCTTCGTCATCGTACTCATACCACGCATCCGTATACGCCACCCCATAATCCGATCCCTCCAACGTCGATACCAAAACCTCCAGATGATTATCAAAATACTCGTCATCATCATCCAAATAACACAAATATTTTCCCGACGCATCCAAAATTCCCGTATTTCTCGCCGCAGCCAAACCTAAATTGCGCTCATGATTGATCAAATTCGCCCTGGGATAATCCCATACAATATCATTCACCTCATCCCCGCCATCATTCACCACAATCACCTCGAAATCTCGATACGTCTGGCTATCCAAACTCCACAAAGCCCGCTTCAACAAATGCCTGCGATTATACGTAGGCACAACCACACTTACCATCACTCCACGATCTGTCATTCCGATCTCATCCACACACCCTCTCAACCACAATCAACGTCCCAATGTGATCCGTTATCTCCCATTCCGTATCCTCTCGAATCACCTCATCCACCACTCGGTCGACACCTATATGCCGCCCGCTTTGATAATCATGCAGCATCACCACATCCGTAATCGTTCTAACATTATTCCAATCCTGCAAACAACCCTCATAACTGTGATCTCCATCAATCATCACCACATCCGGCCGCAAATCCATCCTCAACGGCCATGGATCAGATTTCGACACAACTAAATTGATCCGATCCGCTACACCAAATTTCGCAAAATTTTCCAAAACAGCCCTCAGCGTCACCATCGGTTTCCCTGCGATCCCCGTATCGCCCGTATCCCAATAACCGATCTCAGCTTTATCGATCGTAATTACCTTCTTCACATCGCCAACCAATGCTGCTAATATGGCTGTCCCGCCCCACAAACACCCAACCTCCACATAACAACCCTGCCCATGCACCACGTTCAAAAACAATTCAATCTCCGCGTCCGAAATCGCAATCCTACCCTGCATCTCATCCCGAATCCACTGCACCGTATTTCTATTCGTCATATCCATCTCACTTCATCCCCTCCTCCACAAACTGCTCCCGCATCTTCCAAGTCCAATCATCGCCGTATTTCCAACGCAGCACATCCGCCATATTTTCACTCGCCAATCTACGCCTCTCCTCCGCGCTCATCCCCATCCGCCCCATCGCATATCCAATATCCGTCACCTTCTTGATCTGCACCCGCTCATCCACCCACAGCGTATAACCCAGCTTCCGCGCCTTCCAACATGTCTCCAAATCAATCCCCCAGCCATAAATCAATTCCTCGTCAAATCGCCCGATCCGATCAAACCATTTCGCCCGATACAAACTGGCGATATTATCGATCATCCACGTCTGCCTCGGCTCATCAGTCCCTCTCCATTTCAAATGATCCCATGCGGTTGTCGAATCACCCGTCAACGCCGGATGCACGCCTACTGCCTGTGGATCATTCATTAATAACCTTGCCATCGGCGTCAATGGATCATCATCACCGATGATTTCTGCCGATGTGATAAAAAACCAATACGCAAAATAGTCATTCCCCTTTAAATCAACTGCCTGTTCCAGCCCGCTCAGCCATCCGCATGTCGTCTGTACATTCTCTCGCAAAAATACAGTTGTCGATTTCGCCGGTTCCATCCGATCAGATCCATTATCGATCACATACACATCCACCGGCCAACGCACCAGCTGGTTAATTGCCAGCGCCAGCCCATCCGCCCGCTCCGGCATATTGTAATTAACCACAAACGCCGCCACCGTCCTCGGATCCAAATCAATCATCATCCAAATTATCCTCTGTCATTGCGAGACCGGCACGCTCTCCGCCGGTCGTGGCAATCTCATTCCGTGTCATTCCGTGACTCTCATCCGTTTTTTCCGTGTCATTCCGTGTCATTCCGTGGCTTAATTCGTGTTTATCTGTGTCTTTATCATTCGCTTTCCCAGAATATTTTCTCAGCGCCTCCTCGCTCATCTCACTTAATTCATTCCCCTTCCCAGCCTCGCCTAACTCCAACTGACTCCGCCGCACATAATCGCCCGTCATTTCCAAAAACAGCTTCCGGTCGTTATGCGATTTATAATCCGCCTCCCTCGCCACGTTGATCAGCGCCTCAAACACATCCCGTCGATGCTCCAACAGCGGCTGCGCCTGCATCATCGCCACCGCCGTATCGATCGTCGGATATTTCTCTCGCCATGTATAAATTGCTCTCGGCCCCATCAGCCCCAAAACCTCCGTCGCTAAGTGCTGCACCGTCCTTGGCCAGCGCTCCTGCTTCGGACTCGCTGCCCACGCAATATACGTCGCAACCCTCCATGGCCACCCCTGTTCACGCAGTTTCATGTAATCCTCATACCATTTTTTCCCTTTTTTCCCCATCCCATAGTCCCTCTCCATCGCCACCCTCGCCGCCTCGCTCACCTGACGCGCTTCCTCTGCACTGATTGCCCTATCCCGTGCATCCTCCCCCCAATCATCCAATCCATCCAGCTCAAAATGCAGCTGCAAATCGTTAAATCCGTTCATAATTCACCAACATTTATCATTACACTGGCAATCTCATCTGCGTCCATCTGCGTAATCTGCGGATCATCCATCTCCAACATACCTCACCCCGCCATACACCGCAGACCCATCCTCAATCGGATACAAATTCACCGTCTCCCAATCCGTTCCATACTCAATCACGCCAAAACCCTGCTGCCATGTCGACTTCTTGGAACTCCCTGGCACAGCCCCATCCAACCTGCACAAACAGCCCACCATAAACGCAGTCAAAACCCGCTCCCCAATTCGCTTGGTTGCCAATTCGTTCCGATGCCCATGTCCGCATCCAACACTCATCCACGCATGTTGCAGCAACGCCCCCACCGTCTGACCTGGATTTTTTCGCACCATATCTCCATGCACCAATTCCAATCGCTCATTAACCTGCAAGGACCCTTTTGGATAATCGCCAACCCATCCCACATCCATCGACTCCAGCCCCAGCAAATACGGCACACTCATCACCATCGGATCATCAATTGCATCCGCAGGTTTCAGCCCATATGCTTCTTTCATGTGCGTAATAAGCGCCTTTGTCAACCGATTCTCGTGATTTCCTTCCAAAACATCCATCCGTTCCGTCGTAATCCTCAATTCTGCCAACCAACTCGCCGCCTCATTGATCGCTGGCTGGGTCGTCCAATACATTTCAGGCGATCGCAAAAATTTATCGCTCCACTCCGCCAAATCCAGCACATCTCCCAACACCACAATCCGCTCAAATTGCAGAGACTTTGCGAATTTGCTAACCACACTCAGCGCCCGTCGATCATGGAAATTCTCCAACTCGCCACTTTCCAAATCCCTCCGAAATCCAAAATGCGGATCAGCCACCACCAACATTCGCCCCTGCTTCATCATTCTTCTTCCTTTTAAAGTGCCTTTCCGTATCTTGATCTCAATCGGCTGGATCACCGGCTGCAAGGCAATCGGTTCAATCCGTATAAACCGTGCCTCGATCTTATATAACGTTTTCGTCTTGATCTCGCCCTCATCCCGCACATGCCCCGTCATCACCCCATTTTCAAATTCGAGATCAACATCCTTGTCCGCCCGATACCCCTCCCAGTTGTTAACGATCAACTTCTCCACCTGCCACACATCCAAATCGATCTTACAGGCTTCGATCAAATCATCCAGCGTCCTGATCCGTGGCGTCCCGCTCTCGGCTGTTGCTCTGTTTCCCTCCACCGTAAACGTCGCCTCACTCATTTATTAATCTCCTCAGCTCGACCCCTTTTTCCGTGCCTTTCCGTGTCCTTCCGTGGCGGTTTTCCGTGTCATATCGTGGCTCAAAACAGCACACTCACCTGACCCGTGATCATCATCCAAATCAAAAGCAGCACACTCCCACCCAGCACACCTCCCAAATACGACAAAATTTTATTCGTCGCAATCAAAGGTCGTATTAAGTCCTTCAATTTATCGAAATTTCCCTCCAAATTTCTGATCCGCTCATCATGGTTTTCGATGCGCACCGTTGTTTTCGCATATTCAGTCATATATCCGTTCGCCTGTTTCTCCAAACATTTAACCCCCTCCCTCAAATGTGATAAATCAACCCGCACCCCATCAATCCGTTCTAACAATACCTCATATGCTGTCTGATCATCCGGCGTCATCTAATCTCCTAAAACACAAATAACGATTAACAAAAAATCGCCTGGTCAATAATTGACCAGGCGCTCATCTCTGGGATCAGCCCGCTCCACTCAGCAGGCTCGCTCTATTATCCGTGAGATGCTGCTGGGAGTGGTCCTAGGTGGCGGGAACCTGTTTCGGAACTGGGGATAACCCAAAACCACTCCGACCAACACCCCACTAAACCCATTATCCCAAACCTACCCCTTAAACTCAATATAACCTACGTTCTAAATATCTCTAATCTAACATTAATCTTAATACCCTTGACTATATATATAACGTTATATATAATAGTAGTATAACGATAAACAAACAAATACACAAAAGGAGAAATAAAATGAAACTCGATCGAACGATGGATATAAAATCAAGCAACAGCAAAGTACAAGCCAAAGTCATCATTGAAATCGAACATAGTGTAATTGATGACATCTGGAACGCAGATGGTGACAAGGTGAACATGGGAAGAAAACTTCTTGATAAAGTATGGATTAGTGTCTATGCCGATGGAAAAGAAATCGCCTGGAATGACAAATTGCCACGGATAATAACAGATCCTGAATTAATCAAAAAAGGCGCTTATGCAGAAGTCGCTTGGCGTAAAGCCTATCTGAATGAAACCAACTATCTACGACTTATGGATATTGTCGCAGAGATGGAGAAGGAAATTGCTAACAGCCAAACCGATGAGTACAAAGAGATTGCACAAGCTGCGGCAGATCACAAAGCACGCAGAGAAGCCTACGAAGCATCAGACGCTTACAAGGAAGAACAGGAAATGATTGAAGCCCACGAACGCCTGATGCGAGCTATGGACGATCCAGATAGTGATTATTAAACCTAATCCCGAGCCTGGCGGGTTATCCAGGCAAGGAGAAATTAAAATGCATCCAAACGAAAATATGTCCAAAGTCATCGACGGAAAACGCTACACCGTCAAAACCGCCACCCTGATCGCCTCAAACGAATACTGGGACGGATCCAATTTTGAGAGAAGCGGCACCAACACATTCTTGTACCGAACACCAAAAGGCGCTTTCTTCGAGGTCTATCTCACCCAATGGCAAGGAGATCGTGACAAAATCTCCCCCTTGTCTCGCGACGAAGCCATCAAAATGTACGGAGAACTACAGGAACAAATCATCGAATTCGAAGAAGCGTTTGATCAGGAAGCCGAAGAACCAACTCCTGGTCGCCCTCCCCTCTATGGAGAAAAAATGACCCAAACCGCAGTCTGGCTGCCCCAAGATATGATCGATTGGCTCAAAACCCAGGATAAATCCATATCCGAAACTATCCGAGACCTTATAACCAATGCCCAGCAACAGGCAGCACCGTAAGATTGACCGGCCAGAATATCCAATACAAGACCCAGGCTCACAACCTGGGTTTTTTTTATGTATACCGCCTCGCTTCTGGGTATTTATCCACAAATCCTACAATTAGCGTTCATGTTCACTCATCCTCCACCCACGTCCGCACCCTCCCGCAAATCCCGCACCTCACATCCACCACACGCCCCACCACCAAACCCATCACATCCACCTCCGCCATATCCTCCTCCCCCAAATTATCAGCAGACTGGATCGCATTCCGAAACAACATCAACTCCCGCGTCCCATTCCCATTCCGCACCACCATCCCCAACACATGCCCACCCCTACACCTCCACGGTTTCGCGTCCAATGCTAACATCCACAGCCTCCATCTCAGGCTCACGAAACACCGCCACAACCCCTGTCTGCAGCCCATTCTCTACAAATTTTATTAAAATTTCAAAATCATTTTCCCCCTTCTCGCCAGGATACTTGATCCGTACTGCCCTCCGCTTTATCCAATCATACGGTCTTAATTTCCCCACCGTTTCCACCCTCACCACCCCCTGATTCGGTTTCGCCTCGAACCTCATTTCATAATTCATCACCGCCCTATATACCGCCTCATCCAATCCCTTATCCAACTCCACCCTCGATGCCCACATCGGATACCTGTACATCCTATACCTCCATGTCGCATACACATGATGATTCCCCAAATCATCGTCCCATCGCAAAACATCCGTCAATACACCCCCCTCCCCATCAATCATCTGTTTGATCTCGACCTCATCCACAGGCAGCCCCCCTCGCAGCACATGCAGCCGCCTCAAACCATACCCGCTCAACCCGTCATCCAAAACCGTCGCATTCAATTTCTATGCTCCTCCAAAAACTCATCCCATATATATATCCCCAAATCATCCAATGCCAACGTCATCTCCATCATCCTACTCCACGTCCACAACACCACACATTCATTCATCGATATGATTATCTCATCCAAATCATCGTCCATTTACTCTCTATCCTCCAATGCCCTCAACAGATCCTTCTCATCCATCGAAAATAAATCCGCTTTCCTACCCCGTCGCAACCCCAGTTTTTTCCGAATCGTCGAATTCCTCGGCTCATACCCCTCATTTACCATTCGCCACGCCATCCCCTTACTCACCCCCCACTTCCTCGCCACTGCATCCCACGTCCCCAAAACCTCATAATCATCTGACATTTTTCGTCGTACAACACCAATCTTCATCATAATGACCCTTTCCCGCCCGTTACTCCGCGTAACAGGTCAACTATTAACGTACCCTGAACCGTTTCTCCATATAACACACACTGCACGTATAAATCTCATCCAAGCCCTCTACCCTGCAGTTAATGAAATACCGCACACACCCACACCCCTCGCAGTACATCCGCAGCCCGCATTCGTGGTTAAAATCTGCGTCCATCTGCGTAATCTGCGGATCATTATTGTTTGTCTTTGCGCTGACAATCTCTGTGTCCATCTTCGGATAAATTCTCATTATTCAACCACCTCAACCAATCTCTCCCCTCGATATTCCATCGCCGCATACAACCTCACCCGCGCCCATCGATTCCCGTCCGCATCCACAACCACCTCCTCCACCTCAAACTCCGTCCCATCTGGCATCGTGGTGATAACAGTCTCAGTCTGACTCGCATCCGGTACCGTCCTCAAATTTAACCCCCAATCTGCAATCACCCGCACCCAATCCCCCTCCACAACTGACTCCACAGGCACACCAGGCTCCGGCTCAGGATAAACAATATAATTCTCATCCACATACAACATCGCATCCACACACTCCCCATCCACCCGCAGCTCCCAATGCACATGCACCCCCGTTGTATTTCCGGTTTCCCCCATGATTCCGATTAAATCTCCCACCTCTAATCGATCGCCAACCCGCACCGAAACCGAATCGAGATGCGCATATAACGTCTCATATCCATTCCCATGATCCGCCTTCACATAATTGCCATACCCGTCAGGATCAAACCCGACCTTGCTGATAACCCCATCGGCTGACAACCAGATTGGCAGCTTCGCCTGACCATACGAAGATAGATCGACGCCAGGATTTCCGGTATATTTCGGTCTATTCAAATGATCCTGAAAACTCGAATACAAAACAGCCTTACTCATGTCGCACGGATAAATCAAATAAAACTCACTCATTTCACAGCCTCCATTTCATAATTATTAGTCAAACCAACATCTACCCAATCCACCCCTTCAATATGCATCGACCGAATTCGTCGCATATCCCCCTCATCCGGTTTCTCACACAACACCCACAGCCCCATCCGCACCCGCATCTCGCATAAATCACGATCAGCACAACTATTGCAATCGCGTGCCGGTTCCCGTTCCCGTTTACCCATAATCGTTTTCCACTCATTAATTGTTCGTTGGATGTCCTTCTCCAAAATATGTGATTTCCGATAGTGCCTCAAAATCCAATCCTCATATCGCCCACAATGTCTGCAGATCGTATCCACCCCATATAAGCCAGAACTTTTCGCATAAAAATGAGAAATTGGCAATCCCCTCCGACATATCCGACAGACCTTCGCCCTCATCCCTCCCCTCCCTCCTTCGTGTTATTCGTGGTTATCCCCTGCCGCTGCGTCCAAACCCAATTCGAGATTTTCAAGCCCGCCCTCCCCCCATGCCGGATCCCAACCATCTTAACCATCGAATTGATATAATTCCGCACCGTCGACTCGCTGATATACATCCGTTCCGCAATCTCCCGCCGATCAAACCCCTCGCTGATCAGCATCGCCACCTCCTGCATCCGTGGCGGAAGTTCCTCCAATCGATCAACCCGCCTCTGTTCCATAAATATATTCATCCAAACCTCCTTCCAGGTGTACATAGGTGTACATAGGGTTTTTCAATGTACACCTATGTACACCTCGAAACCAAAAATTTCTTTTAAAGCTCTTATATATATACATAATTATGCATAAGTACACTAAATTTCAAGCCTTTTTGCATTTTATGCCCTATCCAGGTGTACATGTGTACATTGGTGTACATTAAATCGCATTTATGCGCCTGATAAATTTTTTTTTCATCTATCCCCATCCAAAAATAAAAAAAAATTCAGACCCCCGCAAATATGTACACTTATATACATATGTACACCTCAACAATAATTTATTCATTAAAACTTAATCTCCTTTTGTGCTGGTTTCTCATTTACTACAGGTATCTCCACCCCATACCGCCGCGCTAGCGCTTCCATTTTGATACGATCCCAGTAAACCGGAAATCCTTTGCCCTGCCTCTGACCAACTTGCAGCTGCAGCGTATTCCTGATCACGCTGCCAACGCCCCGCGCCGAAAGCTCATCCTTTTTATTTTTTGGTCGATCATCATCCTCTGGTTCATCCTCTCCCCGATTCATTTCATCCATAATCTCGTTCGCAATCCGTCTCACATCCCCGATGAACATATACTCCCGACCCCCATCCGCCAGTTTCTTAACGCATAACCCCCTCAGGTCTGGGTATACATATATTTTCCAAATTGCCTCCACAACCCTGGCTGCAATTGTCATACTCCGGCTCAGCACCATCTCCATGTTGTATGCCCGCAGGAATTTCTCGATCTCCTGCGCTAGTTGTTCATCGCCTCTCGCCAACGCTTTCAGCGGCATCGTCACCTGGTTCAACCGGCTGCTGATCTCAAGATCCATCAAATTTTCATTTACTTCGATCTCCGGCTCCCAATGTTCCAGTCTCCACCGCAGCAGCATATTCCGCAGCAGCAGCGCCTTCTCGCGAAATTCATCATCAATATATAATTTGATCCCCTCTGATTTCAATTCGATCGGTTCGCGTGGCATCAATTTCAGCGTGAGCGCGCGTGATCCGACGGCCTGGTCTTTAAAATCCTTCCGCATTGCGATCAGTTTTGGACAAAATGTGTTGTATGTTGATGGTTCGTATGTTTTTCCCCCATTTTCCGAATAAACCTCCTCCAGTCTCCAGATCGGATTGCCCTTCATCGCCCCCTGATTAAGGAATTTGACAATATCGTTGCTCATATCGCCCCCATCATGCAGATCCGCTTCATCGATGAACACCGTTCCCCTATACATCTCTGTCGCTCGAAAGAAACTGGCAGCCGTGTTGGCGCCTGATGCTGTCATCAGACGGTAACAGATAAACCCAACCCTGCGTAGTAGTTCCGATTTTCCAGCACCAGGCTCGCCCATCGCTCGCAAATACGGCAGCGCGTTGAAACTGTCATACAACCATGTCAGCATCACATAATAGGCGATGATCTTCGCTAAATAGGTCGCCTCTAATAAATAATGTTGTCGAATGAAGGCTTCTACCAGACCAACCAATTCGCGTGTCCCTTTCAAAACCCCCAAATCAGATGAAAATAACACTCCCCCATCACGAATAAACGAATTCGGCTTTTTTGGGAGATACTTAATACCCTGTATCATCAAATGATCCCGCACCCCCACCTCGCCATCTGGCGATCTATACACTAATTTCGATCGATCCTCGCCAGGATCATAAATATAATCGATCAACCACCCATCGATCAATCCCCCCAACGTAAAAACAGACTCCCCCTCTTCGCCAGCCTTGCCATTTGTTTTGGTGATCGTTTTCTGGATTGCTTTATAATCCGTCAATCCAAGCCCCATTCGTTTTGCCAACGATTTTCGGTATTTAGTCTGCAGCAATTCCGGCATCCCCTTGACCAACCGAAACACAACCTCTACAGCCGCATCATGTTTCGCCCCAGGTTGTTCCCCAGCCCACGCAGCAGCCGCCTCGACCATTGTTGGCGCATCCTGCATTGCCCGCTGGATCAAATCCCGCTGCTGATCAGCATCAACACCATTAGCATTCAATGTTTGCAGTAATTCGTTCGCGTCTTTAATCATTTTGGATTGTCCGGCAATGTCATCCAATGCGTAGGCGGCGTCAAAATAATCTCATCATAGATCGTCCGCCAAACCTCCCCATCCAAAAATCCGATCATAAAACCTTTTCCTTTATTATCATTCCACCCCAACAGCACATCCACCTCATCATCCGGTAGCTCCGTCTCACAATCAACCCATATCATGTCCTGATCCTCAATGTTAATCTCTATTTCAATATACAAATTCCCTGCACCCCGCTACCGTACACACATATCCAGATTGACCATACGTCAACAGGTGGATTTCCCCCTCCTCAATATAAATCGCCGATATATTCGCACTCTGACACTGCAGCCCCCCTGGCGTTGTATCGCATATAATGAAATTCTCATCAATTTGCACCGATACCATCGTCCCCTCTGCCACCCGATGCGGTATGATCACAATACCCTCACTCACTTCACTCGTAGGCGCAGGATACGGATCTGCTAACCCCATCGCCCACGTTCTGCCCCAGTCAAAACATTCAATCAATCCAACCCAAATAAATCCAAGCAGCGCCAGCGCCCAAATAAATATCGAATATTTTTGCTTCCAACCCATCAAACGCCTCCTCATATCACCCCTCCAACCAAATTACGCCGCTCACAAACCCCAGCCAGCCCACCGCCCCTGCGCACCACCCCTCCATATCCAATGCCAGCAGTAGCAGCGCCGCAAACACTCCCCACCACAACCCATAAATAATCCTCTGCATCCTATACCTCTTCATTTTTTAAACTCTCCATAACCTGATCCATATAATCCCGCTCAGCCAATGGCAAATTCGATTTCCGTTCCGCCAAATTCATGAATTCTCGCACCAAACGATTTATTCTCAAATTAAACTCTCCCTCCTTTAAAATACCCTTTCGATCATCCCTCAAAACCTTGACCACATCCTCAATAATCTGCTCAACCTCACCCGTATTCCTGTCATTCGTGGGTCCAATCTCATCTGCGTCAATCTGCGTCATCTGCGGATACCTCCCTCAGAACCATCTCCAAATCCCTCGCCAACTCCGGCACCTGACCTCTGCAGGCATTTACATACGCCCTGATCGCCGCCCTCGCAAACGGGTCCGTGTCAATCCGCAGCGTAAAATAGATCGCCCTCGGATCAACCGGCGTCCCATCCGCCTTCTCAATCCGATATTTCCCATACAATCCCTTTTTATTCATAATTCAGCCCTATTGTTCCAAAGCTCCACCGCCTCCTCGATACTTTCAACATCAAAACGCATTTCCATCGCACAGGCTGCACACTCTATAATACATTCGGGATCATTTCCAAAAGCCCATGGTCTATTTACTATCTCTATGCTCAGGTAGTCGCTCTGTCCGCAAAACGGACACGGCGATAATTCATACTCACTCATCTCGCCCTCCACCGTTTCCACATCAACAATTTTCGCCATTATCTATACCTCCATCGTTCCACCAAATCACACATCCAATCCCACAAACGCCACAACCACCAAAACACAACAAACATCCCAATCACCCCCAACCCCACAGCCGAAAAAACCTCCAACGCACCCATCAAATCACCTCGCTTCCTAAAATCCCGTCTGAACCCATCAATTTCTTCGATGAGTTCACAAATTAGATATTCCTTCCCAGCTAATCAATCTAACCATCGGACCTAACACATCGCCCAACTTCCAATCACTATCCCTGCCCTTAATCGCTTCCAATCCTGCCTCATCACTATCCATCCCCAAATACAGCACCTTATGCCGTTTGCGCAGCTCTTGAAGCAAATTCTCATGATCCGTCCAGCCCGTCCCCGCCAGCGCAACCGCACACACACCCCACTGCCCCAACGTGATCGCATCCGCCTGTCCCTCCACAATCACAACCTCATCCGCTTGACTGCGATAAGCAAAATTGAAATACATCTGTCTCTCCCCCGCCAACGCCACCGGCAGATTATACGATTTAATTTCACGCCCCTCCTTATTCATTTCCGCACCCAAAATATTTCGCCCCGAAAACGTCCGCACCCTACCCCCATACACATGCGCATAAACCAAACGCGTTCTGCCCATCAATCCAGGCACCATCCCCCAATCAACCCAATTTTCCTGACACTGCACCTTCCATTTTCCCGCCCACGCTTTCACATCGCCCTTATATCCATTTATGCACACCGCTTGCGGACTCGCAAAATCAATCTCATGCAAACTAAATTCCGCCCGCATTTCCTCAACCTCAGCAGCAGTTAAACGCCCGCTGAAACCTACACCTGATTCTTGGATCGTCTCATCCGTCCAACCCCGATCATGGCAATAATCCAGCGCCTCCTGATCATTCATCAACCATTTCTGCATAACCCCCATCGCCACCTGGAAGGAGTCCTCCCGCTCCCTGGAAACCTTGCGCTTTTCCTCGCTTTCCTTGCTCCATTTCGGCTCTGGCATCTTCGCCCGCCTCGCCAGCCACTCGCACGCTGTCTTGAAATCCCAGCCATTCCGCACCATCACCCAATTGATCACATCACCGCTCTCCCCCTTTGAATTCCAGTTGTAAAACTGTTTATTTACATCCACGACCAGACTGTCATGTTCCTGCGCTTTCAGGTACCGTCCATGCTGCCTCTGCAATGGATACGTCTCCCCCACCACATCCTGTATTAAATTCTTTTCCTTGATTTCCTCAACTAAATCAGCCATCAATTACCCTTTCTATACACATTCCATAATTTCTCATCGCTCTTACTTTACATAGTGCAAACGTTTTTTAGTTGATGACGGGGGTCGTATCTCATGCTTTCGATATGGTAACTTATCGAAAGCATGAAAACACCCATTTTGTACAACATAATATGACAACACCCAATTTCTACACCACGCCCAACCACCATAGGATGAGCAGTGTATATGTGAATAAAGTGATTTAACCTACTACTGATTAAACTAACCAACAACTGGTAACTGCCAGCGATCATCTTGACCATCACGCCACACTCCATGTAATTCACGCTGCATCAACTCAATTTCTGATCTCATCTCGATCAGACGTTCCTGCGCTGGCTCCAACACAAGACACACACACGATGCCCGATCCATCGCCTGTGTATTGCGAACGATTAACTCGTCCACATCCATAATCATCATATGGAGTAGCGTCAACGCCAATTCCACACGATCTCTACGATGCGCCCCCACAATAGGTACTCTCCCTGGTTTCATATGTTCCTTCCGCGCCCAGAACAATATCTCTAAATTACTGCACATAACGCGCTGTAGTTTCCGTACGCGCGTGACCTAACAATTGTTGTACTGCCATCAACGGTACATTTTTAACCAATAACCGTCTAGCGAACGTTTCTCGCAAATCGTGCGGCGTTACATCAATCCCCACCTGCCGCCCGATCATCTCCACCCTGCGCTGGACCGTGCGCGTGGTGATCCGGCCCTGCTTACCAATAAAAACAGCGCACGATCCAGCGCCTGCACCAGTAATATCCCTCCAATAAGAAACTACCCCCTTCGTTTCGGAATTGAATTTTACAACCCTACTATTCCCATCCCTAACAATCACCGTCCCGCTCCGTTTATGCAAAATAATATCCTCCCAATTCAGCGCCACAATTTCCCTGCCTCGCAAACCTGCATAAGCCATCAAATAGATCATCGCCTGATCCCGTATTGCTTGGCGTTTTCGTTTCTCAGTTTTCGCAAAAATGATATTGACACTATAGACCATCAATAATTCTTCCAAATCTCTTACCGCCAACATAAATGTCTCCTACTCAATAAACTCTTTCAGTCATCAATCAACTCTCGATATAACTTTTCAAATAAATCCGGTAGCATCGGGTACTTTATAAATAAAATGTCCAATGCAAACGTCTGACGCCAATCGTTATATGCAAGTGCTAAACTGATTAATATATTCGTATCTGGACTTGAATTTTTATCCCTCCAATTTATTATGGTTGCATGTGATAAATCATTCTCAATATTTTCAGACAACTCTTTCGCGAAATCTCTAAGTGATAATCGCTTGTTTGATATATAAAACTTTACTATCTCAGTTATATCCAATTCGTACCTCTTTCATTTATTAAAACTGATTAAGATTATAAAACACTCTTACTTATATGTCAAGGGATTTACCATATATTAAAATATTATGTAAAATAAATATATGAATACTGAATTTCGTAATTACTTGCTACGAAAAATGAGTGAATATGACCAAAAAATTGGCAAGCGAATTACTCAAGCAGAATTTGCCGATTATCTTGGTGTAAATCGCGTATCGATTACACAATGGTTAAACGGAAAAAAGCCGGACATCAAAAACACCCAAAAATTAGCTATGAAATTAGGTGAAGAAGTTTTTGATCTCTTAGGATATGAAAGACCAAGTATAAGAATTAATAGATTGCAAAAATATTATGATGCAGCACCACCTGAACAACGTGACTGGCTATTGGATCAAATTGAAAATATACTCATCTCGAAAGGATGGATCAGGTCTCCCCAATCTCCAAACACGAACGGCGAACGGCGTAATAACTAATAATTTTGATCGATCAACCATCCGCATTTTTATATACCCAACACGTATTTCATCGCCAGCGTTCGCGGTCTCTAAAAATGTATTTATTTTTTGCGTAATGTTCATTGTCGCTACCCCAATACCCTAATTACTTTTATTTGATGAATCATTATTTATAATTGTTATTATAGCACAATAGTTCTAATCACAAAATAAAAAAAATGCGGGAATCATCGAAAATCACAAAAATAGTCCATTGGATGATCGACAATGACACCCGCGCATACATAACGCTCACATGCCTGAATATCTGCATCCTAACCTCATTATTTGCATGTGTCGTCGGAACATTAATAATCAGATACCCGCCCGTCCCCATCAGACTAGACCTGTTGCCAGCCACCAAAACAGCCAGACGCACTCTCCCTCCATCAAAAACGCCCACCAAAACCCATCCCAAAATTACCCGCTCCCTAACACCCACATCCTATCAACCCACATCCTCGCCAACCGAAACTAGCACGCCAACCCATATCCCAACCGAAACATTAACACCCACGCCAACCATACCAGTATCAATCATCGATCCAAACAATAATCAATACACGCCAGGACAAACCGCAAAACTGACAATCAAAACAATACCCAACACAGAATGCACGCTCAAATATATCACCCCTATGGGAAATGAATCCCAAGCCCAAAATCTCGGGTCAAAAATATCAGACCAAAACGGCATCTGCATCTGGGAATGGATGATCGGCACCAATACAAACCCAGGCACAGGGACACTACTCGTAACCATAGAAGGATACGGAACAGCACAATATGACATATTTATAATCAAAGCAAATCAATAGCATAAATTGATAGGAAAAAGACCACACGATTCGCCAAAAACCGCCAGATCATTAAAAAAAAGCACCCCCATAACTTGGGGGTACAACACCGCCATACCCCCATATATACGGTCACAGACAACACACCCACAAGCGCCTAATAAGCCCGACTGTGGATCGGGTGGTTATGGGTTCGACTCCCACCAGGCACCCTAGTTGAGTGAAACTATTGAGTTGTTAAAGTGCAGCGGAACAATCAATTATGATGCTAAAACCCCACACAAGGG